>SXGR01630740.1_pt1 | contig 19897 bp, 18 predicted proteins | sample 3174711 | NCBI WGS metagenome assembly SXGR01 (sample SAMN11356860, study PRJNA531348) | freshwater metagenome | isolation source: freshwater sample F1-60 | place: China: Fuxian Lake, Yuxi | collected 2017-12-25
ATCAAGATCAACCAGATCGGAACGCTGACCGAAACCTTCGCAGCCATCGAACTTGCCAAGCGCAACAACTACACCGCTGTGGTGTCGCACCGCTCAGGGGAAACAGAGGACACCACCATCGCTGACATCGCAGTGGCCACCAATGCGCTGCAAATCAAGACCGGATCCATGAGCCGCACCGATCGGATGGCCAAGTACAACCAGTTGCTGCGAATCGAGGAAGATCTGGGTGAGACCGCCCACTATCCCGGGCAGTCCGCTTTCTACAATCTTCACCGCAAACGCCGCTAGCTGGTGTAAGGTTCCAGGTGTGCGCGCACTCGCTTCCCTTCTGCTTTCGCTTCTGGTGCTGATCCAGTACCCGCTCTGGCTTGGCAAGGGAGGGTGGTTTCGTGCCTGGGAAATCGAGACCGAGCTGCAGGCTCAGCGGGTTGTGAACGATCAACGTCGCATGCGCAATGCAGCGCTGGAGGCGCAGGTGCGCGACCTCAGAACCGGTAGTGATGCGGTCGAGGAAATCGCCCGGGCCGAGCTCGGCATGCTGAAGAAGGGCGAAATTTTTGTTCAGATCAGCGAACGCTCGCGTGGCGAGAGTGCTTCCCCTGCATTTGAAGCCGAGGTTCGGACTGCATCGTTTTCCCGAAGGCCCTGAGGCACGACCGCAGTTTGGTGCGGCGGCGCTGAGACGCGGTCTGTCTCGCCGCGCGGGCCTCAATGACGGCTGGCCGGATGATCACCCGTAACCGTGTCGCGGAACAATGCGGCGCAGTCCACCGGATCAAACTGATAGGCCTGATTGCAGAAATCGCAGCGTACCTCGACCGGATCGCGCTCTGACAAAATGTCCTCGACCTCAGCCGTGCCCAGCATCTTCAGCATGCCTGCCACCTTCGCGCGCGAGCAACCGCAGCCGAAGTGAACCGGTCGGGCGTCAAAGCCTCGCAGCGGCTCGTCCCAGAAAAGGCGTTTCAGCAGTTCGGCCGGGGGATGTTGGAGCAGTTCGGAGCGCTCCAGCGTGTTAGCAAGCGTCTCCATCCGATTCCAAGCATCGGGGTCGGCCGGAATATCGCGGCCGCCCTCTGTGGGCAGCTGCTGCAGCAACAGGCCGCTTGCGCGTTCTGGGCCGGCGGCTAGCCAAAGCCGGGTGGGCAGTTGCTCCGAACGCTGCATGTAGTGTTCAAGCACTTCGGCCACGCTGTCGCCTTCGAACGGCACGATACCTTGCCAGGGCTGACGGTTTTCGTTGCGGACCCGGGGATCGAGCGTCACCGCAAAGCGGCCACGCCCCTGACGGTTGACCAGCTCGCCCAACTGAGCATCAGCCGGAATAGACGTACCTTCGCGTTCTTTCACCGTCGCGCGCAATCGGCCGTCGGAGCGGCATTCGACCACCATGAGTGCGATGGGGCCGTCACCGTGAATCTGCATGATGAGCGAGCCATCAAACTTGAGCGTGGCCGACAGCAGCACCGCCGCGGCCGATAATTCGCCAAGCGTGCTGAGGGCGACGGGCGGCAGGTCGTGTCGGCTCGCAATCTGGCGCCAGCAGTCGTCAAGCGAAACGATTTCGCCCCGCACCGCGGTGCCGTCGAGCAGAAAGCGCCGGACGAGGTCGTGGTTCACGGGGCTGCTTCAGCCGACCCGGGTTAGGCCCGCCCGGAACAGGCGAGCCCGCTCCATATAGACCTGCGCTCCGTAGCGTAACCGTTCGAGATCTTCATCGGTGAGCGTGCGGACGATCTTGCCGGGTGATCCCAGGACCATGCTGCGATCGGGGATCTCCTTGCCCTCGGTAACCAGGGCGCCTGCGCCGATAAGGCAATCGCGCCCGATTTTTGCGCCATTCAGCACCACAGCCTGAATGCCGATAAGCGAACCGCTACCGATGGTGCAGCCATGCAGCATGACCTGATGACCGACGGTAACGTTGTCGGCAATGTCGAGCAGCAGCCCGGTGTCGGTGTGAAGGACAGAGTTGTCCTGTACGTTGGAGCCGTGACCGATCCGGATCAGATCGTTGTCGCCACGAATGGTGACGTTGAACCAGACGCTTGCAAGCGCGGCGATCTCAACCCGGCCGATCACGTCAGCGGAGTCAGCCACCCAGGCATCGGGATGAATCTGCGGCGCGTGCTCGCCCAACCGGTAGACTGCCATCAAGGGACTCCTTGGAAAGGGCGCATTCTAAGCGATGCCCATATCGATGCCGCCCCGTCGGGTGCCGACAAGCGCGGATCGGGATCAAGGTGCCTATAATCAAGCCCTTGATGAATACTGATGTGGTATTTCAGCTCCCTGAAGCCTACCGGCCGGTGGTGGCCTCGCAGTCGCTGTTCTTTACATTGCGGGGGCTTCGTCACCATGTCCGCCACTGGCACACCGGCGGACCCATCCGGCAGCACCTGGTACTGCTCCATGGCTGGATGGATTCATCGGTGTCGTTCCAGTTCATGGTGGATCAGATGGGGCCGGGCTGGGCGATCCATGCGCCCGACTGGCGAGGCTTCGGGCTGTCGGAGCGACCAGCAGCCGACTGCTACTGGTTTCCCGACTATCTTGCCGACCTGGATCAGTTGCTGGAGCAGCTTGCGCCCGACAGCCGCCCGGTTGACCTGGTGGCGCACAGCATGGGTGGCAATGTGGCAATGATCTATGCGGGCGTACGACCCGCTCGTATTCGTCGGCTCATCAATTTGGAGGGCCCAGGTATGCGGGCCGCGCGCCCGCGCGAAGCGCCCGGGCGTTATGCCACCTGGCTCAATCAGGTTCGGGACGGGCGCAGGCTGCGTACCTATCCCACGCGCGAGGCCCTGGCGCAGCGGCTGTGCACCGACAATCCCCGGCTCACGCTCGACAAGGCCTTGTTCATTGCTGGAAGCTGGTCGCAGCCGCTTGCCGAGGGCGGGTTCGAGGTACTCGGCGATCCAGCACACAAATTGCCCAATCCGGTGCTCTACCGTCTGAGCGAGGCGCTGGCCTGCTGGCGGCAGGTGGAGGCCTCGGTGCTCTGGGTGACGTCCGAATTCCCTTCGCGCGGCATGAGCTTTACCCTCAAGCCCGCCTACGAGCGCAGACTGGGCATGATCCGATTGCTCGAGCGGGTAACCGTGACAGGAGCCGGCCACATGATGCACCACGATCAGCCGGCTGCCGTCGCGGCCCTTATCCGGACATTCCTGCTCAAATGAGTTTTAGCCCCGATCCCTGGCGCTGCAATGCCGATCTGCACTGCCACTCCAATATGTCCGACGGCGTCCTGGCGCCATCGGAGCTGGTCGAACGCGCGGCCGGCAATGGGGTGGAGCTCTTTTCGCTCACCGACCACGATGAAATTTGTGGTCAGCAGGCGGCGGCGGATGCGGCGCGGGCGCGCGGCCTCGAGTACGTGGGCGGCGTTGAGATTTCGGTGTCCTGGGGCGGCGAAACCGTGCATGTGGTGGGTCTTCGGATCGACTGGACCGATGCCACGCTCTTTGCCGGGCTTGCACGAACTCGGTCGGGGCGTGATTCGCGCGCACGCGAGATCGCCCGCCAACTGGAAATCGCTGGCGTGCCCGATGCCTGGGAAGGCGCGCTTCGCCACGTGGGTAACCCTGCACTCATCTCGCGCACGCATTTCGCGCGATACATCGTTGAGCGCGGCATCTGCGACGACGTGGGCGACGTGTTCAGAAAATATCTGGTCGAGGGTAAGCCCGGTTATGTCGAGCACCGCTGGGCGCGGTTGTCCGAGGCAGTGGAGTGGATTTGCGGGGCGGGCGGTGTCGCAGTGCTTGCGCACCCCGGTCGCTATCGTTTCAACGACACGGCACTTTGGGCGCTGGTGTCGGAATTCAAAGCCGCTGGCGGTGAAGCAATCGAGGTGGTCTGCGGCAGCCATACCCGCGAGCAGTTCCGCCGTTTTGCCACTGTGGCGCTGGAGTCAGGCCTCTCAGCCTCCCGTGGCGCCGACTTCCACTCGCCGGGCGAACGGCATACCGAGTTGGGCCGCCTGCCCCTGCTTCCGGATTCCGTGACGCCCGTGTGGCGCAACTGGCCCGAGTTCCTAAACCGGCAGGCCGCCTGACCCAGGTCGGGTGCGGGGCCAGCGCCTGCGGTCAGGATCGCAGGCTGCACGAGCGTTTCGCGATCCATGACCCGAATTCTTTCGATTCATCCCGACAATCCGCAACCGTGGCTCCTGCGGCAGGCGGCGGACTGTCTGCGTGAGGGCGGTATCGTGGCCACGCCCACGGATGCCTGTCACGCCATGGTTTGGCAGATCGGCGACCGCGGGGCGCTTGATCGTGTCAGACGGATCCGCGCACTCGATGCCCACCATCTCATGACGCTGCTCTGTCTCGATCTAGCCCAGCTGTCGGTCTATGCTGCGATTGACACCCGGCAATTCCGCTTCCTGAAGGAATGGACACCCGGCCCGTACACCTTCGTGCTGCCAGCCACCCGGGAAGTGCCGAAGCGACTGCTCCATCTCTCTCGTCGAACCCTGGGCGCCAGGGTGCCGCAGGCGCCGCTTCTCAGGGCACTGCTTGAGACGGTTGGCGAGCCGCTCCTGGGCACCACGCTGCAGCTACCGGGCGACGACACGCCGCTGTCAGAGACCGATGACATTGAGGCGTGTCTGTCCGGGCGGGTGGACCTGGTGCTGGACGGCGGACGCTCGGGGCTCGAGCCAACCACCGTGATCGACCTGACCGGAGATCAGCCGCTGGTGGTACGGATTGGCTGCGGACCGGTGGACACGATGCTGGGCAAGGGGCGCTGACGCGCCGGGCGCTCGCCACTGATAAACTCAAGCCATGAACCTCAGTCTGCCGCAACTCATTGCGGTGTATGCAATCCCGGTCATTCTCGCCATCACGCTGCACGAGGCCGCGCATGCCTGGCTCGCGGCGCGGTTGGGCGATCCCACCGCGCGTCTGCAGGGCAGGGTGTCCGTTAATCCACTGCGTCACATCGATCCCATTGGCACCCTGCTGGTGCCCGCGCTCATCCTCCTCGTGGGCAAGGCGCTTGGCGCGGGCGGTCTTCTGTTCGGCTGGGCCAAGCCGGTTCCGGTTGACGCCTCAGCGTTCCGGTCGCCGCGCCGCGACCTGGGGCTGGTCGCCGCGGCGGGGCCGGGGGCCAACCTGCTGATGGCGCTGGGCTGGGCGATCCTGCTCAAATTGCTGGTGCTGGGGGAGGTGAATGTTGAGTTCCTGGCGCTGGTGGCGCGGGCGGGCATTCTTTGCAATCTGGGGCTCGCGGTCCTGAATCTGCTGCCGGTCCCCCCGCTTGATGGCGGCCGCATCGTTGCAAGCCTTCTTCCGCTTCGGGCGGCCATCGTCTGGTATCGGCTCGAGCGCTTTGGGCTTCTGATTGTGCTGGCGCTACTTGCCACCGGCCTGCTGGGTGCGATCATCACGCCCACGATCGGGTTGGGCGTTGACCTGATTTCCTGGTTATTCAACTTTTCGGGCTGATCATGTTTCCAGAACGTGTCGTCTCCGGCATGCGCCCCACCGGGGCGCTGCATCTCGGGCATTACCACGGCGCGCTCAAGAATTGGGTGCGCTTGCAATCCGAGTACCCCTGCCTGTTTTTTGTGGCTGACTGGCACGCTCTCACCACGCATTACGACTCGCCCGAAGTCATCGGAAACAATATCTGGGAGATGGTGATCGACTGGCTCGCGGCCGGTATCGACCCGCAGCAGTCCACACTGTTCATCCAATCCCGCGTACCTGAGCACGCCGAACTCCATTTGCTGCTTTCGATGAGCACGCCGCTTGGCTGGCTCGAACGCGTGCCGACCTACAAGGACCAACAGGAAAAGCTTGCCGATCGCGATCTGGCCACCTATGGTTTTCTGGGTTATCCGCTGCTTCAGGCTGCCGACATCCTCATGTATCGAGCCGCATTCGTTCCGGTCGGTGAAGACCAGGTTCCCCACATTGAGCTCACGCGCGAGATTGCTCGGCGCTTCAACCATCTTTTCGGCCGCGAACCCGGTTTTGAGGACAAGGCGCGCGAGGCGGTCAAGCGGCTGGGCAGCAAGCGTGCGCGGATGTATCAGCAGCTGCGTGCCCGCTTTCAGGAGCAGGGCGATGACGAAGCCTTGCAGCAGGCTCACGAGTTGCTCGACCAATCGCCCAACCTCAGCCTGGGCGACCGTGAGCGGCTCTTTGGCTGGCTCGAGGGAAGCCGTAAGATCATTTTGGCCGAGCCGCAGGCGTTGCTTACCGAGGCCTCGCGGATGCCCGGCTTCGATGGACAGAAAATGTCCAAAAGCTACGGCAATTCGATCGGTATGCGAGAAGACCCTGAGTCGGTCACACGCAAGATCCGTACGATGCCCACCGACCCGGCGCGCGTGCGGCGAATCGATCCGGGTGATCCTGGTCGTTGTCCGGTGTGGCAGCTGCACGTCGCCTATTCCGATGACGAAACCCGCGACTGGGTGCGCGCGGGTTGCACAACCGCAGGCATCGGATGCCTGGAGTGCAAACAGCCGGTGGTCGACGCCGTGCTGACGGAGCAGCAGAGCTTTCTCGAGCGCGCACAACCCTATGTTGATGACCCGAGCCTGCTGCGCAATATCATTGCCGATGGCTGCGATCGAGCCCGAAAACTCGCGCAGGAAACCATGCGCGATGTCCGCGAGGTGATGGGCCTTAGCCATGACTGAGGCCCGGGCGGACAGCCCGGTGGCCCGCTGCATGCCCGCGCACGGTGCCTCCGCGCCCTCCGCGTGGGTGATGCGCGGGCTCGGCTGGCTGGCTCCAGGCAGCCGCGTTCTCGATCTTGCCGCCGGGCAGGGGCGCCACGCGTGCGCGGCTGAGGCGCTTGGCATGGTGGTCACCGCGGTTGACCGCGATGCCGTGGCGTTGCGCGCAATCGGTGGCACGGTTCGTTGCTTAGAGGCCGATCTGGAAGCAGACCCGCTGCCCTTTGAAGCGGCGAGCTTTGATGGCGTGATCGTCACCAACTACCTGTTCAGGCCAAGATTTTCAGAAATTTGCGAACTCCTTGAACCGGGCGGTCTTCTGATTTATGAAACCTTCGCGCGCGGCAATGAGCGCTACGGGAAGCCGAGTAATCCTGATTTCCTGCTCGAACCTAGCGAACTTCCAGCGCGGTGCGCCGACGCTGGGCTGGCTGTGGTTGCCTTTGAGGACGGAGTGATCCGGGGGGCTCGGCTCGCTCGGGTTCAGCGGATTCTCGCGGTGGGGCCCTCGGCGAACCTGGAGAGCTTCGCGATAGAATGATCGCTTCTTTCTCCGGAACCGTTAAACCATGATTCAGGGCAGCATTGTCGCGATCGTCACGCCGATGCACGAGGACGGTAGTCTCGACCTCAATGGCTACCGTCGCTTGATTGACTGGCATATCGAACAGAAAACTGCCGCCATCGTAGCGGTCGGCACCACTGGTGAATCACCGACGGTCGATCACGATGAGCACTGCACCCTGGTCCGGGTTGCGGTCGAGCATGCCGCGGGACGCCTTCCCATCATCGCTGGCACGGGCGGTAATTCAACGCGCGAGGCCATCGAACTCACCGAGTATGCGAAGAAGGCTGGTGCGGCGGCATCCCTGCAGGTGGTGCCCTACTACAACAAACCCACCCAGGAAGGCATGGTCAGGCACTTTACGGCGGTCGCTGAGCGTGTCGGACTGCCCGTCATCCTGTACAACGTGCCAGGTCGTACCGTCGCTGACCTGTCGAACGAAAGCGTGCTGAAGCTTGCCCAGACACCCGGCGTGATCGGGCTCAAAGACGCCACTGGGGATATCCCCCGCGGCTCCGATCTGCTTGCCCGGCTGCCTGCCGGCTTTGGTGTCTACAGTGGTAACGATGACTCCGCGCTCGCGCTCATGGCAATGGGCTCGCATGGCGTCATCTCGGTCACCGCCAACATCGCCCCAGGCGCCATGGCGAAGATGTGTGCGGCAGCGCTCGCAGGGCGCTGGAATGAGGCGCTTGCCATCAACCGACAGCTGCTGCCGCTTCATCTCAAACTGTTCGTTGAAGCCAATCCCATCCCAGTCAAGTGGGCGATGGCTGAGCATGGGCTGATCGGGCCGGCGGTTCGCATGCCGCTTACTCCGCTGTCGGCTGGCTTTCATGATGTTGTGCGCGCAGCCATGCGCGCGGCAGGGGTCTGACATGCAGCGGCGACTTTCGCGGGTCCTGGGCGGGTTGGGTGTGGTGGCCGTCGCCGCACTGCTCGGTGGTTGCGGTATCAACAACTTCCTCGAAGAGCGGGGCAAGATCGACTACAAGTCGGCCTCAAGCGCGCCTCGTACCTCGCTAGAGGTGCCACCAGATCTGGTGTCGCCGCGCGGCGATGAGCGGTTCGCCCTTCCAGCGGCGCGCGGCGCTGAGCGCACCCTATCTTCTTTCGAGCGCGATCGCGCCCAGTCAGCGGCCCGGACCGGGGCAACCGGTGTGTTGCCATCCTCCCCTGGCGTGCGAATCGAACGTGCGGGGCTCCAGCGCTGGCTTGTGGTTGACACGCCGCCCGAGAAACTTTGGTTGACGGTACGCGATTTCTGGACCGAAACCGGTTTCACACTTGAGACCAACAGCGCGGAAACCGGCACCATCGAAACCAACTGGCTCGAGAACCGGGCGCGGGTGCCGCTCGACCTCATTCGCCGCACGCTGGGTAAAGTGGTCGATGGCATTTATTCCTCGGGTACGCTCGACAAGTTCCGCACCCGCATCGAGCGCCTGCCTGATGGCCGATCGGAAATTTACGTCTCACATCGAGGCATGGAAGAGGTGGCTACCTCTGCCTCGCGCGACTCGTTCATCTGGCAGCGGCGCGCACCCGAGCCCGATCTTGAAGTCGAAATGTTGAATCGCCTGATGCTCAAGATCTCGGGAGGTCAACGGGCGCAGCAAGGGGTTGCTGCCGGCAAGCCGTCCGCTCAGGAAATACGCGATGTGCGCATTTCAGGCGAGGGTGCCGGGCGAGGTATCGACCTTGATGATCCCTTCGACCGGGCATGGCGTCGGGTGGGGCTTGCGCTTGACCGGGGTGGGTTCACCGTGGAGGACCGTGACCGCTCGCGTGGCGCCTATTTTGTTCGCTACATCGATGCCGACGAGCAGGCGCGCGCGGCAGCCGCAGATCGACCAGGCTTTTTCGGCCGCCTGTTTACCCGCGCGGGTAAGCCCGAACTGAGTCAGCAGTACCGCCTCAGCCTCGAGTCGGCGGGCACCGGTGTCCGGCTCACCATTCAGGACAAAGACGGCAAGGCCACCCCGGACGCTGACCGCGCCACCGTCAACCGTATTCTCGACCTGCTGTTGCAGCAGATGCTGCTGTAGTCCGAGCGTGATCCGCTTGGGTCGGTTGGAGGTTGTGCCCGCCCGCCCAGGTTCTCCGGCATGAGGTTCACAAGCCTTGGTAGTGGCAGCGACGGTAACGCCCTCCTAATCGAGAGCCAGGACGGCTCGCGCCTCACCAGGATTCTGATCGACTGCGGTTTCAGTCTGCGGGAGTCCCGGCGAAAACTGCGCGCGGCCGGGGTCGAACCCGAGCAGCTCGATGCGGTTCTGGTCACCCACGAGCACAGCGATCATATGGGCGGGGTGTTCCGTCTGTCGCGCGCGCACCGGATTCCCGCGTGGCTCACCCATGGGACGCTTTCGGCAAGTGCCGGTGAGTCGATGCCAGCAGACACGGATGCGCTGCCAGAGCTGTTCCGTGCGGTCACGCCGGATCAGGTCTTTGAAGTGGGGGGCCTGCGCATCATGCCGGTGTCGGTACCCCACGATGCCAGGGAGCCCGTGCAATATGTGATCGACGATGGTCGTGTTCGGTTGGGGGTACTCACCGATCTCGGTCACGGATCTGCGCACGTAAGGCGTGCTTACTCAGGCATGGATGCGCTGGTACTCGAATGCAATCACGACAGCGGGCTGCTGGCAGCCAATACCGTGTATCCCGAAGGCCTGAAGCGCCGAATCTCGGGTCCGTGGGGACACCTGGCCAACGACGCTGCGGCCGATCTGCTGGCATCGCTCGACAACCGCCGCCTTCGCCTGGTGGTTGCCGCACACCTGAGCGCACAGAACAACTCTCCCGCGCTGGCGCAGCAGGCGCTCGCCGCGGCGCTTCAAACTGATCCCGGATCGGTAGGTGTGGCGGATCAGGAGACCGGTTTTCACTGGATCGAGATCTGATCCTCTGGTTCTGTGGCAGCCGCTTCGGGAGAGTTTGCGCGTGGCGCCGGGGTGGCTTCTGCGAAAAGGGGGGTCAGGGTGGCATCCGAGAATTGGCGGGATGCAACCATCCCGCCCGCGCCCAGTCGCCGAGCAGTTGGGTGAGTTCGGAGTTGGCGATCGCCTGGCCAGCCTCGTGGGCGGTGAGCTCGCGCAGGTCGGCGAGCGTCTGGAGCAGCTTTCGCGCCGGGCGCAACCTGGGTGCTGCAACCGACTCGCCGTTGATGTGGAAGCGCGAGGCGCGATAGAGAAGGCGCGTGCGCCGGTCCAGCTGAAAGCCCGCGCGGCGGCTCGCCTCGAAAAAGCGCGCTTCGTTGAGTCGCGGCGGGGCATCAAAAAAAACGTTTGCCGCGGGCTCGGTCAGGAAGCGCCCGATGAAATCATTCACCGACTTTTCAGTGGGTCGCCAGTCAAGTGCCCAGCGCCGCATCTGCCGGTGCAGGCCAACAGGAACCTCCGCCGCGCGGGCGGTGCGCGAGCGTCCGCGATCGCCGAAGCGGGGGTCAGGCCCGCCTGGTGACTCTGCGGCGTCAGCGAGGAATTCGCGTAGAAATTCGTGTCGTGATGGCGCCCTGAAGCCTACCGAGCCGGTCATGCACGGACCTTCCGCAATGCCGTCGTGGGCCCAGCCGGGTGGCAGGTAGAGCATGTCTCCCGGTTCGAGCAGCCACTCCTGAGTGGGCTCGAACTGAGCAAGAATCTTGAGCGGCAGCCCCGGCTTCAGTCGGTCGTTACCCGGCGGGGCGATCCGCCAGCGGCGCTTGCCCCAGAGCTGGACGAGGAAGACATCGTAGGAGTCTAGGTGGGGACCAACCCCGCCCTGATTCGCCGCGAGGCTGATCATCAGATCGTCGAGCCGGGCATCGGGGATGAATCGGAACCTCGACATCAGTTTGTTTGTGCAGTCATCGTGCAGATTGACGGCTTGCACCAGCAGGGTCCAGCGACTTTGCCTGAGCGATGGGACTTGATCCGGTTCGAAAGGCCCATGCGCGAGCTGCCAGCGGCCGCTAAATGAGGTGACCAGTCGCGACTGCACCGAGTCATCCTGAGCGAGTTCAATGAGCGCCTGCGTATCGAGGGGCGGTTTGATGTCAGGCAGAGCGGCCCTGACCAGAAGCGGCTCGCGCTGCCAGTGAATGCGCAGGAACTCGTCTACACTCAGCCCGCCCAGGAGCGTGGCATCGGCTCGGGCGGCCCGGCTGCCCTGACGGCGCGCAGTTCGGGTGGTGGGTAGCCCGGTCGGGCTGGGCTTGGACTGTGGATGCATGGATCACCCGGGAGACGTTGATGTCGTTATTGATTGCCGCGGGACGCTGGGTCACCCTGCGCTACCACATCAGAGACGCGCAGGGCGAGCCGATCGAGCCGGGCGAACGCGAGCTTACCTATCTTCATGGCGGATATGGAGCGGTTCTAGCCGGGATCGAACAGGCGTTGGAAGGCCACACGGCGGGCCACGCGGCAACGCTGCAGCTCGAACCTGAGGATGCGTTTGGCGACTATGATGCGTCGCTCGTGCATCTGGCGCCGCGCGCAGGCTTTCCTGACGATCTGGAAGAAGGCATGGGGTTTCAGAATGTGCCAGGCATGCCTGAACTCGACCACGACGGCCATGTGTATATTGCCACCGAGTTCACCGAGGACACCGTGGTGCTGGACGGCAATCATCCGCTTGCCGGATTGGCGCTTCGTTTCGAGCTGCGGGTGATTTCGGTGGCCGAGGCGAGCGAGGCGGACATTGAACGCGAACGTCGGCTGGCGGAGGACGATACCGATTAGGCCGCGCTCGGCTCGGTAAAGCCGCCCTGTTCCACCATCTTTGCAAACACTCCGCCGAGCTGCACCAGCTCGCCGAAACGTCCTGATTCGATGACTCGCCCCTGCTCCACCACGAGGATGCGATCGGCATCGGCCACGGTGGACAGACGGTGCGCAATGACCAGCGTAGTGCGCCCGCGCCGCACGGCTTCCAGCGCATCGCGAATTCGCGCTTCGGTCTGAACATCGAGTGCGCTGGTCGCCTCGTCAAGCAGCAGCAGCGGGGCATCACGCAGGATCGCCCGGGCAATGGCGAGCCGCTGGCGTTCGCCGCCCGAAAGCGACGCGCCGCGCTCGCCGATCACGAAGTCATAGCCACCGGGTTTGCCGATGATGAACTCGTGCGCCTCGGCGAGTCGGGCGGCACGTTCGATGTCTTCCGCACTGGCGTCGGGTCGACCAATGGCGATATTTTCAGCGATCGACCGATTGAAGAGCCCGGCGTCCTGGAACACGACCGCAATCTGCTCGCGAAGCGATGCGAGCGTGACCGTGGCGATGTCGATCCCGTCCACCAGAATGCGGCCATGGTCGGGCGCGCGCAGCCGTTGCAGCAGCGACAGCGTGGTGCTTTTTCCTGCTCCAGTTGCACCTACCAGTGCGAAGGTGGCACCGGCCGGAATATTGAAGTCAAGGTCGAATACGCCCTGGGCTGAACCGGGAAAACGGAAGCTTACCTGCTCAAAGCGCACCTCGCCCGCCGCTGGGGGGAGTGGTTTCGCATCGGACGCCTCGGTTACGGCCTCTCGCGCATCGAGCAGGTCGAAGAGGCTGGCAAGCGTCGGGATGCTTTGTGCCATCCGTACGGCAAATCCGGAAAGCGAATCGAGCTTCCCGATCAGAAGGCCCGCAAAGCCCACGAATGCAACGATCTCTCCCACCGTGATCTGTTCGCGGGCGACCAGCACTGAACCGACCGCATACAGGATCACCACTGTCATGGTGGCTGCGGTTCGAGTGAGCACAGTGAGAAGTCCCCACCAGGTGAGCACAGGGTACTGGGCTGCAAGCAGGCGAGACATGATGGCCCGCATCGCCTGCATTTCCGCGCCGAAGCGGCCATAACTCTGGACCACCGTGACATTGCCGATGACATCGCCCACCCGACCATAGACCTCGCCGTGGTGTCGCTCCACATCGGCCTGCCCGCCGTGGGTACGACGGGCGATAAACAGATTCGCAAGCACATAGACCGCACCGAGTGCGACCAGGAGTGATGCCATCATTGCGTTCATGTGCCAGGCAACCGGGATCATCACCATGAGCCCTGCCAACGCGACAAACTGTTCGCGCAGAAGCGAAAGACCGTTCCAGAACAGGGCGTCGGTTCCGGCAAGGATCGAGCGAACGACCGCTCCCGAGCCGTGTTCGGCGTGATAGCCCGAGGGAAGTGCGAGTGCGCGCTCGTACGCTGCCGCGAGTGCGGCCAGCCTGCGGCGATGGGCGAGCCTGTCCGCCATCACCGCCACAATCACGCCGGCGAGAATGCCCGCGAGTCCCACCCCGGCCCACACTGCAATCACACCATAGGCCAGTGTGCGCGCGGCAAGTGCATCCACAACCCGCGCGAGCAATACCTGTTCGATCACGGGTACCGCAGCGAGCATGAGCCCGGACAGGACAATCAGCGCCGCCTGACGACGCTCCGCGAGCAGCAGTTTGAGTGCTCGCCTCAGCGTGGCTGTCGGGTGCCTTGCCGCAGGGCGCTCAGCGGGCACCACAGAAGGCGCTCCGGCGGGCGCCTCAGAGGGGGATGGATCAGTCATGGGTTGAGAAACGAATGTGGTCGGGCGGGGCCGATGACTTAAAAGTCAGAACGGCCGAGGATCTGTAGCGATTTGAAGGTGCCGCGTCGCTCGAACGGTCGCTGGCGCAGAAGTTCCGCCTCAACACGCTCGGCGATGTCATAGGCATACGAGCCGGTGTAAAAGAGGATTTCGCCCCCGGGCTTGACCTGATCGGCCAGGAGCAGGGTCATCTCCAGATCGGTGAGCGCGCCATAGCGATCGTTTTCAGCCGTCCTGAATTCACCGACGTGAAATAGGGTGATGTAGTCAAACATCGGCAGCAGTCGTGCATCCAACTGATAGATGTCGCCAAACCAGGCCTTGTAGCTACGGCCCAGTTGCGGGTTGTCGATCAGAAGGCGGACATAGTCCTCGTACTCCTGGGGTGAGGCGGTGATGCCCAGGACCGCGCAGTTGCTGTCGGATTGAGCAAGCCGCAGGCCGACGATGTGGTGATTGCCGGTGCCGAAGTGAAAGATCGTGCTCGACTGCGCATTGCGCGACTGGAGATAGTCAAGAAAATGCAGGTCGCAGGGGCACTGCGCTTCATCCAGCGGCCAGGTACTGTTCCAGAAGTTGAGTTTGCTCATCGGTGCAGTCCTCGGAGTTTAAAAGGGGTCAGCGGGCGGCGAGCGGCGCGCCCGGGGCGAGCAACAGGGCCTGATCGAAATGGCCCGTGCAGGCAGGATGTCGCGACAGATACAGGACAGTGATCGATGGCACGGCACGCCGGATCGCCTGGAGCAGGGCGCGTTGTGCCATTTCGTCCAAAGCCGATAGGGCGTCATCAATGATGAGGGTGTCAGGCGCGGTGATCAGCACCCGCGCAACGCCTAGCCGCTGACGCTCGCCCAGCGACAAGAGCGCATCCCAGCGCGCGGCGCCCTCCAGACGGCTGATCAGTGCGCCCAGCCCGGTCTGCTCAAGCGCTGATCGCAAACGCGGATCGGTGGCGGACAGAGCGGCTGCCGGATACACCAGCACTTCGCGTAAGGAACCGGGGGGCAGATACACCCGCTGTGGCAGGACCATGGATCCACGTCCTGATACGCCAGACGTCATTCCGGAGGGACCGACTGTGCCGGTCTCCAGACCGCAGAGTTGACGAACCAGCGTGGATTTTCCAGCGCTGGAATCACCATGGAGTTGCACCCACTCTCCGCGACGGATCGTATGAGGACCGATGCGCCAGACCGGCGGCTCGATAAGGTTCGCGGGCGGCGTGTTTGCTGTGCCAGCGCCATCGTCTTGGGCCTGCTGTTCAGCGGCGGGGCTAGCCGGAAACTCGTCACAGGCCTCAACGATCTCCATGACCCGGCGTGCCGAGGCATACCACTCGGCGATTTTTCCGTAGTGATCGACCAGCCATGAAATCGCAATCTGCACCTGTACGAAGGCTGCCGCGAGTTGCGTGACCTGACCCAGCGTCAGATCACCGCTGATGTATTTGGGCGCTGCGAAAAGCAGTGGCACGATGGGAATCATCGGGCCGGATGCGTTGGTGATCCAGGTGAGGCGGCCGTGCTGGCGGACGATCGCAAGCCAGCAGTCCACTACCCGATCGTAGCTGCGCGCGAGAATCCGGCGCTCACCGGGTCCGCCCGCGAGCAGGGCGACACTCTCCGCGTTGTCTCGCAGTCTCATCATGCCGAAGCGGAAATGTCCCTCTGCTTCATTGCGGCGCGCCACGCAGCCGGGAAGTGCCGCGCCGACCTTGAGCATCAGCCATGATGCGAGAATTCCATAGACCAGCGCTACGACCACCAGATATGCGGGAATCGTGATCGCGTGCTCGGATCCCAGGCGCAGGGTGTAGCTGCCACCCACGGTCCAGAGGATCGCGATGAAGGCGGCTGCATTGACCACAGCGAGTACCAGGCCGATGCCCAGATCGACCAGCGGTTCGGTGGCCCACCGGGTATCGTCGGCGATCCGGTATTCGGGGTTTTGTGGCTCGCGTCCGCTTGCGCTCAGGCGGTGAAAACGCTGAGCCGATAGCCACCGGTCGAGCATGCGTGCCACGATCCATTCCCGCCAGCGAACCTGCAGCGTTTCCCGGGTCAACACGATGCCCACGCCGATCGAGGCCATTGACACAATGATGATGGCGAATATCAGGACCGCGCGGCTGAGCGCGGGCACGTCACGTGATTCGAGGCTGTCAAAGAACCAGCGGTTCCAGTGATTCATTGCGATCGTGGCTGCGGTGGACAGAAGCAGCAACACGAACAGCCCGAGCGTGAGTAGCCAGGCGCGCGCCGCCTCGTTATCGGTCCAGAATCCCCCAGAAAACCGCGCAAACGCGCGGGCGACACGGGGCTCGAGCCGGTAGTCGGCACTTTCCTCCGGAGATGCGCTTGCGGTGCTCATGGGGGAGAAGAAACGCGTGGGGTGGCAAGGACAAAACGCCTCGGAGTGTAGCCGTCGGCACCAGGCGGCCTGGCACAGCCCGCGCGGGTCCAGGGGCCTTCGGCCTGGGCGTGCCTGTGGCGGGTGTGTGGCGCCCGACCGGGGCGCAGCCTGCTCAGGGCTCGCGCAAGCCCACCGCGATCTGGTTGAGCGCACCGTCAAGGGGCCGGAATTCGAAGCGAACCTGGTGTCTGCCGGGTTCTACCGCGACCGCTCGGAACAGTACATTGGCGCGCAGGAGCGGCATGGGCGCTTCCGTGTCAGCGCCCAGACTCGAGGCGAACCACCATGGGTGCCAGATGTCGTTGAGCACTAGCCAGCCCCCGTCGGGGCTGTTGACTTCGACGTCGATACGAGTATTGCCGTAGTGCGTGATACGCGCCTGGCCGGGTCGCCTGGGCATGTCGGGGCCTGGGCTGTTGGACTCCAGCAGGACGGTTGTCTTCAGATCGTGTTGCGGCCATCGGCCACTGGCAATCAGTCCATCGAAATCCACTCCAAGCGCACTGGTGGCAAACAGCACCCGGGGCAGGGCGTTGGGGTTTTCGTAAATCCAGGCCTCTCGGGTGCGGGCCACTAGCCGCATATCGCCCGGCTGCAGGGCGGGATCGATGGATTCGATCGGCACCCCTGTAGCGATGAATCGCAGGCCCAGAAGGTTGGCGAGCGTACAGTGATAAGACGGAAAGAGCGGCGAGAAGCGCCGTTGGTCTGGGAGGCCTACGTGATCCTCGGCACCGGTGGCTGCGCTGTAGTGGCCAAGCCGAAGCGGGTTATACCCGAGGATGTTTTCCAGGCCATGGGTGAGGCTTGCATTCGGCCAGTGAAAGCCCAGTCCGGTGAGCTCGATCCGGTCGCGTCGGGTGTCGTTTGCCACCACGCGCGCTTTGAGCGCAGTGATGGTTTCGTTGCGGGTGTCCGGGGCCAGCACCTCATACATGGATGCAGGCTGTGCGGTCGCCGATGACGGTCCGTTGTGATGGGCTAGATCGATCACAGTAAGGGCAGCGAGGACGGCGAGCCCGAGGCGTGCGGGAGAACCCGCGCGGGCACCGGATCGCTCCAGGCTGATACCCGTAAGCCTCGCGGAGCGCGCCACCCATCTGAGCACGATCGCTGCGAGCAGCAGGCTCAACAGGCTCTCGCCCAGCGCCGGTAACGCCTGCGGCAGGCGTCCGAACTGGACTGCAAGGCTGATCGATGCCCCTGCAGCGGTTCCGCCCAAAAGCCACGCGCAGGCAACGATCGGCGGCCGTCCCGGATACGGCTCGGTGACCACACGGTGCAGCGCATAGCCCGCCAAAATGGCCAGCAGTGCGCCAATCAGAAAGCATGCATCCGCCGGGCGTCTGAACAGATCCACCCCGGGTAGCGCCGAATGCATCAATTCGAAGGCGGGCGTGTACCAACCCAGTGCGTAGAGAACCATCACGCCTGCAGCCACTGAAAAGAAGCGCACTTCGCGTGCCCACAGCCAGCCGCGGACGCCGGCGCACACCAGCAGCAAGGCTGGCGCCGCGCCGATATAGAGACCGCCCATGTTCTGCGCGAGAAAGAGCCCGGTATCCGACCAGGCTGTACTCGGGGGGCCCCAGTATTCGGCTGCTCGTCCGGTTGCGCCAAACACGTCGGGCACGAGAAGGGTGAGAAGCAGGGCCGGGTGGAGCGATCCGCGGCCCGCGTCGAGGTAGCCGATTTCCGGCCGGTTGGAGCCCTCCGCCATCAGTGCTGTAAGGACGACAGGCACGAGGCTGAGTGCGATTCCAATCCCCCCGGCGGTGCCGAGCGGCAGCAGGCAGGCCAGCCGGTGCCGCCAACCGGCGTGGCTGCTGAGGGCAGTTGATTCCAGGGATGCGCCCCATACCCGCCACAGGCTGAACGCGGTCAGAACATAAAGCGCGAGGAGTGCCACCTGGTCGCGCCCCAGGGCAATTCGCGCGAGGACAACGCCTGCGAGCAGAGCCCAGAGGAAGCTGCGCCGCGTGATCGTTCGCTCCAGGCACAGCATGGCAACGGGCAGCCAGACCAGGCTGAGCACCTGGCCCACATGCTGGATCCGCCAGGCCATGGATGCCCCCCAGCAGAAACAGAGCGCCGCGATCAGAGCGGCGCTCCAGTGCCATCGCTGGTCGCGAACCCAGACCATCAGACAGGTTCCGCCGAATACGATCATGGCCATCTGCAGCATATCGACCATCCAGGCCTCGGGTGTGCTGTCGATCAGGGCCAGCAACAGATAGGTGGGCGAAAACAGCAAGGACTGCGGATCGGCGACCTGCGGGTGGCCGCCGAAGACGAACGGTGACCAGAGCGGCGAGTCACCTCGTGCCAGGCTCTGGGCGAGGAACTGGATCTGCGGAAGAAAGTGCGCCTTGGCATCCCAGGGGATCGCCATCGCGCCTGACAACCATGGCCAGGCAAGGATGGGCGCGGCAAGCGCGAGCAGGAGCAACGCCGGCGCCAACGAACACAGCTCCGGCCTCGCTCGTTCGAGCGCAACGGCTTGCCTTCCGATTTCGTGGGTAGACTGGCCCACGGATGCCTCCTCCTGTAGATGCGCCCCTTCGTGGGGACGCATTTTTCGAGAGAGTGTAGGCCGGTTTACCCTGACTCCGCTAGCGGGCAGGGGAAAACATGTTGCGAGTTCGTGATCTGTCCGGTTCTGTAGCACGACATGGGTCCGGTTGTCATAGTGCCCTGAAGGGGGTGCCAGATGACGCCGAGGCGAGTGCTACAGGAGATACGGAAGATGAGGTTCGAAGAGGCGTATGAGGGATGGAACGCAGGGCGGCTGACGCAGGCGGCTGCGGCGCAGATTCTGGGGATGTGCGAGCGCAGCTTTCGGCGGTATCTGGGGCGGTATGAAGCCGATGGCCTGGAGGGCCTGATCGACCGGCGGCTGGACCAGGTCTCGAACCGGCGGGCGCCGGTCGATGAAGTGATGGCACTGACCGAGCAGTATCGAAGCCGGCATGGCGGTTGGAACGTCAAGCACTTCCACGGCTGGTACCGTCGTTCGGGGGGCTTGCGCAGCTACACCTGGGTCAAGAAGCAACTGCAACAGGCCAAGCTGGTGCCCAAGGCCGAGAAACGCGGTACCCATCGCAAGCGCCGGGAGCGATCGGCCCTGCCGGGGATGATGATCCATCAAGATGGCAGCACCCACGAATGGGTGGCCGGGCACAAGTGGGACCTGATCGTCACCATGGATGATGCCACCAGCGAGCACTACTCGATGTTCTTCGTTGAAGAAGAAGGCACCGCCAGCAGCTTTGCGGGGGTACAGGAAGTGATTGCGGCCCGAGGCCTGTTCAGCTCGTTCTACAGCGACCGGGGCAGCCACTATTGGCTCACCCCGGATACGGGCGGCAAGGTCGACCGGGAGACGCTCACCCAGTTTGGCCGCGCCATGAAGCAGTTGGGGATCGACATGATCGCCGCCTATTCGCCGGAGGCACGAGGGCGCTCGGAGCGCGCCTTTGGCACGCATCAGGGACGATTGCCGCAGGAGTTGGCGCTGGCCGGGATCAAGAGTATGGCCAGCGCCAACCAGTATCTGGCCAAGGTCTATCGGCTGGCATTCAATGCGGAGTTCGCCCAACCGGCGATGGAGCAAGGTTCAGCCTTTGTGCCCTGGATCGGAGGCAGCCTGGAGGACATCCTG
>SXGR01211075.1_pt1 | contig 19895 bp, 14 predicted proteins | sample 3174711 | NCBI WGS metagenome assembly SXGR01 (sample SAMN11356860, study PRJNA531348) | freshwater metagenome | isolation source: freshwater sample F1-60 | place: China: Fuxian Lake, Yuxi | collected 2017-12-25
CGCTTAACTTGTTGAATGCGCGCACTTCTGCTTTAGGGCCGAATACCAAGCGGGAATTACCGCTCAGCTCAACGGTGACTTCACCATTTTCGTTGCGAAGACCCTGGCCAGCTTTCAGCAACATTCCGAGCGTTCCAGGTTTTTCTATCTTGTCTTCGAGTAAATAAAAATCGCCTTGGAAGCCTACAATAGTAGCTATGGTTTGTTCACGTGCAGCGCTGGTTGAATGGGCGTCAGCGATATTAGAGCCAAAAATCCACAGCAATACTAATACTAAGACGCCCATCGTCGCTAAGCCAGCGCCGATGAGAGCAATTGATGGTTTCCCACGTTTACCGCGATGGCGAGGAGATTCCGAGGCGTCGTAATTACTGCTGGTCTGGTGGCGTTTATTGGGTGAACTGCCGTGTTTGTCTTGGCGATGAGCGGTTGAGGTATTTGGTGTTTGAGATTGGCGCTGCCCAATGCGATCTTGGACACGCATCAATTCACTGCCGCTACCAACCGGCGTGCGTGTTGGGGCGGCAACTTGTAATAGGCTGCTTTCATTGCGCCGTTTATGCTCTATTTGTCCCATGCTTTGAGCGAGCACACGTGCGTCGTCTTGATTAAATGCGCCAGATATCGCACGTAGCAGCAGATCGATACGCATTTGTCGAGTAAATGCTGCGGCGCGTGCCAAGTCTTTTAATAAACTAAGGCTCAGTTGCTGCCGAGCGTCAGGCTGAATCGAACTGGCTATGTGTAATTCTATCGTAACCGGAAATAAGCGGTCATCAGGTGCGCGTCCATCCTCGGCGGAAGCGCGCCAATGGAGTAAGGCCCGGGCAATAAAGAGACGAATCGCGACTTCTGCTTGGCCGCTTAATTGCAATTCGGCGGCTAAAATGTCGAGAGCCGTATTTTCGGTGTAGCGACGATGGATTAACACTTGTGCGGCTTCATCTAATTCGGCGTATTTTTTATTGATGTGAGCAGCGCCGTCATTGGTTGGCGCGACTAATGCCTGCAGACCTTCCAAGCCGTCCTGGGCAACTAAATGTCGTAAACCGTCCTTTACTGCGATGGCTTGATTTCGCTCTTGCTCCAAACGGTGTTGTAAAATCACCATCGCTCGTTGACGAATCCAAACAATGACCTGCGAGGTTGGTGGACAGGCAGCTATTTCACGACGTACCTGCATCCAGGTCGCTGCATGGACATCTTCCATCATGGCAGGCGAGGCCGCAAAGGTGGCAATAAATGCGCGTAGGTCACGCGCGACCATCATGATCAGTGCGGTGACGGCATCGATGTTTCCATGCTTAGCTTCATTGACGAGGCTGGGAAATTCCTGAGCCGACATGCAAAATCCCTAACGTGGGAGAAAATAAATAAACGCGAGAATGGAAAAGCTAGATCGGGTAAAGCCAGAGCGCGGCCGATACCAGGCGAAGTCGTGTGGTATCAGCGCAACTAACCGACTGAGCCTAGCATGCTCAACGAACCTTGGCCAATGCTAATTGACCTAATAACCGGTGTGGCCGTCATCAGTGTTGGGTGCAGTTGCTCAGTAAAAGTTTATAACGGACATCACTTACGGCGTGGTGGTTGGTTTCGCTGGCCAGTCCGCGCCTTGATCAATCCACTTGGTAATCAAGGCAATTTGCGTGGCGGATAAAGCAGGTTTCTTTTTCGGCATGCGTGGATCATCTTCACCTTCAAACAGGCGAATGACGAGCAAGCTTTCCTTTCCTTTTCCTGGAATAATGGAAGTGCCGCCATCGCCACCTTTGACCAAAAAGTCGCGTGAATCCATGCGCAATTCACCTTTTTGTTCTTTGTCATCATGACATTCATAGCAATTTTTCACAAAGATCGGGTCGATGTCGCGCCAGAAATCGACTTTGTCAGGAATGGGATCAGCGGGTTTTTCGCTCGCTGGAGCGGCAAACATTTCCCACGGCATAATAGGTAAAAAGCCAGGGCCATGCATCGCAACGCCACCATAGTGTCCCGTCAGGCTTACTAAAATGGCTCCCGGAAAAACGAAGACGCGATAGAGCGTCGATAATTTTTGTGAATCGCCGAATTGACGAGCTAAGGCAACCACGGCAACGAGGACAGCGACGACGGTTGTTGATATCCCTAACCAACGATGCAGTTCAATCGTTTGTGCGTATTCACTTTCCCCCACATGATTTCCGGCCAGCATCCATCCCTGTACCGCAGCAACAACGGAACTGAGCGCTGCAATTACCGCGATAAGAGCTACGGTGGAATCAACGGAACCTTCGCGCTTGCGCCAGCGGAGCGCTTCAATTCCCGCCAAAACCATTAATAATGCCACAGGGAAATGGACGACTACGACATGCATGCGCCCAAATATGGTGACCATGGATGGGCGGGCATCTGCGGCATCGATCGAAACAACCGAGGCGGCAATGAGCAAAGATAAGTACAAGAGGCGTTTCAGCATGGGCTTTCCGCGAATGGAATGGAGGACGTTGGATTTCAGTGGGTCATGCCAAACTGATCTGTTCAACACGACGTCGGGAAACTAGCGTACAAAATCGGATACGCGAGTCCGGAGATCGCGTTGACGATGGGAAGTTCAGATGATTTATGTCGGGTTAAAACGTTTGGCTTTGGTCCGAGATGAGTGACCAGACCAGTGATTTACTCTGAAAATCATCCGAAAAACGTTTTTTGCACTCGGTGTAGGTGTTGGGGCAACGAGGTACTTGGGCTTTCTGGGGTTGTCACCACGATGCGCACCCATGACCGAAGTTAGTTTTACTGCTGAGGTGGTTTGTCGCTGTGGTTATCTGACCAACAGTTTTGCGCGGTGGTTAAGGCGACCACTGCTGGCGAATATGCCATCTGACCCGTTGGCGCTAACTCGCGCATTATATGAGTTAGACGCAGTATTGGTTTCGCATGGCACCCAGGCTGATCCTGTGTTCTGGTTTGCCAATCGAGCTGCGCAGCGTTTGTGGGACATGGATTGGAAGACGTTTACGACTTTACCCTCTCGTTTAAGCGCCGAGCCAGATGAGCAATCTGCGCGAGCACAATTATTGTCGCGAGCAACGCGCGATGGGTTTATTTCGGATTACACGGGTGTGCGCGTCAGTAGTAAAGGGCAACGTTTTCGTATACGCGATGTGGTATTGTGGAATATTCGTGACGACCACGATCAGCCAGCCGGACAAGCGGCGCTGTTTTCGCAGTGGGATCTGCTCGCATGAGCGACAAGAAGAAAAAACATTTTCGCGTGTGCCCGTGCTGACGCTCATCTTACGGCGATTAGGTGCCGGAATTGCCGTCATCTTATTGGTGCATCTCGCAACGTTTATCGCGCTTCGATTAATGCCAGGAGATCCCTGGGCAGACGTTGCCGGTGATCGTACGTTGCCAGCGGCAGCAGTTGAGCGCCTCAAACAAATTTATGGTCAGGGCAGCGACCACAGTATTTTCATGCAGTACGCGCAAGATTTAGGGCATAAGTTATTTGGAGATTTTGGTGCGAGTTTGAAAATTGCACGTGGACACGATGTGTTATCGCTTTTAGCACATGCTGCTCCAGTGTCGCTAACCATTGGTTGTGGCGCATTATTAGTTGGCATATTTTTGGGTTTGTGGGCTGGTATGTGGGCGGCACGACGGCAAAAGTTATGGCCCGATGGTTGCGTGCGTGCAGGGGCGACGCTTGGTATTAGTACGCCGGATTTTATTATCGCACCATTATTATTAGTCGTATTTAGTTTATGGTTAGGTTGGTTACCTGCCGGCGGCATAGATCATGCGTCAGCTTTATTATTACCGATTTTGACCTTGAGTATTCCTTTAGCTGCTCAAATCGCACGTCTGACACGGGCAAGTATGCTTGATGAATTAGCGGCTGATTTTGTTCGCACGGCCAGAGCTAAGGGCGCAAATGAATCAAGCATTGTCGTCGATCATGCCTTGCGCCCAGCCTTTGGTCCGGTGCTGGCATACTTAGCCACTGCTGCGGCGGGAGTGTTAACGGGTTCGATGGTGGTCGAGAGCTTATTTGCCATCCCTGGTCTGGGTTATTTTTTTGTCGCTGGTGCTTTGCAACAAGACTGGACTGTCGTGAGTGGAGCCGCGTTGTTTTACGCGGTTTTGTTGGTGGGTTTCAATCTCCTGGCTGACCTTGGCCTCTTATGGTGTGATCCCCGTACACGCTAAAGAACTGCGGTTACTTAGTTAGTGACTATTGGTAACCTAGATCTTGTGCCTAAATCGTGGCCACGCTCTGGGTCACAAATGTTTAAGTTATCATCATAGAAGCATTGAGATCAGCTTCGCTGTAGGGTACCCTAACCACGTCTGTCACCTGGGCGGGACAGTCTGTTACGACGAACACATTGGCCAAGGTGTCCTATATGTTGGCAGACCATGCGGTGAGTCTTTCATCGCCAACTCGAGAACCACAGCGTGGGTTATTATTATTCGTTGCGATTTACGTTGAACGTTGGTCGTCGGTATTAGACATTTGCAAGGCGGTTAATGCGAAGTCAGCTTTGGACGACTCAGAAGCACAATTAATCGACCGTGCCGTGCCCTTGATTAATAAATATATTGAGGATGCCGCTATCGTGGCCATTGGTGAACAAGATACCTTACGACATGTCGTAATTCAGCATGCTCGTGAAGCCCTGCGTTCGCAAACGATATTAAATAATCGTTGTGCCGATCAGGTGTTGGCGCGCTTATCAGGCAGCGAAGAAAATGTGCGTAGCCTCATTGAGGCGCGTTATCGTGACAATTATGCTAGCGAAGGATTAATGGACATAATCGGTGTGCCGATGATAGAAGTTCCAGTCGCTTTGTGTCACGCGCGTTCACTTTTAGACTGGTATAAAGACGCGGGTGAATGGATTGTGCATTCAGCCGATCATTCAATTTCATCCCTCGTGGAGCTCTATTTATCTGAGCGCATTGATCTCACGTCACGCGATTTGTTGACTACTTATTTAACCAAAGATATCAGTTTATTGGCCCTTTTTGAACGGCAGGTACGACTGCATTTACTATTAACCGCCGCTTATGCTCCAATTGAGATGTCGAGCAATCACATCACTCGTAGCCGAGTGGTTGATACGAATCATTTTGGTAAGCCACTCGGTTCATCCGGTCGCACAACCGTGCGAAAAACGGATCCGTCGGGAGTAATAGCGACTCTCGAGTCTCATCACATTCCTGAACGTCATCGTGCCCCACTATTTATTGCCGGTGCCATCGTCGTGATGGCATTGGCACTTGGTTTATGGTTATTATCGACGAATAAAACTCCTGCTCCGCTATTGGCAGCAGCGCAACAAACCGCAGAGGTGTCACGTATATCCTCGGCTTCAGGAGCCGTCGTGGTGCTGCGAGCTGGAAAAACGCTCAAACCTATTCGCGGAGACATCGTGCTTTGGGGTGATGGTTTTATAACGGAAAACGCCGCAAATTTGGTTTGCGAAACGGCCACGGGTATTCGCTTAGAGTTGGGTGAAAATACGAAGATTTTATCGCATGATGATAATCAGGGCAATTGCGTGATTCAGCTCGAGCAAGGTACGGTGACGGTTTCTGATCGAGGTGGCGTTACCGGAGGTGGAGTTTCCATTAAAACCCCATTTGGACAGATCGCATTACAAGGAGGACAAAGTGATGTCATGGTTAAGGATGGGCGCACGGAAGTGCTAGTTGAACGTGGACAGGCATTATTTTCTAAATCCGATGGGACCGAAGAAGTTTTGGTTTTGACAAGTCGTCGTGCACGCTCACGTGCTAGTGGTGGACCGATCGTCTTAGCGCTACCTGAATTTTTACGTGGCATAAATTTAGGTGGCAATGATGTTGTCATTCAAGGTCATAGTTGGTTGTCGCAACGTAAAGCAGTAAGTGCGGGTTTTTCCTTGAAAGGAAATATAGGAGCTGAGATACCAGCGAAAAAATGGCAAAAAAAGGGTGATGATAGTTCCCAAATGGCATTGATGTTGAGTAGTAACGCGCAGGCAAAGGATTCACTGACGCTCACACAAGTCGTGCCGAATGGAGAAATAGAAGTCACGTTGTGGATTGTCGGAGTTGAAACTTTATCAGCCGTGCAGCTTGACGTTGGTGAACAATCCCTGGCTCTGGTGCCAATATCTTTGGGTGGCGGTGCTTGGCGGGTTGGGCCAATTCCGGCGGAAATCAATAATCGTCAATGTGTTGTTACGGTGAAGGACGGACTGAAAGTCGCCGGTATTCAATATCAGGCTTTAAGTCCGCCAAGTACACCGATGCCACTCAGCATGGCTTTACGTGGCGATCCGTCCAGCATGACCAGTTATGTTGGCCAGGAAGTCTTGCTGGAAGTCGATATCGATGGTGACGCGGCAATCTTGCAACGCATCGAATATGTTGTGGCAGGAGCCGTTGTCGGAGCCAGCACGATAGCACCATTTCGTGCGAAATGGACCCCCGAAACTAATGGCAGTTTCCAGCTCAGTATTCGCTCAACTGATATCACTGAGGCAGAATATGAAACACCAGCAATCCCGCTGCGAGTACATCTGGCCTATGGCAGCGGAGAATTAACGCGAGAAATCTGGCAGGGTTTTGAAGAACGGTCACTAAAAGAGTTCGATCGTGCAGCGATATTGCGTCAAATGCCCATCAAAAAGGAATTTATTAAGTCATTAAGTACGTCGAAATATCGAGACAATTACATACAGCGAATTTCTGGATATATTTTCCCTCCTGTGGCTGGAAATTACGTCTTTAAAATTGCGAGCGGCGGCGATTCAGAATTGTGGCTCAAGAAAAGCGGAGAAGAGCTGGAGCGAATTGCGACTTTGTATGATATCAAACAAGGAGTTCGCGTTAACGAATGGGGCCGATCGCCGACGCAAACGTCGAAGCCGATCACTCTGACCGCTGGCAAGCGCCATTATTTCGAAGTGTGGCACAAAGTGGTCAGTGGTGATGACCATGTGGAAGTGGGTTGGGTGATGCCGAGCGGTGAATTTGAAGCGCCTATTAGTGGTATTCATTTTCAACCAAATTATTGGACGTTGATGCCGGTTGCGCAGGAGTTGCCACCGCCGCCATCAGTGCCAAGCGATGAGGTGCGATTCTTCCTGGGTATTAATTTTGCTGGACCAACGTTGGTCTCGCAAAAGACAACGTGGACTGGGCAACAGGAATTAGAAAAAATTACCGGTGAGGTACCGCTAGCCGTGTGGCTTGGTTCATTACCATGGCAGTATGCGAGTAATGGCCTTGGCCCTCTGGAAATAAACCGTTCGAATGGGTGGATGCGTTCAGATGACGGAGGTCGATTAACCATTGGGGAAGAATCATATCAAAACGGACTCGGTATGCATGCTCCAGCTGAGGTGATTTATCTTCTCGGCGGACAATTTGAACGCTTTCAGGCCAAAGTGGGGGTAAATGCCTTAGTAAAAGATACTGCTGCCATTTGTATTCGAGTCGAAATTGATGGAATAGAACGTTATAAAAGTGGCGTCATGCGTTTTGCACAGCCGGCAAGAACCATTGATATAGATGTGCGAGGCGGGGAGCAGATGCGGCTCTTAGTGGAATCCGAAAATGAAAGTAATTATCAATCAATTGTCGATTGGGGTGAGGCCCGTTTGTTGCGTTCGACGGCGACCTTGGTTGTGCGCGAAGGTGTCCCTGAATTATCACCAATGACACCGAAACCGGCACTTGAGGCTGAAATAAAAACTCTGTTATCGACCGGGATAAAGGATAGTGGCAAGGGTATCGATTTTGGGGTGAGAGTTCCCAATGGAATTTATTATGTGTATGCCTGGAATAAGGAAAATAATGCAACTCAGTCGCTGCCGTTCGAATTACAATTAGAAGGCTTGCCCTCAACTGCGTTGATTGGTGGTTTACCGTCAGGTGGTTGGCAACGGCAGGGTCCCTATGGTGTTCATGTTAGTGACGGTGATTTACGTGTGCAGATTTCTGCAGCTGCGGGAAACGCTCAGCTAATGGGACTTGAAATATGGCAGGATAAGGAAGCAGTTAAAACGGCGCCTATTCCAATTGAAAAGAAAGTGTTCTCCGTGACGCTTTATGATACGAAGAGTCAAATGCCCGTGGTAGCACATCATCCGATGGTGAATCATGCGGTGATATCTATTTCAAAACTGCCTAGTCCGTTGATCAATTTTTTGATAAATACACCAGAGCAGGTGGTCAGTGTAAAAATTGAGTTGCCGAATTGTGGATTAGGAGCCGAACGGGAGGAGAAAATTCCTCCTTTCACATTAGGCGACGATAAAGGGAAATTGCGTGCCTGGGAAATCAGACCAGGTGATTATCGTTTGAAGGTGATGGGATACTCAGACTTCCATATGAAAAAGTTGGTTGGTACGTACGTGTTACACTTCACCGTGGTCGAATAGGTGTTTTTCTCAAAACATGCGTAGATTTGGCTAAACGGCTCAAGCTTAATCGTCGCGACTAGTCCTTTGACGAGTCTTTAAGCGTTGCGGGTACCACGCTTGAATTATCAGTTGTCGAACAAGGATGTGTCCCATGTCAAATCAACCCCCATCAGCCCGTTTATATGATGACCTGCGCCCCTACGTGGTGGATCTAGCGCCCTCTGATAAGTCGACCTGGTTTCGCCGTTTGGATCATCGGGCGATTTTAGAAGCAGAGGCGCGCATCGGATATTCATTTCCGCGCCAGGTGCGTGCATTTTATGAGGAAATCGGTTTTGGCGTGATTCGTCGCGGTTTGCAGGATCCCAAAGATGATCAATGGCGCACCGTTGCTAATCGTGTTCTTCATCCGCTGACTGTTGCAGCCTTGGTTCAGGGCGAGGCAGAAATTAATCCCGAACCGCCATTACGGACAAATGAGTGGCCTGTCTTCGAAGCGGCTGAACATGATTATTTTGTCGTCGATCCTTTTTCCGGTGAACCGGATACGATTTATACGCGATATCAAATTGATAAAGTGGCATCCGGTTTTCGTGAACTGATGCAGCGTTTATTGACCGATGACGTGACATTTTATTTACGCCGCCGCTGGTGAATAACGACATTAGCCGCTTTGCTCCATCGACTACTGGCCCAGCGCATCCGGGAACGTTGCTGGCGGCGTTATTATGTTGGCTAGATGCACGCTCGCGTGGAGCGCGCATTATTTTACGCTTGGAAGATTTAGATCCAGATCGTTGTCAGCCAGCTTTTGCTGAAGCGATGATTACAGATTTGACCTGGTTAGGACTGTCATTTGATGTCGTGGAATGGCAGTCGCAACAGCATACGCGTCATGTGGCCGCAATGGATTATTTAGCCGATAAAAAATTATTATATCCCAGCACGCTTTCGCGAAGGGATTTAGAATTATTGGGACGTCGTACGCCTGATGGTGGTTGGGCTTATGATAATCGCGAACGAGGAAATCCATTGCCCGTGGGTGGTTGGCGTGCCTGTGCTGAGCCATTGCGCGTGCAATTACCGGATGAGGAGTTTGCTCCTCTTGATGAGAGTGGCTGCGATTTACGTCAAACGCCGACGTTGTCTTTTGGCGATCCGATTGTGCGTCGTCGCGATGGAGCATTCGCTTATCATTTAGTTGCCGTGGTTGATGACGCAGCGAGTGGCGTGACCCGAGTGGTGCGCGGCCGCGATATTGCGACGAGCACGGCGACGCAGGTTGCGCTGCAGCAAGTATTGGGTTTACCAACGCCCCAGTACCGTCATCATTTTTTATTATTGGAACAGCGGGAGCGTAAATTGGCAAAATTACACGGTTCCATTGGTTTGCCGGTATTGCGTCAGTTTTACGATGCCCAAACATTGTGTGGATGGCTGGCACATGTGGCAGGATTAGTTCCGGCAGGAACGAAATGTTTGCCGGCAGAATTAGTGCCGCATTTTTCTTGGGGGCGTGTACAAACACAGGATGTTTTAGTGTCATGTACAGGACAGGCATTAGTGGTGGCTCATGACTAATGTTTGGTCTTGGCAAACGGCGAGCGCTCCAGCCGCAATAGCGTTGATCCAGGTTCCTGCTCATAGCGCTTTGATTGACCGTCCTTTACCGCAAGTCGGACAAGCGCGCTTTGCTTGTTTGCGGCATAACGATGGCAGCATAGTTGATGAAGTGGTCGTAACACGACTCAGTGCAGATAGATTGGAAATAGCCTGTCACGGTGGTCCAGGGATGCGCGCGGCTGTTGAAGCGGCATGCGCGAGTTTTGGCTGGAAAGCTGCCGATGTCGGACACGCGAACGAATCTGGATTATGGCAAGCATTAGCACGTGCGAGTTGTCCTGCGGCAGTGGATTGGTTATTGACCCAGGGATTATCCGAACCGCCCTTTCCTAAACAGTTTTTGTTTCGCTTGCCGACGGTATTAATTACGGGGCCAGCGAATGCGGGTAAAAGCACGTTATTAAATGCGTGGTGCGGACACCAACGTGCCTTGGTCAGCGATATCCCTGGAACGACGCGCGATTTGTTGACCGGACAAACTCTGGTGTGTGGGTGGCGACTGGCGCTGATCGACTCTGCCGGACTGCGGTCAGGCGGCGATGAAATAGAACAAGCGGGACAGGCATTGATTGCAGTCGCGCGCAAAACCGCTGATGTGGTATTATATCTGCAACCACCGGGTGATAATGGTGGTGAGGAAGGTGATATCATGATCGCGGGCAAAGCCGATCTACGAACGAATTACGACGGGTTATGTTGGTCTGCTCAGGGTATTCCTGGTTCAAGCGCGCAAACCTTACTTGATGCGCTTGGCGTGGCGGTGCTCACTCGTTTGCGGTTGCCTACGATGCGCGCAGTTGCCAGTTGAGCCTGACTATTATCAATCACAGTGCAGCGCATGGCTAATCATTATCTCGACTGGAATGCCACGGCCCCATTAGCGTCCGCTGCCCGTGCGGCGTGGTTGGCGGCGTACGAGGAATCGTGGGCCAATCCTGGTTCGGTGCATGCACCCGGACAACGTGCGCGGCATAGCGCCGATCAAGCCAAAGCGAGTTGTGCGCGGTTGCTCGGCTGCAAATCCCATGAATTAGTGGTGACTAGTGGTGGGACGGAAGCGAATGCCCTAGCGATTCATTCTGCCACGTTCGGACAGTCATTAGCTGCAGACGCGGTGTTAATGTCGGCTATCGAACATAGTTCTGTACAGCGAAATGGTGAAACGGTTTCTGCGGTGCGTTTGCCGGTCGATGGGTGTGGACGGCTAGCGGCAGAAACGGTCCGCTCAGCGGCTTCACCATCAACGCGTTTATTTTGTATTCAATTTGCAAATAACGAAATCGGCGTGTGCCAAGATGTGCCTGCTTTAGTTGCTGCAATACGTGCGGTAGCACCACAAGCTCGGGTATTGCTCGATTGTGCGCAGGGAGCTGGAAAGACCCCGCTGAATCTCGCGGCTCTTGATGTTGATTTTGCCAGCATTGCGGGGCACAAATTTGGTGCGCCGAAAGGTATCGGCTTATTGTATGTCAAAAATGGTATTCGTATCGCGCCATTGCTCTTTGGTGGCAAACAACAGCAAGATCGTCGCAGTGGTACCGAAGATGTTGCGGGATTAGTCGCGTTGCAAGCGGCTTTAGAATCAGCTTTGGCACATGGCGAAGAAGAAGGCATTCGTCAGCGCATGTTATTAGAAAGCGCTTTTGCTCGGATCGCTTTAGCTTTGCCCAAAGTTCAATGGTTAGCGCACGCTGCTCAACGTTTACCAAATACATTGAGCATCGTGCATCCGGGCGTGATTAATGGTGCGTTAGTTATGCGTTTAGATTTAGTCGGAGTTTCCGTTTCAACCGGTTCCGCTTGTATGGCTGCCAGAGGTGAACCAAGCCACGTGATCGCAGCGCTGGGGATCGATTCATCCCTGGCTAAAAGCGTTATTCGCGTTTCCATCGGCCCGGATACCGTCGCCGAAGATCTCGATGCTTTCGTAAACGCCTACATCAGCGAAGTGAAAGCGATGACCGCGGGAAACTAATTTTACACGAGAATGTCGTGAACGACGTGGCCGAAAACGTCGGTTAAACGGAAGTCACGGCCTTGTGTGCGGTAGGTTAGTTTCAGGTGGTCGATGCCGCACAGGTGTAACATCGTGGCGTGAAGATCGTGGACACTGACGGGTTTATGGACAGCCTTGTAACCGAGTTCGTCGGTTCCGCCGTAGCTGGTACCGCCCTTAATGCCGCCTCCGGCAAGAGCGACCGAAAAGCCTAAAATGTGATGATCACGTCCACTACCTTGGCCCATGGGGGTGCGACCAAATTCACCGCCCCACAGAATTAGGGTATCGTCTAATAAACCGCGTTCTTTTAGGTCCATAATTAATGCTGCACTGGGCTTGTCGGTTTCGCCTGCGGCGATAGGTAAATCTTTTTCAATATTTCTGTGATGATCAAATGCACGGTGATAGAGCTGAATAAAACGCACACCGCGTTCCGCCATGCGTCGGGCGAGTAAACAATTACTGGCAAATGTACCATCACCTGGTTTTTCGATGCCATAGCGCTCGAGAGCAGCTTTTGGTTCTTTGCTAAAATCAGTGAGATCAGGCACCGATGACTGCATACGGTAAGCCATTTCGTATTGACTGATGCGCGTTTGAATCTCTGAATCATGGAGACGTTCAGCGAGCAAACCATTCATGCGATTAATTTCATCAATGACGCCACGTTGCGTTGGCGCATCAACACCTGCTGGATTAGCGACGTAATGCACGGCATCGCCTTTCGATTGGAATTGAATACCTTGGAAACGGCTAGGTAAAAATCCGGCAGACCATTGGCGTGCGGATACCGGTTGTGCACCACCACCTTTTCCTTGCGAAGTCATTACGACGAAGCCTGGGAGGTTTTCTGTTTCAGCGCCTAAACCATACAACATCCACGAGCCCCAACTTGGACGTCCTTTAATGATGGAGCCGGTGTTCATAAACGCATGCGCGGTGTCGTGATTGATTTGTTCCGTGTGCATCGAACGGATAATACACAATTCATCGGCGATGGAGCCTAAGTGAGGAAAAAGCGTGGATATTTCTTGGCCTGATTTCCCATATTTTTTAAATTCTGTAAATGGGCCGCGTGCTTTGAGTTCCGAATTTTGTAATTGTGCTAATTGTTGACCTTTGGTGAATGAATTAGGAAATGGTTTACCATCAAGTGCTTTTAATTCTGGCTTAAAATCAAAAGTTTCTAAATGCGAAGGTCCGCCCGCCATGCACAAATGGATAATGCGCTTGGCTTTGACCGGTGTGTGTGGCTTGGTGATAATGCCACGCCACCGTTCATCAGCGGTGGCGTGATTTGCGAGCAGCGAACCAAGCGCAATTCCGCCTAGACCGCACATGGATTTAGTCAAAAAAGCGCGGCGCTGTAGGGCTTGCGATACTTGTTCATTGATAGACATGGAGAACTCCAACTGGGTAGGTAATAAATAAAAACGGTTACAGTGAGCTTACAGGCGAGTAATGGTTTCGTGTAGGTTCAACAAAACGCGGCATAATTGCGTCCAGGCAGCGACCTCACCACGTTGGTCTTCGGCCGGCAGCGGCGCGAGGCCGGTACGCAGGAGCATTTCTGCTTCTTTTGCATTCAGGGTGTAATGTTGGCGTTGCTTGCCGAGAAACATTAACAGCGGCCCGCTTTCTTCTGCCGTGGGCACACGTCCTAATACGGTTTGAAATGCATGCGATAATCGTTGTTGATCAGTGGTGGCACTGGCGATGACGCGCACGGCCCAGGCGCGTGCGGCTTCTACAAAGGTGGGATCGTTTAGTAACGTCAAAGCTTGTTGTGGACTATTTGCTTGAGTACGGAAGACAGCGCATTCATCACGCGAAGGTGCATCAAAATTAGCGAGCATCGGATGCAAAAAGGTGCGTTGCCAGTGCATATAAAGGCCACGGCGATATTGTTGATCGTTAGTGTCGGCGATGTAATCGCGGCCCGGGAATTGTAGATTAGCGTAATAACCAGGTGGTTGATAAGGTTTCACGCTAGGGCCACCCACATCACGAACTAATAATCCACTCACGCTTAGCGCATTGTCGCGAATAAATTCCGCGTCTAAACGTCGTGGTGATTGCATAGCGCGCAAACGATTTGCCGGATCTTTCGCCACGATTTCAGCACGCTGAACGGACGATTGGCGGTACGTGTTACTCATGACAATTTGTTTGACCAAGCGCTTCACATCCCAGCCATGTTCACGGAAATCCACGGCGAGCCAGTCCAATAATTCACGGTGCGATGGCCATTCACCCTGCATGCCAAAGTCATCAACCGTCGCACATAAACCAACACCCATTAATTGTGCCCAAACACGGTTAACAAAAACCCGTGAGGTCAATGGATTGTCAGCGGAAGTAAGCCAGGTTGCTAAATCTATGCGGTTAAGCCGCCGTTTATCATCATTTTTTATCTGCTTGAGAAAGCCGGGGGCACTGGGGGCGACTTCTTCACCACTTTCATCTTGCCAATTTCCGCGAGGTAAAACGCGTACGGTCACCGGTTCCCACGCTTCGGTGATTGGTGTCATGGCTTTGCCTTCGCGACATTCTTCTCTTTCCATATCAAGCATTGTGATGCGTTGATAAGCGGCGGCATCGAACGCCGTGCTCGACAGGAACGCAGTCGCAAAAGTGGGATCCGTTATTTTGGCACCCGTGGTTAAACGTGCGATTTCTTTTGCGTCAAATATGCCAGTCGATAAATGGCTGGGCACTAATGGTGAAACCGCAATGCGGAAACTCTGGAGATCATTTTTACTAAGCACGAGTTCGAATTTATCTCCTTCGGTAATACGTACGGGATGATCGAGAACAAAGACGGCCGAAGCCGCCGTCTTCGCTTGTTCATTCGACAAGACCCAGCCATTGCGTAGTCCCAAAATAGCTGAGCCACTCTTATACTGGGTCATTTTACTAGTCGCATCTCCGATGCGATAACCAACGGAACGCGCTTTTTTACTGCCTTTAACCAGATGATTTATCTTGATGCGAATCGAGGGTTTGTCTTTTGATTTTTCGTCGAATAAAGCCGAGCCATTTTTAACCTGTGCTAATTCTATGCGTACGGCAGCGATCCAACCAGCCGCGTTGGTGAGCGGTAAAGTCACATCACTATCGCGTTTGGCGGTTATTAATGGGGTACCATCCGCTTCTAAATTGTAACCAGCCTTGTCATCAGCTGGAATCGCTGGAGTTAATCGTTGCCAGCCATCGGCGTGTTTTCCAAAAAATGTCTTTAATTCAGTGCGCCAAGCTTGGATTGCTTTTGCATCGTGTTTTTCTATCGCTTTCAATGCGATGGTCTGTGCATCTTGCTGGAGTTTCTCTAAGCGTTTTTGTAAATAGGGGCTGGCGACTTCGATTTCTGGTGGGAATGGATAGTCATTATTGAATCCATTGAGGTCAGGATTTCTTGTGTAATTGTAATCGGCGTAGACTCCCCATTGCCGAACATCGGAAAAAAAGGAGGCAAAGCGATAGAAGTCTTTCGCCGCCCAGGGATCATATTTGTGATCATGACATTCACAGCAGGCCAGGGTCGAACCGAGCCATGCTCCGCCTAACGTGCGTACTCGATCGGCGGCATACTTTGCTAAATATTCTTTTGGCTGTGCTCCACCTTCGCGCGTCATCATGTTCAAACGATTGAAACCAGAAGCGACGCGCGAACTGATGTTGGCATCGGGTAATAAATCACCCGCGATTTGTTCTGCCGTAAAGCGATCAAAGGGGATGTTGCGATTAAACGCGTCGATGACCCAATCTCGATAGGGGAAATTATTTTGATTTTGATCGCCGTGAAATCCAACCGTGTCAGCGAAGCGCACCGCATCCAACCAGGGCACTGCCATGCGTTCGCCATAGTGTGGTGAGGCAAGCAAAGCATCGATCATTTTTTCATACGCGGTGTCGGATTTATCTTCAACAAATGCAGCAACCGCAGTGGGATTGGGCGGTAGGCCAGTCAAATCTAAACTGGCGCGTCGTATCAGCGTAGCGCGATCGGCGGTTGGTGAAGGTGCAATTTTTTCCGCGGTAAGGCGGTGGTTAATAAACGCATCAATTGGTTGTTTGCCCCAGGCGGCGTCGGCACTTGTTGGAATTGGGGTTTTGACTGGGGGTAAATAAGCCCAGTGCGGTTCGTATACTGCACCTTCAGCGATCCAGCGTTCTAATATTTTTTTCTGAGCTTCATTTAATTGACGTGGCGCATCTTTAGGCGGCATCACATCGTCTTCATCAGTTGTGTGAATGCGTTTGATTAATTCACTCTCTGCTGGTTTACCAACCACGAAGGCTTCTTTGGCGAGCGCGAATTCACGATCGTCTAAACGTAATTTCCCTTTGAGATTGTCCTTGTCTGGTCCATGACATTTAAAACAGGTATCAGATAATATTGGTCGCACGTCGCGGTTATATGATAACGGTTCAGCGGCGTAGGTTGGCAGAACAAGTGAGGCGATGAGCACAAAAGAGCGGAGAGACAGCATGGATAAATTCCCATCAAAGCGATTATGGTAGGCCAGCACTGATTGCTTGCGCTTCGGCTTGTTTAGAATTAACCGAAGGCCAACAAATACAAGGAAGATACTGAATTGTTGATTGATATTTTATTGTGGTGACGTTGTCACCACTGATCAGAAATGTTTAGCGCAATGCGATCAATAACTTTACATCGCGGGAAAAAAAGTGGCCATTAACTACGTAGAAAATTGTCCAATAAACACAAACCAGCACTTCCGCTTTTTTCTGGGTGGAATTGCACGGCGATTAATGATCCGCGACGCACGCTGGCACAAAAGCGACCGCCATGATCACAGGTTGCTAACGGCGCAATGTTCGTTGTCGGGGCGCAGTAATAACTGTGTACAAAATAAAACGGGGTTTCATTTGTGATTCCCTTCCAAATGGGATCGGGCTGTTCCCAATGTACCGGATTCCATCCCATGTGTGGCACTTTGATCGTGGAATCGGTTGGTTGAAAGCGCGTTACGGCACCTGGAATAACGCGCAAACAAGTGACGCCACCGTCTTCTTCGCTGCGGTCAAATAATAACTGCATGCCAACACAAATACATAATAGTGGATTGCCCGCAGCAATTACGGTTGCCAATGCCTGATCTAATCCAGCGGCACGTAAATTAGCCATGCAACTTTCAGCCGCACCAACGCCAGGGAATATAACTTTGTCCGCTTGGGCGATGACCTGTGGGTCAGCGGTGACCGTGGCAGATTGGCCTAAATGCGCCAAGGCACGTTGTACGGAGGTGAGATTACCAGCTTGATAGTCAATGATCGCGACGCGCATGGTCGCTAGCGTAGAATGGCAAAGCGTTTGGCAAAGTGGGTAGCTCGCGTTTGCCTGCGGCGGGTGATAAAAGGTAAAATGTGGGGTTATTTCATGCTAGGAACTCATGTTGGAACAATCCCTAAAGGCGCTGACAAAATGAGTCCCGAAAAGCAGCGACAAAATTGACTTAGGATTACCCCATATGACGGGATTCTTTCACGCCTTTTGATTCGGTATTCGAGGTGATTCCGGGGCTTGGCATAACGACACTGTGCGATGCAGTATCACTGGGACCTTTGCACAACAGTTGCTGGTTAACGACCTTTCGCGATATTTTCGCACCATGCATGGCGTAGAACATAAATCAGGATTATTTGCTGTCGGCCTAGTCATTTCATTGATGATAAGCAGTGGATGCGTGGGGCCGGAGCGTAGCTCTGCAAACAATTCAGCTACCTACTCATCAACTGGCTTAGCAACGGGTTCATCAGCTGGCATAGCACCAGGTTCTGAAACTAGTTCTGGAACTCCTCCGGTAACCCCTCCGGAAATTCGTCCGGAAATTCGTCCGGAAACTAGCATAGTAAACAGTACAGCTCCGCGTGGTCGTGTGTTCTCAACCGACGCAACACTGACGGATCCTGCGTGGACAGCTGCCGAACTGGCAAAGCCGATTGCGGTTCGCCGTCTGCAAGCAACTCAACACACCAGTATGAATATCATTCGTTTAGCTGGTGCTGAACAACCACATATTCATCGTAATCATGATTTAATCGTGATTGTTTTACATGGAACCGCACGTCTGCATTTGGGAAATCATGTGATGGAAGTTCGTTCGGGAGATATCATGGAAATTCCACGTGGTGTCGTGCATTGGGCAGAAAATACAGGATCTGAAGCGAGTGAAGTTTATGCGATATTTTCTCCGCCTTATGATGGTTTAGATAACATTCCTGTTCCACCTGTCCCTTTGCCACCGCCATAATTTGAGGTAATGCATGTCAATTCGATCTCTGTCCCTGGTGCTCTTGGCATTCACACTAGCCAGTACATTAAGCAGTTGTGGTGGCGGTGGGCGAAGTCAAATCATTGCTCCTGGGATTGATAAGCGCACGATGGAATGGACAGCCGAAGAGCAGAAGCAAATATTCTCATTTAAGAAATTACATTCTGCTGCAGGCACGAGCACCCATGCCATGCGTTTGGCTGGTCGTTCAGACTCGCGTGTTCACGATCACCATGATATGACCGTCGTTTTACTTGCGGGACGAGCTGATATTCGCTTGGCAGGTAAATGGCATACGGCAAGCGCGGGTGACATTGTCGAAATACCACGTGGCTCTATTTATGAATTAGATCAATTGGGTAGCGAGCCAGTTGAATGTTATGTTATTTATTATCCACCCTACGATGGCAAAGATCTTCGCTATATTAAAGGGAAATAATGAGAGACGCGATTATTTAAATTCGGTATTCGAGATACACGAGGTCGAGCCAGCGTCCGAATTTAAAGCCGACTTCGTTCAGCCGACCGGCACTGGTAAATCCTAAAGCACGGTGAAGCGCGAGACTTGGTTCCTGATCACCTGAAATAGCAGCGATGACGCGATGGTGCCCAATGGCGCGTGCGCGCGCGAGTAAATCTAGCAATATCGTCCGGCCCAGGCCACGGCGATGGAAGTCGTGATGTACATAAACGGATTCTTCCACGGTATGACGAAATGCCGCGCGTGGATGGTAGGGTGACAACGATCCCCACCCAACCACTTTGCCCTCAATCTCCGCCACCGTCACGGGGTGCAATTTACCATGCGCTGTGAACCAAGCTAATCGTTCGGCGTCCGTGCTCGGTTCGCTCTGATAAGTAGCTGTCGAGTATAAGACTGAGTACGAATAAATATCATTAATCGCAGACAGGTCGGCCGGTGTTGCTAAGCGCAGGAGGGTGGTGGTCATGGATTGCGATGTCGTCGGATGGTTTCTTTGAGTGCTTATGGCTGCGATTTATTGAGTTACCTAAAAAGAAACAAATCGAAAATGGTTTACTAAGCGAAAAACAAACCCACCACGGAGCGGTGGGTTTGTTTCCTTACTTGTCTTCATTCGGCTACGATTAATGCGGTATTGCATAAGAGCAGAAAGAGGAAGGGGTTCACATCACGCATTTTCCGCCTGCGCATGCAGGATCCAATTCCACGCGGCCGGTATTGTCGATGGTTTCTAACATTAAGGTGTAGTCGACGGGAATGTATTCACGCTTGAGATCTTCCCATAACTTACAGTTATGGACGCGTTTTAAGCAATAGGTCATGCGTCGTAGATCGCCGCCGAAATAGTTTTTCGCAAATTTATGCGACCGACGAACCCAGTCTTTTTGCCGTAAGAGTTTGGTGACTTGTTCGCGCAATACTTCGAGATCTTGCGATCCGTCGGTTTTAAGTGGCGGTAATTCCAAGGATTTTCCGGTACCCATGGCGCAGGCGCAGGCTCCCCATAAGTCGTCGTCGAAAGCGTGTAGGCCATCAACGATTAATCCTGATGCGAATAAGCTGCCAACGTCGTATTCTTTGAGAATTTC
>SXGR01201572.1_pt1 | contig 19891 bp, 20 predicted proteins | sample 3174711 | NCBI WGS metagenome assembly SXGR01 (sample SAMN11356860, study PRJNA531348) | freshwater metagenome | isolation source: freshwater sample F1-60 | place: China: Fuxian Lake, Yuxi | collected 2017-12-25
ATACAACTGGTCAACCTGGCGAGAAATAGCAAGCTTCAGCAGGGCCAGAATTTGGTCCTCATGGCTATGAATACCGCCAGAGGACATCAGGCCGAATACATGCAGCGCGGAATTTCCGCGAATCGTCTTGTCAATTGCAGCAGTGATTGCTGAATTGCTGGCAAAAGTGCCGTCGGCGATATCTTTGTCAATGCGGGTCAGGCTCTGGTAGACAACGCGTCCCGCGCCCAGATTCATATGCCCTACCTCGGAGTTTCCCATTTGCCCGACCGGCAAACCCACCGCCAGTCCAGAAGTATCTATCAATGTATGCGGCTGTCCGGCCCAGAGGGCATCCCAAACCGGAGTATTGGCGGCATAAATGGCATTGCTGTCGGTAGCTTCGCGATAGCCCCAGCCATCAAGTATAAGGAGCATGGCAGTTTTCTTGGTCGTCACTTCTACATCCTGGAATCAAGCGAAAGAAAAAGAACAAATTCAAAGCACCAATATTATCCCCGATAGGCGGCAGCATAGCGAGGGTGGCTGTACTTGCTGTGCCCACGACGTTGTTTTCTGTGGCGCTTAGTTCTTCTTTCACCATGGTGACACGTGTATACTGCACGCCTTTTATCAGGGGCGGGCAGTCTGTTTGCAGCATCCTGGGAATTTGAAATAGATCTGACTATGGCGCAATTTATTGAATTTATCGGTAACAACCTGTTGCTTGCAGGCATGTGGTTGGCGACAGTTGCTGCCATTATCTTTTATAACATGCGCACAGCGAGCAAGTCAGTTGGGCCAGCCGCAGCAGTTATGATGATCAATCGACGCGACGCTGTTGTGGTTGATATCAGGGAAAAGAAAGAATTCGACACTGGGCACATCGTGGATTCCATCAATATACCCATGCCAAAGCTGTCTCAGCGCATCACAGAATTGCAGAAGCACAAAGACAAGCCCATCGTAGTCGTGTGCAAGCTGGGGCAACAATCCGCAGAAGCTGTAAAGCTGTTGCAGGAAGCGGGGCATAGCGAAGTCGTCAGAATGACTGGTGGACTCTCAGAGTGGAAAGCCCAATCCATGCCACTCGTGCAGAAATAAGCTGAATCCATAAAAAACCGAGTAAACAAGGATATTCCATGGCAGAAAATGATGCTAAGAATCAAGCTGTACCAACGCCAAATGGTGGCGAACAGCCCGCGGGCCCTCAATTTGCAATTCAACGCATCTATCTGAAGGATGCGTCGTTCGAGTCTCCGCGCAGTCCGGCAGCCTTCCAGAGCAAGTGGAGCCCACGCATCAATTTTGATATCAAGACGCGCAGCGAAAAACTGCAGAACGATGCGTTCGAGGTCATTCTGATTCTAACGGTTGAAGCACAACTGGAAGAAAAAGCCGTGTTTCTGGTGGAAGTGCATCAAGCTGGAATATTCATCATGAAAGATTTTGAAGCGGCGCAAATCGAATTGTTGATTGCGACGGTTTGCCCAAATATCCTGTTTCCCTATGCTCGTGAAGCTATCGACAACTTTGTTGTCAGAGGGAGCTTTCCCGCCTTGATGTTGTCGCCCATCAATTTCGATATGCTTTACGCACAGCAAAAACAGAAGCTGGCCGAGCAGGCCAGAGCGGCAGGCGGCGCCAACGCCGCTCAAGTTCCAACTCAGTCATAAATCCCCTAGAACCCGTTTTTGAAGCCAAGCTGACGCCAGGCTTCATAGACGATAACGGCTGTCGCATTTGACAGATTCAGGCTGCGGCTATTGGCCTGCATAGGAATTCTGATCAAATTGGACACCCCGATTTCTGTTCGCAATTCTTCTGGCAGTCCGCGAGACTCTGGGCCGAAGATCAGGAAATCGCCAGTGGCATAGCTGATTTCCGTATGGAGTTTGCTCCCCTTGGTGCTCACCCCAAAAAATCGGCCTCCGGCCGTTGCCGACTTGAAGTCCATCCAGTCCTTGTGAATTTTTAGCCCGGCAAATTCATGGTAGTCGAGGCCAGCCCTGCGCATCCTTTTGTCATCCAATGTGAAGCCGAAGGGTTTGATGAGATGGAGACTGGCCCCGGTATTGGCTGCCAGGCGGATAATATTTCCCGTATTTGGAGGTATTTCCGGTTCGTAAAGAACGATATTGATCAAAATTCAGCCATTTGATGTAACCGCTGTGAATATCTAAAGAACTCAGTTGGTTCAACTCATTCAGGGCATTCATCCCCAAAAACACAGATTATTTCGTCCCGGCTTCAACCCAGCCCATTTTGGAGCACTTTGTCAGAAAAGCCCTCCAAACCATACTTTCCCTAGTTTATCCCGATCGTCGAACGATTTTGTTTTAGAATTTAGTGGCTTAAACGATATTCCTTTAAGGCTTTCCTTAAGTTTTGCCGGTCTGCGCGTGCAAAACTCGAATTTATGAGCAATTTCGTGATTCGGACCCAGGAATCCTGACTAACTGAATTCAGGCGAGAGCCTGCGCATTGGACGAGCGATCATGCAATTTTTCGGGAAGAAAGCAAAGTCTGCCAGCCGGATCGGAATAATTGCCGCCGGTGACAAACTTGCTATAGCGCATGTTGAGGATCGCGGTGGCAAACCCTATCTGCTCAACTGCGAGCGTCTCGCGCTACCTTCAGAAAAAGAGACCGGAAAAGTGCTGGCTAAAGTTGTAAAAGACATGCACCTCGAAGGCAAGCAATGCAGCTTCGTTTTAAACCGAAAGGACTACAACTTGCACCTCGTAGAGGCGCCTCAAGTAGAGCCGAGTGAATTACGCGCGGCGGTGCGCTGGAAAATCAAGGATCTTCTCGACATGAAAGTTGAAGAAGCTGCCATTGATGTGTTCGAAGTTCCTGAAGATGCTTATCGAGGCCGCAAGATGGTCTATGTGGTTGCAGCGCACAAGGCGCGAATCAAATCCATTGTGGATATGGTCTCTGAAAGCGGTCTCGAATTGGCGGTAATTGATATCCCCGAACTGGTCATGCATAACCTGGCCAGACATTACATCAATGATGAGATCGGCGTGGCATTCATGGATTTGCGCAGAGCCGGCAGTACGATGAACATCAGTCGCAATGGCGACTTGTATTTATCGAGGCGTATAAACACTCAACTGGATCCGGATGTCATGCAAACCCCAGATTGGGAAGGGTTGCGAGATCGCCTGATACTCGAAGTGCAGCGCTCGTTGGATTACTACGAAAGCCAGATGGGAAAAAGCCCGGTTTCTCGAATCATCATTTCCCAACGTCAATATGATACGGCTGCCATGGTTGAATCATTGAATGGGTTGTTAACAGCAGAAGTTTCAGCCCTTGATCTTTCAGAGCTGATCGACGGCGATGTTGAATTAAATCCAGAAGCGCAACAAATTTGCATGTCAGCCATTGGCGCGACCTTGCGTGGCGGCAAAAAGAAAACAGCTAGTGAATCAGCCAAGCAGGAAGCCGCCTGATGAATCAGCAAATAAATCTCTATTTGCCGGAATTCAAGATCAAGAAAGATCCATTGACTGCGATTCTCATGGGGCAGATTTTGGGTGGCATCGTTGCCCTTATGGTCCTTGTGAGTGGGTACCAGTTGTACATGCGCTGGCAGTTGAATGGGGAACTCGAGCAAATGCGAGTGACGCTTCAGGAAGAGACGCGAAAGACGGACGAGCTGGATGAAGTTCTTGCCACACGATCGCAGAATGATGCATTAACTGAACGGCTTCAATCATCTGAAGACAGATTGAATTCGCGCAGGCAAATTCGGGATTTTCTCAGTGAGACACAGCTCGGAAACGTCATTGGATTTTCAGAATTTTTCAAAGATCTGTCGCGCGCCACAATAGACGGATTGAACATTACAGAATTCTCATTCGGCACTGGCGGTGCAAATGTAAGTATTAGCGGGCTAGTGATGGATTCATCCATGGTTCCAAAATACGTACAGAATCTTGAAACAGGAAGCAGCCCTCTGCGAGGCAAAAATTTTAGCCCGGAAATTTCGCGATCAGATGTCGCCACACAATATTTTTCATTTAAGTTGAGTACTTCCGATGAATGAAAAATTGCTGGCGCAAATGAACTCGTTTGCCAAAAACGTGGAGTCACGAAAGCAATCTGAAAAATTGATGGTGCTATTGCTTGTAATGGCAGGGCTGGTGCTCATGTATTTGTCGATATCTTATGATCCACTGTCTGCAGAAATTGCCCGCGTGCAATCGCAAACAAGCAACTTGCAGAGGCAGATTGCCGAGCAGCAATCCACGTACGCAACCAAGGTGGCCGCAAGTCAGGAAGATCCGTCCTTGTTTGCCAACGAAAGGCTTGAAGCGATTTCAAGGGAATTGCAGGCGTTGGATCTGGAAATTACCAATTTGGCAGGAGATCTGGTTACTCCGGCAGAAATGACGCAGATATTGACATCGGTGCTTGGTCGCTTCGCCGGGTTGGAACTCGTGCGATTCCAGAATAAACCTGCAACCCCTCTGCGGGATGGATTGGATTCAAATGCAGCTGGCAGCGAATCTGCCGCCATTGCGCCGGCCGATGTGGAAGGCCAGGTTTTCGAACATGGGTTGGTGCTGGAATTTGAAGGTGATTTTTTTACCACTCTGAAATATTTGCGGTTTCTGGAAGATGTTACGGGAAGTTTTTTTTGGGATTCGGTTTCATTCCGACAGCTTGAATGGCCGAACGCTCATGTAACTTTGGAAATTCATACATTAAGTACAGAAGCGGGATTTATCGGTGTCTAAATTTTCAAAACAGCTGGCAGCAGGTCTGATGATGGCAATTGCCACATTCAGCAATGCTGATGTGATAGATGGTGAGAATCTGGTTGACCCCACGCGCCCGTTTTTTACAAATATTGACAACGCAAGCGAATCGATATTGGACATGGTGAGAACTGTGGTCCCTTCCAGTTATGAATTGACATTCATCCGCGCCGGCAGTTCGGCGCCGATGGCTGTTATCAATGACCAGCAAGTTACCATTGGCGACATGATTGGCGGAGCGATTGTGATGACGATTGATCGCAGCAGTGTAACCTTGCTGATAAACGATGAAGAGAAGCAAATTAATTTATACGGTACGAATATCAAGGCACCCGTTACGGGCCAATAGGCGTGGAGAAGCAAATTGATCAAGTGGATTAATAGTATCTGTAATTCAACGTCACGAGTTTCTAGCGCGCTGATTTTTCTGTTGGTGCTGACAGCTTGCGCTGTGCGGGAAGCATCAGTGCCGGATACGACAATTCTCGCAGAAATTCAGGAGACTCTGACGCAAGCTGAAGCTGATACGGGATTGGTTGATGTCTCATCAGCAGCAAACGATACGGAATTGCTGGATGAGCTAATTCCTTCATTGTCCCTTGATGAGCGACTGCTTACGCCCGTTGAAGAACGGGTATCAATCAATTCACCCAATTTACCAGCAGATATGTTTTTCAATTTGTTGGTTGCAGATACCGATTATGGTGTCGCCATTAGTGAGGATGTAGATGTTCAGATTAATCTGAGCTTGCCCAATGTAACTATTGAAGAAGCGATGGATACAGTTGCGGAAATCTACAATCTGGATATTGAACGGCGCGGCAATATTTATTCTGTGCGACCAGGCGGATTGCGCACGCGCCAATTCACTATTGATTATTTGAACGTACAACGCACCGGTACTTCAAGCATCCAGGTAACCAGTTCAAATAGCCAAAGCGGTGGTGGCGGCCAGAACAATCAGTTTGGTGGTGGTATCGGCGGCGGAGGTTTTGGTGGTGGGGACTTTAGTCTCAATGGATTGCAGAATTTGGGTGCGGGTTTGGGCGGGATTGGAGGGGGTCTCGGAGGCGGATTGGGAGGCGGCATAGGAGGAGCTGGCGGTCTCGGAGGAGGAGCTGGCGGTCAGATTTCCACTACTACCAGCACAGACTTCTGGTCGGATCTGGAAACTGCAATTTCCAATTTGATTGGCGTGAATAGCGGCGAAGGAAATAACAATTCCCAGCTACCAACGGCAGGATTGTTCGGCGGAATCGCGGGTGCTGGCAGCCGCAATCAATCGACAGTAACAGAGGACGGAAAAAGCGTATTGGTACAGCCGCTTACCGGGCTGGTAATAGTCACCGCGTATCCGCGGGAGTTGGAAAGAGTTGAACAATTCATTGTTGCTGCCCAGGAATCGCTGCGTCGTGAGGTGATTATTCAGGTGCAGTTCCTCGAAGTCATTCTGAACAAGGGGTTTCAATATGCACTGGACTTCAATACTTTTGGACGACAAGCGAACGATCCAGTTACAGGAAGCGGAGCATTTGATGGAGATGATACTGGCTTGCTCGGTAGTAATAACGATCAAGCAGCAGAGTTTTTATCAGGCAATGCCGGCATAGAGGGGATTTCCAATGCTATGCAGATCAGTACCAATTTCAGTGATTTTGATGCTGTGTTCCAGCTTCTGCAAACTCGCGGAACAACGCAGGTAATTTCAAGCCCGCAATTGCGAGTTCTAAACAACCAAAAGGCAGTTTTTCAGGACGGCGACCAGGAATTTTTCCAAACCCAGGCAGATACGACGACTGTCGCTTCAGCCAATAATACAACCACCAATGCCAACAATAATCTGCAACAATTCTTCTCTGGGATTTCGATGGATATCACGCCACAGATCAGTGCCAATGGCGAGATAACCTTGCACGTTCATCCAATTATCAGTGCAGTTGACGAACAATCAAAAAGCATTGCCGGCCAGATAGTGCCTCTGGCGCGAACTTCCACTCGGGAAATAGATAGTGTGATCAAGGCTGAGAATGGCAAGATAGTGGTTCTCGGCGGTCTTGCCTTTGAGCGCAATGTCAATGATTCAGCAGGAATTCCAGGAGTATCGAATGTGCCAGTATTGGGCGCAGCACTTGAGCAAAAGCAAATCCAGACAGTCAAAAGTGAATTCATCATTTTATTGAAGCCTATTATCGCCAACACAGAAGGCGACAAGGCGCTACTGAACGAGAGCAACGCACGCTTTCGCGAAATTAATCGTCGAGTTGACCCATTCGCGAATAACTAGATCGGGATAAATGTAGCCATGTACTTACAACATTTTGGATTACGGGAACTGCCGTTCTCCTTGACTCCGAACACCCAGTTCTTCCTCAATATGGCAAGCTACCATAAAGCTTACAATATGCTGATGGTGTCGCTGGCAAACTCGGAAGGGTTCATCAAAATTGTCGGCGAAGTAGGCACAGGCAAGACCATGCTTTGCCGAAAGGTTCTCAATACACTGGAAGAAGACAAAGACAATTACGTAACTGCATATATCCCGAATCCTGTCTTGAGTCCCAAAGGGCTGTTTCTTGCGTTCGCGGAAGAACTGAATATCCCAATTGATCAGGAAGCAGGACATCACCGACTGCTGAAGGCGATTACAGAAAAACTCGTAGAGCAATCTGCCGCGAACAAGCAAGTTGTATTGTTTATTGATGAAGCGCACGCAATGCCTGAACAGACCCTTGAAGCGTTGCGTTTGTTAACCAATATCGAGACTGAACAAGTGAAACTGTTTCAGGTAGTGCTCTTTGCCCAACCCGAGTTGGACCTTTTGCTAAGTCAACCTTCGCTGCGGCAGTTGCGACAGCGCATCACCTTTTCATTCGAAATTGAAGCGCTCGATCGCGATGGCGTTGAGCGCTATGTTGTGCATCGACTGGCAACAGCAGGTTATAACGGACCGTTCCTGTTCTCGAAGCGGGCTTTGGATTTTCTGTATCGTGCGAGCGAGGGAATTCCGCGGGTTATCAATATCCTCAGTCACAAGGCATTGATGGTGGCTTTCGGAAAGGGTGAACGCACGGTACAACTCGATCATATCAAGAATGCCGCCGAGGATACTGAAGGCATAAAACTGCCAGGGTTTAATTACATGCCAGCAATGATCGCCTTGGTTGGGCTCGCAGTTGGCGCAGCGCTCGTGTTCTACCTTGGACAATTCTACCTATGAGTCTCGTCAATGACATGCTGCGGGATCTTGATCAGCGCCGAAAAGAATCGGAAGGACCGGCAGCGCGCATACGGTTGACTCCTGCAGGTGATTATCCCAGAAGGGAAAGCAGAAACTGGATACCGTATATCGGTATCGGCCTCGTAATGGTCGCGATCGGACTGGGATATATATGGGTTGATATGAACCGCAGCACATCAAGCACACAGCTTGCTGAAGCTGTGATTCCACCAAGCGCCGTTGCAAGCATTCCAGTGGAACAGAATGAACCGAATGAACAGATTCAACAGGTTCAACAGAATGAGCAGGAACCTGTTGCTGTCGCGGCAACGACTGTGGCCATTGCACAACCTGCTGCCGCGATAGAAAGTGATACTGCACCGGCTGCAGTAAATTCCGGAAATGACACGCAAACCCGAATCGAGACGCTCGTGGTATCGACTGAACCCGCAGCGGATTCTGCGGCATCGAATTTGGCGAGTGCAGCAGAACCGGGCAGCCTCAATGGTGCCGCAAACACCAGCCTCGCCGCTGCGCCAATTACGCAGTACCCTGCAGCCACAACGCTTGAACCAATTCCGTCAATCGTTATTCCGGAGCAAATCAAAGGAGTTACAGCACTATCGCTCGAGCAAAGGGACACAATTGCTGTACAAGAAGCCTTAATGCTCATTGAAAATAACCAGCCCACCGCTGCTTTTGCCAAACTCGAACAACAATTGCTGGACAATCCGTTTGCGCACCAGTCACGTGAAACCTATGCGAAATTTCTCATGAACCAGGGAGACGTCGCTTCCGCTGATGCCCTCATGGATTCCGGCTTGGAGCTCGCGCCTAATCACAGTGGTTTCAAAAAGGTGAAAGCCAGGTTACTCATTGAAAAGGGCGACATCCAGACAGCAGTAATGTTGCTGGCGAGTCGAGCTCCGGTGGTTGCGAATGACTTGGAATACCATGAAATTCTTGCCTCTGCACAACTCGCCAGCAGGGATTTTGACGGCGCAATATTGAGTTACACGGGTTTAGTGCAACAGGACCAGACGCAAGGTCGCTGGTGGTATGGCTTTGCTGCTGCGCAAGATGCAATGGGGAACACAACCGCTGCACAACAGGCCTATTCCCGAGCACTCGAAAAGCCGAATTTGAGCACCAATCTGCGTCGTCGCAGTCAGGACAGGCTCACAGCCCTCAGCCGGTAAATATATGGTTATCGTCAAACAAAAAATCCGGCTGGGTGAATTGCTGGTGCAGAATGGTGTAGTCACCAAAGCACAGCTCGACACCGCATTAACGCGTCAGAAGGAACACGGCCAAAAATTGGGACGTGTCCTGGTGGAGCTGGGGTACGTAAACGAAGAACAATATCTCAGTTATCTGTCGCAGCAACTGCAGATACCCTTCGTCGATTTGCGCCGCTTTAACTTCGATGTTGCACTGATCCAGTTACTACCGGAAACCTACGCGCGGCGTTATCGAGCCATCGTGCTCGCTGACAAAGGCACCTATTTGCTGGTCGGAATGGCCGACCCGATGGATATCTTTGCCTTTGACGAGATGGAACGAATTCTGGAACAGCCTGTGCAGCAGGCTCTTGTGCGCGAAAGTGAGCTGCTAAACACTCTCGATCTCGTTTACCGCCGCACCGAAGACATCGCCAGCTTTGCAGAAGAGCTTGATGAAGAGTTGACCGATGGACAATTTGATCTTGAATCGTTAACTCTCGATGCAGATGAAAGTGATGCTCCGGTGGTCAAGTTACTTCAGTCAATATTTGAAGATGCTGTGCAGGTGCGCGCTTCGGATATTCATATTGAACCGGACGAGACTGTGTTGCGGATCAGGCAGCGAGTTGACGGCGTGCTGCAGGAACAAGTTATGAAAGAACGGCGCATCGCTCCTGCGCTCGTTCTGCGCTTGAAGCTGTTGTCCGGGTTGGACATTTCAGAAAAACGATTGCCACAAGATGGCCGCTTCAGTCTCAAAGTCAAAGGTCGCAAGATAGACGTGCGACTCTCAACCATGCCGATTGAAAACGGTGAATCTGTGGTGATGCGATTGCTCGACCAAACAACCGGAGCAACTGACCTTGATCATGTAGGTATGCCCGCAGCAATGCTTGCGCGTTTTCGTCGATTGATTCATATGCCACATGGTCTGATTCTGGTCACTGGCCCCACAGGTAGCGGAAAAACCACAACGCTGTATGGCGCTCTGCAATAATTAAACGATGTCGGAAAAAAAATTATCACAGTCGAAGACCCGGTTGAATATCGCTTGCATCGCATCAATCAGGTTCAGATCAATCCCAAAATTGAACTGACATTTGCCAGAGTGCTGCGCTCGGCATTGCGGCAAGACCCTGACATCCTGCTCGTGGGAGAGATTCGAGACACTGAAACCGCAGAAATCGCTCTGCGAGCGGCCATGACCGGCCATCTTGTATTGTCAACACTGCACACAAATGACGCTGTATCGAGCGCCATGCGTCTGGTGGATATGGGAGCTGAGGGTTTTTTGGCAGCCACAGCACTCAGAGCAGTAGTTGCCCAGCGTCTGGTTCGGCGACTTTGTGATAATTGCTTTGCGGATCACGAACTTGAAACGAAAGACAAAGCCTGGATCCAGGGATTGCTTGGTGACAACGAGAAACCGATCAAGTTGAAGAAAGCGGTGGGGTGCCACCGGTGCAACAATAGCGGTTATCGAGGACGCATTGGCGTATTCGAGTTACTGGTATTGAACGAAGCTCTTTCCGATGCCCTGCGACGCTCCAATTCATCAGACTTTGTAAAAATTGCGAAAAAGTCACCCGGCTACCAACCATTGGTTGTTAGCGCATTGGAGTTTGCCGTTCAAGGCATAACCAGTCTGGAAGAAGTCTTCAGGGTTGCAGAGCAGGTGGATGAATCGAGCGACTTCATGGAAGTGGCTTAGTCGAGCAAGAAATTTCTGGAAAGTTTTTCCTTTCCAGCCCTAACATGCGATTGAATAAAGATGCCACATTTTTCTTATAGCGGAAGAGATTACTCAGGAGCACTGGTATCGGGGAATATCGATGCTGGTAGTGCCGATGATGTGGCTGCACAGCTATTTGGCGATAAAATCACTCCAATTAATATCGAAGAAATAAAGAAGCGTAATACTACTGCCGCGAATTCCGTAAAGAACACCTCAAGATCAGGCCCGCAAGCTACCACTCGAGAAAACATCGATGCTTTTCTGGGTGGCTCGAAAATCGAAGTTGATGATCTGATCATGTTTTCGCGGCAGATGTTCAGCTTGACCAAAGCCGGCTTGCCTTTAGATCGTGCTTTGAAGGGTTTGGAAGCCTCCATTACCAATCGAGCATTTAAAAAAGTATTGAAAGATGTTGTGGGTGGCCTGGAAAACGGCATGAACCTGGCCTCAGCATTGGGCCGCCATCCCCGGGTTTTCTCACAACTCTTTTTGAGTTTGATTCATGTTGGTGAAAACACGGGACAACTCGATCTCGCGTTCAGGGAAGTTGGAAAATATCTGGAGCTGGAAAAGAAAACGAAACAGCAAGTGAAGAGCGCAACCCGATATCCACTCTTCGTATTGTGTGCAATCTCAGCTGCACTGGCTGTTATCACTGTATTTGTGATACCTGTGTTTTCAGAAACCTTTGCGCAGCTCGGCGCAGATTTGCCATGGCAAACCGTAATATTGATCAATACATCAGATTTCGTTGTGGCCTACTGGCCGCTGATTCTGTTTGTTGTGTTTGGTAGTTATCTCTCGTTCCTGAACTGGATCAAGACAGAACGGGGACAATTGAAGTGGGATCAGCAGAAGCTGCGATTTCCACTAGCTGGAAGTGTGTTCGAACGGGTTGCATTGGCCCGCTTCGCAAGAACGTTTTCCATGGTAATGCGTGCGGGAGTGCCCATCGTACAGGGGCTCAATGTTGTCGCTGGGGCAGTGGGCAATGCCTACATCAGAAAAAATGTGGAATTAATGCGTGAAGGCGTGGAGCGGGGCGAATCATTGCACCGCACGGCTGTACTCAGCAAGATGTTTTCCCCGTTGGTCCTGCAAATGATCGCTGTAGGGGAAGAAACCGGAACCATAGATGAGTTGTTATCAGAAGTATCCGATTTTTATGATGCCGAGGTTGAATTCGATTTGAAACGATTGAGTGATTCGATTGAACCGATCCTGATTACTTTTATTGCAGGCTTGGTGCTTATATTGGCCCTGGGCGTATTCCTGCCAATCTGGGATCTGAATACAGCGGTACAAGCTCAGGGATAAATGAGAATTCCTGATTTACTCATCACGGCTAAAAGTACGTAAACATGAATTTTTGGGATTGTTGCGCCATTCAATGCACAAGCTCTACGCGAAGCAAGTTAGAAACAAGCTCTCACCTGGAATAAATAGTTATTCAAGGGGCTTTTCGCTGTTCGAACTGGTGGTATTTATTATTTGCGTCGCGATTATCTATGCAGCAGGAGCGAGGCGATTTGGAGAATTTCCTGGTCAGGCTGAGCGCGCAAATTTCCTGGCGGTGACAATAGAAATTCAAACGGCAGTGAATCTCGAAATTATGCTTGGTTACAACACTGGCCGGTTCAGCGATGTGACCGCATTTGAAGGGGCAAATCCGATGGATTTGTTGTTGGTGCCGCCTCGCAATTATCTTGGCGCTTTGGCAATAAGTGATAGTAGTGGATTGCCACGCAGATCCTGGTATTTCAACACGCAAAATGGAGAACTCGTTTATCTGATAGAAGCCAGCGAAGATGTGTCAGTTATGCGTAACGGCGTATCAACGCCGACAGATGAAATTCGTTTTCGGCTACAAGTTGAGTATGTTAACGAAGACATTCGCTCGGGTTTGCCAGTCAATATCCTCAATCGAGCCGATACTGAAGTGCCTGAAGACAACCAGCGCCGGCGCGTAGTCGGCATCGCCATGTTGCCAGTGCTTCCCTTTAACTGGGAGGGTTCTGACCCGAGCTCGCTGATCAGGGAGGCTAACGGGGATGTTTCTGGCTGAAAACAAGTAAAGAAATGCGTATTTGTGACGGCAATAACAACGGATGAGAGTATCGAGAACCTATAATTACAGGGTAAACAGGGGAAGAAAACTCTCACTTGGACTATACAGGCTGTTTGAATTAGCGAAAAATGGGCTCAAGTTCGAGATTTCGAGAAATTGGATCTGATATTGCCTTTAAGTTATTAATAATTGGGCCGTTATTACTAAAACTGACTCGGACTTGGAGAACTATCAGCGCTTTATTCGGAAACAAAATTCGCGACAGTGTGGTTGGATTGTTTCGATTATTTATCTGTTTTTATTGGATTCAACAATTTATACATAGGTGGGAAGACGCATGAAAACTTTACAGACAAGACATCTCGGTAAAAAGCAGCAGGCAGGCTTTACCATTATCGAATTGGTGGTGGTGATTCTGCTGTTGGGAATTTTGACAGCGACCGCATTGCCACGATTTATGAATATCAGTGATGAGGCGCACCAGGCGGTAGTCGATGCCACGCTCGGGTCTCTGCGAACTGGACTGGCACTTTACCGTGCGCAGTGGCTGGCCGAAGGCCAACCTGCTCCGGCAACAGCGGTCAGCTATGACGGTTCCAACCTGTTTCCCGAAGTAGCTGGCGGCGGTTACCCATCATCAGCCGACGGTACACAGAGCAGTGAAGCGGATTGTCTTGCGGTATTAACTGGTCTTATCACTTTTGGTGGATTGGGCACAGACGATGCAGCATTTAACGCGGCAGCGGCAACACTGGAAACCAATATTGAAACTGTCGCTCTTTCAACGATCGACTGGGTTGCTGTCCCTTCTGCTGCAGCTGCACCATTTAACTGTGTGTATTACTACGTAGGACAGTTCAAGTCAGGCACCGTAGCTGGTCCGAGGACAGTCCAGACGTTGACCTACACTGTAACTACTGGTGTTGTCACAACTGGTACCTTTACGATGAACAATGGCTAATAGCAATTAAGAAAATCTTATACTTATATTTATCGAGATAGAACCAGTGAACAAGAAGGGCCGATGCGACTGAGGGAACACTTGGTTACATCGGCCCTTTTCTTTTGGTGATGCTCCGCTTTCGTCAATGCCAAAATACATGCCTAATAAATCAACACGGATGAATCACTTGCGAATTTCGAATACGCCCCCTCGTGGTTTTACAATCATCGAATTCGTGATTGTCATACTTATTGCGGGTGTTTTGTCTGCAGTGGTTTTTGCCCGGTTTTTTAACAATCAGCAATTCAATGCAATTATATTGCGCGATCGCATCATCGCCGCAGCAAGAGCCGCACAACAGAGTGCACTCGGAAGAGCCGATGTGGTTTTAACGATCACACCGAATGCCGGAGCCACCCAAGTTACCGTGAACCTGAGTGAAACTGGAGGCACCATTCAGTCCCTCGTTCTGGATGGCAGGGGCGCAACTCTAAGGGGTGATGTGGATGTGACCAGCAGCTGCGGAAGTGTCACAGGTACCAATGCCATCACAAATGCCAACCCGATGACGCTGGAATTTGGAGAATTGGGCGACCTCCAGACCAGTGGCGTCACCGGCAGTACGGCTATTCCGACAACCTCGGTTCGAATCTGCATCAACGACTCAGCCACAGAATCTGTTTGCGTTTCTCCTTCTGGCTTTGCCTATGGTGGAGACTGCGATGTTTAAAAGACAATCAGGGGTCACGCTGATTGAGCTTGTTCTCACCATCGTACTGCTTGCTATTGCGCTGGTTGGGGTGACGATTGGCGTGCAAATGGCAACAAGCAGGTCTGCTGACACGACTCTCGAAGTGAGGGCTGTGGCGCTGGCGCAGGCTTATCTGGATGAAATATTGGGCAAACGCTATGACGAGAGAACTCCCAGCAACGGCGTACCTCCGTGCCGGGTTTCAGCACCACCTCCGCGACAATGCTCTGCGGAAATTTCATTCGGTAAAAACTATGGAACCCCCGTAGATCCCGGTGAGAATTCCAGGGCGCGACTTGACGATGTGGATGATTATCATGGCATGGATGAAGGCGATGGGCAGGTGCTGCCCCTGCAGGATGCCGAAGGTAATACTCGCACTGATTATGAGAATTTCAGAGTGCAGGTTGCAGTCCGCTACATCAATGTGGGTGTCGCCCAAGAAGAGGAAAATCTTGGCGTGAACAATGAGCTTGATGATGAGTTCGATGCCAAGCTGATAACCGTGAGGGTGAGCTTCAGGGGCATCTCGAACGACTGGGCATTCAGTGCCTACAAATCCAACTTCTAGTTCCTGATGCAATCGTAAAATAATTATCGCCTATCTCTATGACAAGTATGCAGTTCAATCGAAATTCCGGATTTACCCTTATCGAACTTGTGGTAACGATAGTCATCAGTGCGATTTTGGCTGTTGGAATAGTGAGTTTTATTGGTGACTCAGTGAATAGCCTGACCACGAGTACCAATCGCAATCAGATGGCGTCAGCTGGTCGTGTCGCGTTGGATCGATTGGCGATGGAAATGCACAACGCTTTGCCGAACAGCATCAGGGCAACCACCGCGACAGGCGCGGGAGATCAATGTTTGGAATTCATTCCGGTTCGTGCTGCTTCGTCATATATCAATCCCGCTTTTACAGGTGGGGGAGGAACCACGTTTGATGTCGTCGATTTCACTCCTTCCCAGCACGGGGTGACGGGTGGTTACGCTGTTATCTATCCTAACGTGCAGAGTCAACTTTATGACGGAGATAATGGTCCATCAGCTGGATGGCCGAATTTTCCCAACCGCAGGCCAATTCAGGGCATCGTCAGTATTCAGGACAGCGTCGCACCGAATCAAAGCACGGTGACTCTTGTGACAGCTCATCGCTTCAACAACAGGTCACCGAATCTGAGGTTTTTCGTGGTGGAAGATCCTATCAGTTATTGTGTGGTTGGAGACAAATTGTATCGCTATACGAATTATGGATTCTTCACTTCTCAAGTTACTGTGGAAGAGGAAGTTGCAGTATGTGAAAAAGCGCTCAATCAACGCTGTTTGCCCAATTATTCCGATTCACCAAACAAGATGTTGATTAGTGACAGTATCGACAACACCGGGTTGACTGCTTTTACGGTAGGCACGCAATCCCTTAACAGAAACGCCCTGGTTGTGATCGAATTGAATTTTGCATCGAATGGAGAGTCCATCAAATTGAATCACGAAGTACTAACCCGCAGTGTTCCCTGATTGAATTTTATGAGTATGAGACGCACAGTGACATTTTCAGGATTAAAGCAAAATACAGGCATTGGATTGCCTGCAGCAATCTTCGTTATAACGGTCATGGCGTTAATCGCAGTTGCAGTGAATCAGTTGGTCAACCAGAACACGCAGACCTTCGAGGAAGAAGTGAATTTAACTCACGCGTTTTATGCTGCTGAATCAGGCGCAGGGTTCGCAATGAACACGATTTATCCTCCTGAGGAATACTCCGCCTATGCAACAACTGCAGAATGTGCAGCAGGTCCGAGGGTCTACAATTTTACTGTCGATGGATTGAACCAATGCTCAGCATCAGTCACTTGTACGGCGATAGTCATTAGCGGCACGACCTATGCAACTATCGAAAGCGCGGGCACCTGTAATGATGTCGAGCGAACCATTCAGGTGAGAACTGTCTACTAGAGTCAATGCCAGTGGCGATCGAATCAAGGAGCGGCTGGAGATGTCTATGAGCTCCAGATGGCGAGATAGAGAATTATCGAGACGATTGCCAATGTAATCAGTGCAGTAGCACCATAAGTGACGACCGAACTCACGCCCACCGTTGTCCGATACGCATCGAACCCCAGCCCGGCATCATTCGCCCGGTGACTGATATTGCGTTGCAGGCGAATCTTGTAATTGTCTTCTTTCTCCAGCAACTGCCAGCCCGCGTTGGCTTCTTCGGCCAGAATCTGGTGCATCTTCGCGGTGTCGCTGAACATGGGGGTTTGGGATTGGACGACCTTGTATTCAATATCCATCGCACGCTCCGTGGATTCCGGTGGTAATGGTGAGCAGTCACTATTAGTTACAAGCAGGGACGCTGGATCCATCAAGAGCACTATTTTGTTATCTATGAGATTGATTTGCAACGACTTTGCGAGCATCAACCTCGAGTTGCCAATACCACACTTCGGTTCTCGTCCAGCGTCCTCTCGGCAAAGCGTGACGTTTTTCACCCCCGATTCGCCCCCGGTTTTTGTCGAATAACAGGCTTTATCTGGGTATGTTTAGCAATCGATTGGCGGTTCTTCGAGGGCTGGTCCCGGATGCCGGTCAATTTTTGACCTGCAAGGTCGATATTTTGCTAAGTACTTCAAAATATTGGATTTTATGCTTTTACGAATGATCTTCTTCGTGCTCAGATACCGGATTGCCAGAATTCCAATTGCACGGCTTCGCAAGCCTTGATTAGTCCGCTGCCTATGTCGCTCAGATTCAAAAATACGCCCAATGCCTTGGTTGCCATTCTCGGACTGCTGTTGCTGTTCAGCTTTGCGCCAATGGCGCAGGCGGCATGTCCCAGTGCTCCGGCTTACGGGGCGAATGTGTTTTTTATGGAGTGCACCGAGGTTGTAAATGCGGCAGCGGTGACTTCCGTGAATCTGCCGGTTCCGGCCAGTCGCCTTGTTGGTGATGTGCTGATTGCCGTAATTACCACTGACGGGAGTAAAACGATTACCGGGCCAGGAGCACCCTGGTCTCTGGTAGCCAATGTGCAGGGCACCGGAGGCGCCAATACCATGGCGGTGTTCCAGCGAATCGCGACCGGTGCAGAAACAGCAACCTACGGATTCAGCTGGACTGGCGGAGTGCAGGCCTACAGCTTCATGATGAATTTCCGGAACAGTACGGGTGTTACCACGTTTGGCACCGCTTTTTCGAATACCGGCACCCCCACTGCCCCCAGCATAGCTGTTGTCGCAAACGCCTTGATCTTGAGAATCGGCGGCTGGGATGACGACGATCAAACTGATGATCCAGCAACAATCATTACGGGTCATACCAATGTCACGCAATTTGCATCGAATACCGGTGCAGGAACGGTTACAGGCGCAGCAGCGTTTCAATATCAAGGCAATGCTCCCGGAAATACAGGAACTGCGGGTTTCGTGAATGGCAGTGAAGAATGGGCAGCGATGACCATGACTATTGCGCCAAATCCAGGTCCCAGTTTTTTGTGTGCGGGAGTGGATGGCAGTGTCGTTGGCAGCCAGAAGGTTATAGTGGAGCGCTGCACTGAAGCTTATGTGACCCCTGACGCTGCAAACATCAACCTCACAATTCCCACTGGCACCCTGGAAAATGATGTTTTGCTGGCGGTTGTAAACGTTGATGACGATGAGGCTATCACCATAGACCCAAGCTGGAGCGTAGTGAACTATGGCGTCACTGGAACCAGTGGCCCAACCCTTGGCATCTATTCAAAACGCGCCAGTGCAGCCGACCAAAGTGTAGCCGGCGCTGGAACCTACACATTCTCAACGCCAGCCGAAGAAAAGTACGGGTACATGCTGAGGCTCACCGGCGCCAACGGCATTATCCAGAGCGGTGCCAGTACAGGAACCAGTGACACTCCTTTGGCGCCGACAATCAACACGCTGGCGGCCAACTCACTCGTCATGCGGTTGCTGGCGGCAGATGATCCGGACATCGTCGCGAATCCGCTGTGGATCATGACTGGTCAGAGGAATATTACACAGGACCGCAGCAGCGCGACGGCCAATGCCGTTAGCGGTGCAGCGGCATACAGCAGTCAGGCATCCATCGCTGCCACGGGTAGCACTAATTTTTACCTGACCGCAGCCGAGGAGTGGCGTGCTGCAACGATTGCCGTGGAACCGATTGAATTCAGAATTTCTCATTCCGGCAGTTCCAGTACATGCGGATCGGAAATCGTCACGCTTCGAGTGACAGACAGAAATAACAATCCACTCACCTGGTTTCGAGGTACTGTCACGTTGCGCACAGCTCTGGTTCCGGGTCCCGGCGCAGGTACCGGGAACTGGTACAATCCTGGCGCACTTGCTGGAACACTCAACAACGGCACCCTCAATGATGGTATTGCCACCTACACCTTTGCCGCAGGTGACAACGGTGTTGCTCAATTTGAATTTCACACCACAACCCCAAGCACATTGAATTTCAATATCGATTTTGGTTCGTTGACGACTGTCGAGAATGCATCTGGCGACACGAATCTCGTTGTTGATAACCTCTGTGCCTACCGCATCAGCTTTGCGGATGGCCAGATGGGCACGTGTGGAACCGGCGAGCCGGTCACCATCAGCATCGTGGACAGTGCAAACTTGCCCGCCACACGATTCACCGGAATGATCTCGATCAACAATGCGCCTGCCAACCGGGGCGATTACTCCCTTACCAGTGGCACACTGGCAAATTTCAGCAATGGAACAGCCAATGATGGTGCGGCTACCTACACATTTGTGCAGGGTGAGAGTTCTGTACAGTTGCTGTATTCCGATGTCCTGACGGGAACAATCAATTTTGATGTGACCGGATCCGGATATCTGGTTCAGGGAGGGTTTGATCCCAATATTACTGTTACCGATTGTGAACTACGCATTGACATCGTCGATCCCGGCAATGAGTCAGATGTCTGCAGCGCAGCGCAAGTAATATTCACAGTTACTGATTCATCGGGAAACACTCAAACCGGGTTTACCGGGACAATTACGATTTCCAATTCTTCGGTAACCGGGAATTGGTCTGGAGGAGGGGTCAATCTCGTCAATAATGGCACTGCGAACGACGGCATTGCCACTTACATCTATGCTGCAGGCGATCTCGGTGCTGTGACGCTTAATTTCACCAATGCTACAGTCAATCCCGTCATCAACTTCAACGCCAGTGGCACTGCTACCAATGG
>SXGR01532518.1_pt1 | contig 19886 bp, 13 predicted proteins | sample 3174711 | NCBI WGS metagenome assembly SXGR01 (sample SAMN11356860, study PRJNA531348) | freshwater metagenome | isolation source: freshwater sample F1-60 | place: China: Fuxian Lake, Yuxi | collected 2017-12-25
CTTAACGCGGCAACGCAATACGCGGCGCAAGCCACATCTCCCACTGCGACTGCTTCGTACATGTCCCCGTACATGCAGAATGTGGTGGACTTCCAAAAAGCGGAAGCAGTTCGGGACTACGCACGGCAACTCCCAACGTTGGGAGCGCAAGCCGCCCAGATGAACGCGCTTGGCGGCAATCGTCGTGATCTTATACAGTCAGAAGCGCAACGTAACCTCCAGAATCAGCTGGCTGGAATTACGGCTACTGGTAGTCAACAAGCGTTTGATGCCGCACGACAGGCGCAACAGTTCGGTGCCAACCTTGGACTTACCGGGGGTCAGTTGGCGGGGCAGCAGGCAAGTACACTTGGACAACTTGGTCAAGCCCAGTATGCACAGCAACAAGGGATCAATCAGGCATTGATGCAGGCGGGAGCGCAGCAGCAGGCGCTAGCGCAGCAGGAGCTTGGGCAAAAGTATCAAGAGTTCCTGAACCAGCAAAACTATCCATACAAGCAGTTGGGGTTTATGTCGGACATTATACGCGGGACGCCAACGTCGGGTGGGGCGCAGTCTGTGTATCAAGCCCCGCCTAGTGCAACGAATCAACTTGTAAGCGCGGGGTTGGGCGCATACGGGCTTAGCAAACTTTTTTCAGGTAAAGCGGGTGGCCCAATTAACGCGTACAAAAAAGGTGGTTTGGTGCAAGGCAATGCGGGGCTGGCTGAGTTGGCGCTGTATCAGGTAATGGGAGGTGCGCAATGAGCGTAGCACAACAGCTATCTCCCGAAGCAAAGTGGAAACTTGCTGTAGAAATGCCTATTGACAGGCTTATGGCTATTGTAAGAGGGCAACCATCAGAAATAGACGCGCCCACTGCTATTTCTGCGCTACAGTATAAACAAAAAGAACAAACTGCTTCTCAAGGGGTGTTGGCGCAACAGCAATTGCAGGGAAAACTCAAAGTTGCTGATAGCTTAATGCAAGGGCTTACCCAAATACCCGCGCGTAATATGGAAACCATGCAAGCGACAAACGGTGGGATTGTAGGCTACGCCAATGGTGGGGACGTACAGCATTTTCAAATAGGGGGAGGAGCGCGGTTTGAAGGATTTCAACAAAACCCACACCCTATTTCCTTTGAAAGCAACATGCCGTACCCGGACGATGCTTATTCTAACCAGTATTTAAGACTGTTTAACAGGGAAAAGCTTAAAACCCCAGAAGAGTACAACGCGTTTATACGCGCGGGGGGAGAAGCGCAGCAGCAGCCGGTTCAGCAATACGTGTCATCAATTCCTCCTACTGGGGCGGGGGAATTTGATTCTTCTTTGGGTAGCGGGGTAAGAGACTTTGATTTTATGTCTCCTTTTGCTGGCAAACGTCCTCTTGTTGTTAAACCTCCCGTTGTTAAACTTCCTGCCCAGCCTTCTTCCGGCGCTCCTAGACCTGCCATAAGCGCAGAAGACGCGGCGGGGATGGACGCTAGGTACAAAGCCGAAGGGGAGTTTGGCTCTGAACCACGGCGTGAGGGGATTGCAACTTTGGCGCAACCGCCTTCTTTTGCTGGAACTACAGAGAAAAAAGCACTGCGCAAAATTACGGGCAACGCAGATTCGTATTTAAATGCTATGACCACAGCGTTTAAAAAAATGACGCCTACGGAAGAAGAAATAAAAGTTCGCGGTAACGAAAAAAAAGGCGTTATGGCGTTGAAAGTTGCACAACAACTGTTGCAACCGGGCAGGTCTTCTGCAGCGGCATGGGGTGGGGCAGCGGGTGAAATTGCTGCGTTAACTCAGGCGTATGCTGACGAAGACCGTAAAGATAAAAAAGCTATGCTTGGTGTTGAAATTAACATGCTTGGCGCACAGGCGCAGTTGGCGCAAGGCAATACTAAAATTGCTGCTGAAATGCACCAGCATGCTGAAAAACTTGCGTTTGACGGCATTCGTTTTGACGCTGATAAATTATTTAAAACAGAAGAACTTAGGTTAAAAAAGCTTGGGCTTAGTGACGCAGCCGCAGCAGCAGCCGCGGCTGACGCGACTAAAAGGTACGTGGTTGACCGAACAGAGGCGTTTCGAAGATTTGCAACTCAAACAAGTAATAAGATGCGTGCAAATGATTTGGCGCGCATTGCTGCAACAGAGCGCGGTCAAAATATGAGAGCCTTGGTTGAGCTCTATAAAGAGCAACTTAAACAAATAGGACAGACGCCGGAAGAAAAGAAGATATTGCAAACTGAAATTAATAGGCTTACTGCTGAGCTACAAAAAGACCTTGGCATTGCTGCCTCGAAGTCCTTGACGCGTAATGGACTGCTTCTGAATGATGCTCCTCCCGGCGAGACTCTCCCCGGCACGCTTGGTGCGGACGATTAACGATGCCATATCTTCAGCTACCTAATAAAAAATACATTGCGGTTGCGCCGGGGTTGTCCTATGAACAAGCGCTTTCATTGGCTAAACAAAGATTTCCTTTGCTGTACGATACCCGAGGAATTTTTGAGCGTGCGGGTAGCGCTACCGTTGAAGGTATTAAGCAATTAGGAGAAAGCGCCAGTGGTGTTGGCGCGGGGACCCGTTCTTTGTTTGGCGACACAGCGGGTACTCAGCGCTACATCGACGAGCAAGCTAAAGAACGCGCAGAAGGAGCAAAACAACCGCGAGGCATAGAGTTTCAAAACCTTATCGACCAGTACAAAACAGAAGGAATACTCCCTGCGTTAAGTAACGTTCCAGCGTATGTAACCGAGCAAATTCTTAAAAACGCTCCTAGCATGGCAGTTCCGCTGGCGGCGGGGGCGGCAACAACGGCGTACTCTGCTCCGCTTCTTGGCCCGTTTGCTCCTGCTGCCGGTCTTGCTATGGGTATTGGTGCGTACGGACTGCAAACTTTTGGACAGAATATACAACGCCAAGCGGGCACCGAGGGTCGCACCGCTGAAACAATGGAACCGGGTCAAGCGTTGGGGGCTGCTGCTATTGGGGCACCGCTAGGGTTTCTTGTTGACCGTTTTGTTTTAGGTCTTGGAAAAATGCCTACCAAGACTACAATAGCCCTGTTCGAAAAAGAAATTGGAGCGCGGAGTGTAGGTAAAACTCTTGCTGTTGGTGCCGCTAAAGGTCTTACGGAAGTGCCGACAGAAATGCTTGAGCAAGTGCTGGAACGGGCGCAAGCGGGGCTTGACCTTACAAATGCGGAAGCCAAAGCGGAGTACCTTGAAGCTGCTGGCGGAGCGTTGGCAATTGGCCCTGTGGGTGGCGCTGGGTTTGCCTATCGCGCACGCGGACAAGCAAAAGAAGCTGTGGAGCAAAGAGAAGAACTGGAAAAAGCGCAAGAGCGTAACCAAGCACGCATGGCCGCTGCGCAGAAACAAGTTGCACAACTTGCGCAAACTGCAAAAGAAGAAAGAATTGGTAGCTTAAACGCGTTGCCGGAAGGCGCGCAGCTTGATATGTTTGTTGAACAGCGGCGTCAAGATATTATTAATTCTGACATAACGGCAAAAGAAAAAGCCCAAGCAATACAAAAACTTTTTGCAGAAAAAAAAGAAGTAGACCAAGTAGAAGAACCGGACTCCCGTGAAAACTTGCTTGGTCAACGAGCGTTACTTACGCAGTTTAAGGCTTCGTTGTCCGAACAAGCAAAATCAGCATACGACACTAATGATCTTAGGCTAATTGAAAAACTTCGCGTGCAGTATGAACAAACTACTGCAGTATTAAATGAAATAGAAAAAAAGTTAACGGAAATACCAGTTTTGCCAACCCGCAGCACGCTTGACAAAAAACTTGTTGCTCTGGAAAAACAACGGGCTGTAGCAAAAGAATCGGGAGACATTGTAAAAGGAGAAGCACTTACTAAAAAAATTGTAGAATTGCAAAAAGCTATAGCTGAGACACCCGAGGCAGAAAGTTTATTTACCGGGGTCCCTTCTTTAAAAGAAGGGCGTTTAGAGCGGGAATTTGCTAAAGAAGGTGCTGCGCTTCGTGAGGGGGTAAGCGAAGAAAGTGACGTTTCTGAAGATCGCCTGATACGCGAACAAGCAATGGGGCGTGGTATTGGCGCGGTTACTACTGTAGACGCCAACCAAACCTACGCAGGTTTAATGCGCAATGCGGACGCAGCGAGTAAACGGGTAGATGCGTATTTGTTTGACTTTACGGATTCTCTTGATTCCCTGCGTAAAGGAGAAGTGCTAGGTACGGATACGACAGAAGAAAAAACCCTTGTTAACAACATGCGTGACGAGGCTAAAGAAAACGTTAATTTGCTTGTAGATAGCATTTTAACTGAAGCAGCGCACATTCGTGCCGCCACAGGAAAACCGGCGATAACAAAAAGCGAAATTGCTGGATTGTCTTCTAGGTTGCGTAAACCGTTTACGCGGCTCCTTGATCGCGCTTACGTTACCGGACAAATAGCCACAGGAAAAGAAGCTACAGCACGTAGCGCACAAACAAACAATGCGATGTATGCAGCGTTTGAGAGGGCTAAGCTTACGCCAATGGGGCCTCCTGCTCCACAACTCGAAGGTGTTATTAAGCGGGGGCTTTCAAGGGAAGAATATGCCAAGCTAACGCGTTTGGTTGCAACAGTACGTAAAAGACTTGCTAATCCAATTGCGCGTCCAACTATTGAAGTAACAAAACCATTTGCGTTAGTGGCGCAAACAGAAGAAGACATACAAGCAAAAGAAGCGCGGGAACAGGCTTCACCGTCAGTTGAAGCTACGCGAACCAAACTTAGAGCGTTGTTAAACAACCCAAACTTATCTGATGCAGCACAAAAAGCTATAGGGAAGGCGCTGGACAAGTTAAACCAAACTCAAAAAGAAAAAGTAGAAAAACCATTTGAGCAGCCGGGGCTGTGGGCAGGAACGTTGGCTTCCGAAGAACGTAAAAAAGAAACGCTAGAAACAGAAATTAAAAAACGTAAAGAGAAGCACAAAAAAATTTCTGGTAAAGAAAAAGCTTTACTAAAGATTTCTGAAAACATTCGGGGGCTTAAAAAAACTCTTGCGGATGCAGGGTTGCCGGGGCTTAGGCTGGAGGTGGGGAGAACGCCCGAAGGGTTGGAACAAATGAAAGCTTCTGTAGAAACAACGGCAGAAATAATGAAGCTTCAAGTAGCTATAGCAGACGCAGCGCTTAAAGCAAAAAAACAATTGGGTTATACAAAAAACGAGCTTGAAGACCAGTTTACGCAAATAAGCGCAACAGCTAATCAACAGCTTGCGCAGGAAGGACTTTCCCCTGAAGAAGTTGCAGAAATTTTGGCTACTGCAGCAATTGCGCAACAAACGCTTTCTCGTGGGTTTCCGTATTTTCGGGGGGCACTAAAAAGAAGAGAAAATGAAAGAACCCGCGTTAAAAATATGACGCTTAATCTTGTTAATTTGCAAAATAAATTTGCAAATATTGCTGAAGTTATTAAAAACGTAAGCCAACAAGAACGTGACAATCAAGCAACTGCGTTAGCTAACGTGGCATCGTCAAAAGAAAAAGATTTTGCAAAAATAGTAAAAGCGTCTGAACAAACACGCAAAAACACGCAACTTAAAAGCCAGCAGCGTATGCAAGAAATTCGAGAGCGCTCTTTTGCGCGACCAACTAAAGAAGTGTCTAAAGAAAGAATCCACGAACTAAGCGTGGCTGCAGCGTTAGAAGGAACAGAGCGCAGAACACGCGAGCCGGGACGCGTGTCTATTGATGATCTGTATACGCCCAATGGTATGTGGCATGTATGGGCAGGCAATCGGACGCAAGCTCTTGAAGACACTATTATCAACATGAAAAAGGAACAAAAAAAGTATCTAGGCGCTCGTTCTTTAAAAGATAAAGCAACATTTAATCGAATAGAAAAACAAATTCGTTTTTTTAGTGGGCAACTTAATGCGTTAAAAACACTACAACGGCGGGGGTTAGGGAAGCAATGGCGGCGCAGGGACACCAAACCGGGTAGACAAACTTTACCTGCAAACAAAGGACTGCCCGGCAACTTTGCAGAAAAAAAAGCTGTGTTAAAAGCGTTTCAACAAACTAAAGTTTTACCAAAAGGCGTAAGAGAAGAAGCTAGAGTTGAAGCAAAGCGTTTGGCTACAGTGCGCTTACAGAACGAAGGCGTTAACCCTAAAACACAAAAAGGGACTGCGCGGCATAATCAATATGCATTAGAATACTTTAATAACTTGATAACGGCTCGTTTAACTGCAGAGAATATTAAACGGACTAAAGAACTACTTCGTGCAGAAGAAACTGAACTGAGCCGCATTAACTACGACCCTCGTGGAGTAAACACTAAAGATTCTGGGGTAAACACAGACGACGCTGCTGCCGTAGCCACACGAGTTAAAAATGCTTTGCCAAAAGGTATTAACTTTACATACGCTGCTACTACGGCTGATTTGCCTGCGGGGGTTAGGGAAGCAATGGCGGCGCAGGGACACCAAACTATTAAAGGTGCTGTTCTTCCTGATGGGCGCGTGTTTGTTGTTGGCGAAGCCCATAAGAACATAGCAGACTTGCAAGATACGATAGCCCATGAACTGATTGGGCACTACGGGGTTGATACCATTCTTGGTAAAGACGGTGTTCAAGCGCTTACAGACAAACTTTTTGCCAAAGGAAATGATTACGTAGCACAGGTAGCTACCGGACTAGGCGTGTTTGAAGATGTATCGTCTGCAATGTCTGCGCTTGAAACGTCTGCTTTAACAGAAGATAACATTAACGTATTGCGCACAAGTATTGTGCGCGAAATGATTGCCCATGCTGCGGAGGGACGGCGCGTTGCTCCAAACTTTGTTGAAAAAGTTAAAGGGTTCTTGAAGGACATCATTGCTGCCGTACGCGGTTGGTTCCGTAACACGGGGCTGTCTGAAGCAGCCAAGCAGGACACCAAAGCTATTCAGGCACTTATTAAAGATGCTGAGCGCGCTTTGGCAGGTAGCAGACTAGGTGCTTACGTATCTCCGACAGGAGAAGCTGCGTTTAGAACAAAAATGCCAGCCGGTTTTGAAGCAATACAAGACTTTGCGGATGCGGTAATTGCCAAACCAAAAGGATTGCTTGGCACTATAAAGTCGCGGTCAATAAAACAAAATAGGCTTGCTGCCACAGTGTCTTTTGTGGATCGCTTTGCCGCTATAGAAGAAGTTGCTGACGACGCAATCAAAGCAGGTAACGGTAACGAAGCTATGCAGATGATGTACTTTCTGCAGAAGCAGCTTGATATGCTGTCTATGGCTTCTGCCAGCGCGTACAACGGCGCATTGGTACTGGTGGAAGAAAAAGGCGAGTTTCGTATTCAGGCTAACAACGGAGCAAGTCTTCGCACCACTGACCAAGCGCTAAAACCGCTGCTTAAAATGGGGTTTAACGCTGCGCAAGTAGAAACCCTGTTTACGTCGTACCTTGCTTCACTGCGTGGAGCGCAGGAAGGATACGAAAAGCTTAACTTCGATCCTGAAGTTATTAAAATGGCTAAAGAAATAGTTTCACTGCTTAAAACAAAACCAGAAGTTAAAGCTGTTCTTGACAATGCCCGCGATGAGTACAACGAATACAACAAGGGACAAGTTCGTTTCTTGGAAAAAACGGGTACGATTACGCCGGAGTTGGCGGCGGGCTTGCTAAAGAAAAACGATTACATACCGTACTACCGTGACGTTGGTGGGGTGCTTAGTATGTTTATTGGTTCTGGCACAACCCTAAAACTAGGCGATTTAAAAAATCAACCACATCTTCAAAAACTTGTGGGCGGCGATGACAAGATACTGAGCTATTTTGAAAGCTCAATGCAAAACACGTTGCTCTTGACGGACTTGTCACTGCGAAATCTGGCAACCAAAAACACTGCACACGCGTTTCGCACGTTTGGGTTACTGGAATCCCACAAAGGGCGGGATGGTAAAGATTATTTTATTCGTTCTGGAAACGGCCCCGCTAACGCTAACGTACTGCGCTTCAAGGATAACGGCGTAGAAAAACACGTTGTAGTTAAAACAGAAGATACTCCGTACGAATACATCCCTACCGAACTACTTGTAAGAGGCATGGAAGGCACGGCCCTTGTCATGCCAACCGCCGTAAAATTGTTTTCACTGCCTGCACAAGTGGTACGCAAAGGCATTACGCTTAATCCGGTGTATCCATACTACCAGCTTGTCAAAGACTCTATGGCTATGGGGGCTACGCGGGGGGTCAGCTTTAGCAACGCCATCAATTTGCTTAAAGGCATCAACCAGTACATAAACGGTGACGCTCTTATTAAAGAACTACAAGCCAAAGGCGTAATCAGTGAGCGGGAAATGTTTACTGGCACCATAGACGATGTTGCCAAAATACGTAACCGTGTTCTGACGGGGGAGGGTAAGTGGAGTAAATTTGTTGTGGCACAAGAAGCGCGTAACGTTCGTGCTGACGGTGCTGTCCGCGCTATGCTGTATTCAGAGTACTTAAAAAAGGGCTTGAGCGCAAGGGACGCAGAATACATGGCTATTAAAGCTATGCCGTACAACCGGCGTGGGCTTGATTCGAGTATGCGGTACCTTTCTCAAATGGTGCCGTTCTTTAATGCACAGATTGTTGGTTTGTATTCGCTTTATCAGTCAATACGCGGTCAAGGACCGATGGCAGGTAAGCTGCAGGTTAAAAAGAAACTGTACACGGCGGGGATGGGTATGGCGGTAAGTACACTTATCTACGCTGCGCTTGTAGCAGGCGAAGATTGGTACGAAAACATGCCGCTTGAAACAAGACTGCGTAACTGGCTTATCAAGTTGCCGGGGATGGAAGAACCTGTGGCAATACCTATTCCGTTTGAGTTTGGCATTATTTTTAAAGCGTTCTTTGAAGCAACGTATATGGGAATGTTTAACTCTTCCCCGGAAGGAAAAAAAATTCTGGAGGCTTTCGCTAGCGTAGCGCTTGGAGCAATTCCTTTACCAACCCCCGCACTTATTAAGCCTGCTGTAGAACTGTGGGCTAACAAAGTTTCGTTCACAGGGAACCCAATTGAGGGAGCGCGTGAACTTGGCGTGGAAGCTGCAGAACGGTTTCGTGATACCACTTCGGAATTTGCCAAGTCGCTTGGTCGTTCGACTGGTTTGGTTGGGGTATCTCCTCTGCAAATAGACCATTTAATTCGCGGTTACACAGGCACAGTTGGTCCTGCTGTCATTGCGCTGCTTGACGTTTTTACCGGCCCCGCGAATCCGGCTACTGGCGTAAAACCCGACACCCCCATAAGCAAGCTACCGTTACTTAGCCAAATATTCAAGTCTGCAGATGGTGGAGCGTTAATTGACTTGGCAACGGACACATTAAGGAAAGCCGAACAAATAAGCAAAACGCATAAAAAAATAATTGACGACGGAAGGTACAAAGAAGCTGCCGAATATTTGGAAAAAAACCAAGCAGACATAATGCGAGGGAATTTGGCTGGCAAGCTGCGCCAACGACTGGGGGAATACGCCAAAGTTGAAAGAGCTATTAAAGCGCGTCCTGCCTCTGAAATGTCGTCATCGGAAAAACGCAAAGCGCTAGAATACTTGCGGCAGTCCAAAATACAGGAATCAAAGAACTACATGCAAGCTTTTAGGATTGGCGCGTAAACAGCACCCCATGCTGCCCGTGCAGTAGTCCTATCTTGGCTTTTGCTTTAATGCGCAAATGAAGGGCTGCAACTAGCCCTTCGTGTTTTACTTGCGCGGTATCTACGGCGGGGACAAAGAAACTGCCATCCTTGGGAATTTCACTCCAAGGGTAGTGTATCTGTGGCTTTTTCACTGGGCTTTTCCACAAGATCCGATTCTGGACGGCTTATCTTCATGGCGTTGACTCGCATCTGCGGTCCCTTGGTCTTGGACAGCATGTCCTTTTTTATGTAGTCAACACGGTACTGCTTCTCCAACTGTTTGCGGAAGTCTGCGTACCCAAAGCTCATGCTGGAGCAATACGCTTTCAGCATCTGCTCTTCAATAAAGAAGTTTACGAAGCCGGGAGTAACCCCGCGTTCGACGCGCCCGGCTATCTCCGTACGCGTTATGGACTCATCAACTACGCCGCGTTCGCCAAACGTAGCCTCCATCGCCCCATCAATAGCCCGTACGTTGATGAACCGACCATAAAACTCTCTGGTATACGCATTCAATACGTCTTCTGCGGTGCGAACATTTGACCTGACGGTACGGCGTGCGTCATCTATCAGCTTCTTGTACACCGCCGTAAGGTGCTGTATAGGAAGGTTAACGATGTTGGCGTACTTGGAACTTGCAGCAATATCACCTGCTATACAAGATGCGGCGGCGGCATGCCAGTACCGTTCATCGTTGGTCATGCTGAAGTCAATGCCGATCTTTTCCCAAACTTTCATGTAAATGTTGCGTGCCGTATCCTTGTTCCGCGCCAACCACAAAGAGTATGTGTCCCCGGCAACCCCATGATGCAGGCGCAGGGACTTAATGATTTCCACTTCTTGCGGTGTCCACGTTAACTTGTCGTTGGTAACCCACTCCAGCATTCGACGCATTTCCCCTTCAGAGGAGTGTTTACGCCCCCCGGACAAGTAGTCCATCGCGTGAGTATTAGAGGACATCAATATTAGCAAAGACCAAATTGACATGTTGATCCGTTCTTTGTTTGAACCGGACTCCATACGCTCCTTGCCACGCCCTTCGCTGATGTCAAATACAAACTCGGGAAACCACTCAAAATCTTTCCGGTTCTTACTGGTTATCTCATCGCTAAGTAAAGGTAGGCTACGTAACAGCCCTGCCCTTTGGTGCATTGCAACGCCGGAAGTACTCTTTCCAACCCGATAGTCTCTAGGATGCCCCCAGATTGACGCCGCCAATTCTAGTGCCATGCTCTTGCCTGTACCGGAATTCGTCGATCCTGCGTGGAATGTGCAGCCGTCAAGCCCCGAAAACTCCATCATAGGGGACCCAAACCCTACGCCACACCCCACCGCCAAGATTTCGTACAGCCCCTTGGACATCAGCATCTGCGGGAATTTGCGCCAATTTTCAAGGGTTCCTAGGGGTTTGGTGGCGTGGGCTACGTTCTCCAATCCCGGCATGGGGATCTGATGCACTTCGCCGTTGGCTTGGAATATCTTGCCCCCTGCAACAAACCCGCCGTCCAATTGCCATCCGTAGCCTGAAGGTACGTTGATGGCTTTCTTCGCCGTAGATATGTTCTCGGCGCAACCACGCACATAGTCAAACAGGTTCTTGTCGTTGCCAGCGCCAAAGGCGGCAATGATGTTTTGAGAAGCCAACGCTTTGACAGTGTCGTCCTTGCCCACCACCGCTTTTTGGGGAAGCGTTACCTGTGTAGAGCCTTCAGGGCGCATAGCCAGCATGTAAACGTAGTGCTCCCTGTTGACGTTGAGAATGTCAACCGCAAACAGATCGTATGGGAGAACCAAAAACTTTTTCTTAATTGTGTTTTTCTGCTCGTCTGTTGTTTCTACTTCCCGGTATATCCCGCCGTTAGCCCCATACGAAAAGTCCTTGGGCGGAGAAGGACGCTTTATCTTGATACCAACGTTGTCCACTGGCAGGACAATTTCTTTTTCTAAAGTTTCCGTTACTGATTCCGTACAAAGTGCCAGTGGGTTCGTTATCTTCCCCCAGTGCGTGCATTGCGTACACAAGCCGGGACGACGGCTGTCCATCTTAGAGCAGCTATACGGACCTTTTAGTCCCCCCAACTTAACGCGCATACGCTCTTCCGTATACGGATGCATATCGGAAAGAAGCTTGGCGGCTTTTTCTCCGTCAGAACATTTTATTGCCCAAGACAACAGCCCCCGCCACGTGTCTTCCATGTTGGGGTCTGTGGCGTTCTCCACATAGTGCTTCAACTGCAAGCAGCCTGAACCGTTCTTCGTCTTGATGAGCAGGTTCTTGAACAGCGATACACTGTTCTCGATCAGCTTCAACCGTGCCGCGGTGGGGTCGCGCTTGGGGCGTGTGCCGGGTATGTCTGTTGTTGAAGATGGCGTTTCCACCACAGCACCGTTTAACTTGATGCGAACTGCCGTAGCGAAAACCTCAAAATCAAACGTACCGCCGGAAGAAAGAATCTTTACCTTGCGCGGTTTGCTACGGTTCTTCCAATTCGACGTTTCAGGTACGCGCAATACCCGCGACACGTCGGCGGTAACGCTCCAGTCAATCTGAAAATTGTGCTTGTGGCACAACCGCTTCAGGTTTTCAGAAGCACTTTTCCATTCTTTGACAGGGATGTTCTCGGTGAAAGGCCAGTATACGTGTAGCCCCCCGCCCGAAGAAACAACCCACGGGTTACCAAGAATGCCGACTTCTGTCTCTTGCAAGAAGTTATCTAGCGCTGTAGCGCCTTCTTGCTTGGTCAGGTACGGCTTGCCTTCCCCGCAGTCTATATCCATGAATGCGGAGCGTAGGTACAGCGCGTTTTCAGTCGTGCGTGTACCTGCCTTTACAAAGCTGGCTAGAGCAAAGTAAGTGTCGTACTTGTCATCGTCAAATTGTTTAATTACAGCTTCAAGGTCTTCTACTTTGCTTACGTATATATGTTGTTTTTTATTGCTGCTGAATTCCGCCACGCACAAAACACCCGCTGACGGCACAACAGCCGCAATGAACTCTAGCGGTTTCATGTGTACCCTTCGAGTGTTTTATTCGCTTTTAGCTAGTGTGTCATGTATTTTGTAGATTACTTGTATAAGCGCGTTTTGCCAATCAAGAGGTAGCGAGTTTCCACAAGCAACTTCGTGATCTGCCATGCGCAAAAACTCGGTAACGGTCAGGTTTTCAGGTCGAATTTTAAGCATGCCTCTCTCCAAGCGTGTTCCGCTGTTTGGGCAGAACTTAGTATGCCAAGTAGTTCGGTAACACGGGGAACGTAGTATGGTGCCACGGGTTTTCCGAAGAACCAGTTATATACCGTTTGCCGTGTTGCCCCGGTTGCTTTCGCAATTCGTATTACGGAAAAATTAAGACGTACTGCATGCCGCCCAAGTCTGTTGCCCTCGGTTTGAGCATTTTTTTGAATGTTGGAAATCAAATCAGGCGAGTATGCCATCGTGTATTCGGGGGCCGAAGCCCCCGTTCCTTTTTTATATTAGTCGTCCGTATCCCATGCAGCAATGATGTTTGCCATACCGTTGCTGGCAGGAATGCTTGAGGTCCCCACCGTCTTGCGCACTACGGGTTCTTCAGTGTTTTCCGTCTCCTCAACCTTTGCCTTAGCTTTAACTTTAGCCTTTGGCTTTGCCGCTTCTTCCTCAACCTCGTCTTCAACAACGGTCAGTTTAGGAACGGCGACAGGCAGTTGAAGAGCATCAGGAAACCACTTGGCGTTAAGCAGCACCGCAGCTTTGGCGGCTTCTGTTTTACCCTTGGCTTCCACAAGTGCAAACTCCTCGTCCACCAACCATCGCGCAGTCTTAAAGAACAACTTGGGCGACGCTTCTTTGGTGTCAAAGCGAATGCGGGTCACCACTTCGTTGGGTTCGATGTCCTGCGCTTCCAACCACCGTGCGTAGGCTTGCATCGGGAAGTTACCGCCATCCTCTTTGCCAAACAGCGATTTGCCGGGAACAACCAACTGCATTACGTTACCGTTTATCTTGTCGGCAAAAACGACAGCAATGCGCTGTTGGAAACGGCATGCCTTACTGTCCCCGTTGCCGGAACCCTTTATGTTATTAGGGCAATCGGCGCAAGAAGCAGACGGGGCTTCGCGTACATCGGCATCAGGTTTGGTACCGTCAGAAGACCAGCAAGTTGGTGCCGCTGTTACCGCTTCATCAAACTTAGCCGCGTAGAACTGACGCTGAATTGACGGTGCGGCGTTGATGATAACAACATCCATGTAACGCTCTTCCAATGCCGCAATCTCTTTACCGTCAGCCATGTAGCGAAACACACCGCCCTTGATAGAGATGCGATGCGGATAGCCACCAGAACTACCACTGCCACCACCAGATAGCGCTTTAGAAAAAGAAGATTCCTTGTTGCGCTTACGCGCAAAGGTTGGAATCTGCGTGGGATTAAACGTAAGATTGTTTGCCATTTTATTTCCTATGTAGGTTTTCTAACTGAAATTTCGTACGCAGCATCGGAGTTCAAACCCGGCGGAACAACGCCGGGATTCTCTGCTAAAAATATGGCCATGTTCTTTTGCGCAATACGGCGTTCTACCAACTCAAGCGCTTTGTGCTCCAACACAAACTGCTTAAAGGCATCCCAGTCATATGTTTCATAGCGCGTAGTCAGCTTCATCATCACAGTACCGTACTCGGTTCTCACCGACTTAGAACCCAGCGCTTTCATCTGTTCGCGCATGGCGCTGGCTATAGTTCCCTGCTGTTCTTTTAACACGTCCACTTCTGCTTCATACGCTTGGGTGAGTGCGCTTATTTTGTTGCGCATCTTTAGATACACCTTTGCAAGCAAGTCCATCGGTACTACTTCTTCTGTTGTCATGTGTGTACTCCTTGTTGGGCACTGCTAGTCAAATATTTTACACTTCGATTTTGGTTTCTGCAAGCTCCTCCTCGTAAAGACGTATGAACATGTTGTGGCTATCGACGCGACCACTTAACTGCTTGAACATGCGGCGTTCTATGTCACTTGCTTGTATGTGTATTACGGTTACTTTGTTTCCAACTTGACCAACACGATGTGCGCGTGCTATGCACTGCAGATACGTTTCAACAGACATGACTGGCCCCCAAAACACAACCGTGTCTGCGGCTGTTAACGTAACACCATGCGCTGCAGCTTGCGGTTGAATAATAAGAATCCTCGGACTGTCTGTTGTTTGAAACTCATTAAAGATCAACGCGCGCTTAGACGCCGAGACATCTCCATGTATCTCTTTATTGCTAATTTTTTTCTTGTTTAAGAATGCGCCAATCGTATTTATGCTATGACGGTATGGGGCAAACACAAGTATCTTTTTCTCTGTTTCTTCTAACACTTCAAGCAAAACATTTAATCGTGGAGCGCAGTTAAACTCTACCACTTCGTTGTTGTCCGTATATGCGGCACCGGCTGAAATTTGCAACAGTTTGTTAACACTTGCGGCGGCATTGACAGCAGAGATTGTTTCCCCCGCTGTCTGTACAAGCATCTGGTCCTTCAGTACCCGGTAGTACTTGATCTGTTGCGGGGTCAACTCCGGTTCTCGTATCACAGTTACGATAGGCGGCAAATCAAGGCACTCTGCTTTAGTAAAACGTATAGCAGGCTGTAGCACGCGATGTACTTCCGCATGCGCCGTGTCCTTGGGCATCCACTTAAATTTGGTTACCTGTCGCATAACTTTGTCCCGCCAAGCCGATGCGAAGCGCGGTACGCTGTTTGGATTAATTAGCTTAGCCAACCCATAGGCATCCTCCGGCGATTGCGCGGCGGGGGTTCCTGTCATCAGCCACGCGTATGCGTTAGGCTTGAGGAGTTTGTTCAGCGTTTTCCAACGGTTGGTGTGTACGTTTTTCCAAGCGTTAGCTTCATCACCAATGATTAGATCAAAGCGTCCATCCTTTTCAATAGTTTCGGCAACAAGAGAAAGCCCGTCATAGTTGCATACGACAAACTCGTACCCTTGCTGAATTACTTCTTTACGGCGTTCTCCTTTTGAATGATAGGCTATTGCCGCCGTACGATGCACAACGCTCTTGGATATATCTGCTAACCATGCAGCTTGCATGATGGACAGAGGACAAAGAATAAGACAGCGGCGCACTTTGCCTTTGCGCATAAGGTAATCCGCAGCCCACAACGCGGATAGCGTTTTCCCGGTACCGGGTTCACTAAATACAAATGCCTGTTTGTGCATCGTCAGGAACGCTGCAGTTTCCCGTTGATGATCGAACGGTTTGTACTTACCGGGCCAGTTGTAATCACGCAGTATGGGAGAAGGTACGTTACGCACTCCCAAGTTGTTCAGCACCCGCGCTTCATCAAGCCCCCAGAACACGGCGACTTCATGGATGCCTTTACGCACTTCCCCCAAGTTTTTGCTGCGCGGTATTATTTCGTACTTGTGTGGGTACTTGGTGCGGAACACCAGCGCTTTGTTGTCTACGATGTGCATTATTTACCGTTGTCACTTTGGTTGGCTTTTTTGCTACGCAAGCGGATGTTGGCGGGGTTTGATTTACCACCACTACGTATCGGCTTGATGTGGTCTATGTCTTTGCCCGTGCGGTCTACGCCTTTCTTATCCAACAGGCGTCTAGCACGTTGTCTTTCATGTTGTCGAGAACCAGCACCAGAAATATCGTTCTTCAAATCTTGCTGGTATTCTTTTTTGTACGGACGGGGTTTGTTAACGTATGCCATATACCTCTCCTTAGTGTTTGGGATGGTATTCACAACTTGTAACAGGACACCACGGACAAAGTCCTGACGGCTGTGGATTCCACACAGCGTTGCTATGTGATGCTTCAATGCGTGCGGTGCGTTCTCTGTACGCCCACCACAGTGCGTCTTCTTCTTTACGTTCTACCTTGTGCTTGATGACAGAATTTTTTACCACAAACAACAACGCTGAGTTAACAGTGCCAATGTTTGGGTAGTGCGCAAACACCAACAACGACATTAAATTTAGTTGTCCTTTGTCGGGGTATTTGTTGTTACCAGTTTTGTAATCAACAACCCAACCAGTTTTGCTCTCTTCATCCAGTATTAGCAAATCTGCTACACCGCGCACCCACGCATTAGGAGAAGTCCATTCGCAAGGCTCTAGCGTATTGTTCAGTGCCATTTTCATCTCGGCGTGCTTGGTTCCATGTTTTTTTAACAACGCGTCCAACGTAAATTTAATAAATGCAAACTGCGGGGGCAGCGGGGTGCCTGTTACGTACTCTTCCGCTGCTTTATGCAGTTCTTCTCCGTAGCGTATCTGTGCAGTGCTGTCTTGCTTGTACTTTTTTAGCACTCTTACTTCGTGGTACTTTCTGGCGCAATTCTCGTAGTCTTTCAACGAACTGTGAGACCAAGACATCGGCATCTTTTTTTCCTTTTTTGTTTTGCTTTGCTATCCAATCTTGTCGTCCGACTAAGCGTTTTGCAAACCCGTCAACAAACTTTTCGTTGGTGTTCAGCGGATGTTTCATATCATGCAATATGGCATGCACGACTTCGTGGTAGTACGTTTGTTTAATTTCAGTAAAACTTAAACGTATGTTTGATATTCCTCCAAAAAGCGCAAGAGTTATAGTTTTGGCTTTGAAGTCTATTTCTCCTGTGTATGTTTTTCCTTTGAATTGTTTTACAGTTTTAATGGCGTATACAGTACGCCCTATCTTTGTTGTGTTTTCCATGTGTGCTCCGTTTTTTATTTAGCTTCACCATAGCGTTTGCCTACGCCTGTTTCAGCGGCCAGTGGAATACCCGGCATGTAACGCGGTTCAGCAACCATTTGCTCCAATACCCAAGGCTCGGCTATGTCTGCCTCGTCCTCCGGCACAAGAACTACTGCTTCATCGTGCACCGTCAGAACACACGGATACCGCTTCTGAATCCGCAGCATTCCATCGGTCATTACGCAGCGTGCGACAGCTTGAACTATGTTCTCTGTCAGCTTCCCGCCGTACAGTTTCTTGCGTTGCTCACCGTACGTCCACTGCACCCGACCTTTTTCGTCAGGATTTCCTTTGAGATCACGATACCATAAACGCATGCCGTTTGGTAAAAGAATGTGCTCGTGTCCCAACCCCAAGCACTTGTGGGTATACCCGCGTCCTTCAGACAGCCCCTTGCTTATAAAGACATCACAAAGCGACCAGAACTCTTTAACCGGGGCAGCTTTCTCCCGGTAGGTATCAATGATTGCCTTGGCGGCTAGGCAATGAACAATAATTTCCTCATCTGTACAAGTGCGGGGGATGGACAGTGCCTTCGCTACGTTTGGTTCGTAAGACATGAAGTCACTCATCGTCCCGCTAGTAACCCCCAACTGCTTGGCAAACGCCTTGTCGTACCGCAATGGCGGTGCTCCTAGGAAGCCAGCCAGCAACTGCGCGGAGAACGAGAACCACCCCAGCCCATAGCCAGCGCCAAGCAAAGCGTTTTTAGCAGACTGTCTTAGAGTAGGATGGCTTTCCTTGGATAGCCCCGGTATGCCAAACATTTGCGCCCCAAACGCAGCGTACGGATCCTGCCCAGAGGTAAAGATGTCCAGAAGTACTTTGTAATTAGCTAACCATGCAAGCACCCTAGGTTCAATCTGCGACAAGTCAGCAACGACCAACACGTATCCGTCTGGAGCCATGATGGACTTGCGAAGGAACGAACCGCGCTTCAAGTTTTGCAAGTTTAAGTTGCTACCTTTGGACGCGGCGTAGCGTCCTGTATGCGCTCCGTAGTAGTTCAAAGGCACAGGAAGCGTGCCACGTTGCGATATGTCCAAAAACCTCTGCGCCCTAGTACGTTCTAAAGTGCTTTTAACTTTCAACCGTGCTTCGCATAGCATAGAGATGTTTTCATCATCCCCATTCACTAATGCTTGAAACATGGCATCTGTCTTGGCAAACGCAAATGTGGGCTCGCCCGTAGTTTTACTTATTTTTTGTGGTGGCTCCGCACCCATCGTGCGTAGCGTAAGCGCAAACTTTTCGTTGCTTGCCAAGTCTTTTTCGTTGATGTTTAACCGTGCCAGTAACGCTTCCCGTTTGGAACGCTCGTCTTCTATGGCGTCTTTAAGCATGTAAGGGTCCAACTTCAGCACGGGGTTGGTGAACATGCGGATAGTCATGTCGATTAAACGCAGTTCTTTTGTCGGGAATCTTTGTGATAGTTTTTGAAATACTCCTTCGCATAGCACAACATCGTGCTTGCAGTACTCTGCTAATTCAGCTTCAACTTCAGGTGGCAACGTATCTAAGTACCCGCTGCTGTTGTGGACACCCGATCCTTTGGGCGGCAACTCAAATTCTGCTGCCAACTTAGCCAAGCTGTTACCCGCTTCTACTCCACGCAGTGCACGACCAATGCTGAGCGAGTCAAAGATAAAGCAAGGATGGTGTCCATATACCCAAGACAATATCGCTACATCAAACTGAGCGTTGTGCGCCAAGACAGCAGTAGTGCTCCAGTCAATGCTGTCAAAGAACGCAGGCAGACCCGCGTGCGGTATCCACACAGGAGCGTCGTGTTTGTCCAAATACTTGTAAGCCATACCCCAAGCTTTGAAGCGCCTGTCTCGTATGTATTCCTCAGTTGTGCTTTTGCTTAGTGTGTACTCCTTTTTATCCCAAGCTGTTTCAAAATCAATAACCATTACCCGCGCAAAAGGAACCAAGTTAGTGTCCTTTCCCCTGTGGGCGGCTTAAATATGGCTCGGCTGCAGAAAGTATTATGCTTTGCGTAGCTGAAGCATCAGCATTTAGAGCATACAAAGATACGGTACGCATATGCGGCGTGTGGACAATAAGAATAGCTTGCTCGCCAGTTTCCCCTTGCATGCATTTATCTACCAAGGCAATTACTTCTTTTTTATATCGTGCTTTGAATTTGGTTTCTGTTGTCATAAGGGCAACTCCAATTGACGTTCGTGTTTAACTCTGTTCAAACAAAAGTTTTGCAGCTTCTCTGCCGCGATAACCAGCGTAATAGAAAGTTTGTGTGCCGTATCCCATCTTTTATTTAACAACGCTTCATGTACTTTATTACGAAGATCGCCTATCAGATAGGTGCTTTCGCTGTAGTCGTAGTCGGTCATTTTTTTTCTTTCGTCTTTCACTTTTCTTCCCATTCGGTTCGCGGATAGACGTGTTCTACGTTTTCAACCGCGCTGCATTTATTGCAAACATGAGTGCGAGGTTTGTCTGCGTATGAGACGTTAAACTTATGCTCAAACTCACCGCCGCAGTCGCACATCAGTCGTTGCACTCGC
>SXGR01444885.1_pt1 | contig 19885 bp, 13 predicted proteins | sample 3174711 | NCBI WGS metagenome assembly SXGR01 (sample SAMN11356860, study PRJNA531348) | freshwater metagenome | isolation source: freshwater sample F1-60 | place: China: Fuxian Lake, Yuxi | collected 2017-12-25
CGACTGGGCCCAAACCGAGCGAGCCCGACCCGAGCGAGCCGCACAGCCGCGCGACGTCGTCAGGGCCGGAGAGCTCCGCGCCGACGATGCGAGGCTCAGCGGCCGCGAGCGCCGCGAGCACCCCCGGCTGATCTTCCGACGTCACGGGGTAGAGCGCCGCCGCCTCGCCCAGCCCCTCGAGCCGCACCGCCCCGGCGCCGCGCGCGCTCGCAGCGACCACGCGCACCAAGACGGCCCGCGTCGCGGTCATGGCCGCGTTGGCGATCACGAACGGCTCGAGCAGCGGCACCTCGAGCGGCGAGAGGGCGAGCGCGGCGATCTTCACGCGCGCATCCTGCCCGGATCGACCGCAATGGCAAGCATCGGCGACTCCGCGCGCGCATCCTGCCCGGATCGACCGCCATGGCAAGTACCGGCGCCGTGTTCCCTCCCCCGGACGGACTCCGCGTGACCCACCCTGGACAGCACTGGGCTCCCGCCTCGTGGGGCCTACCTGATCTCTCGGGCCAAGCTCGCTTTCGAGCGGTGCCGCCGGAGAAACACACCCATGAACTCTACCTGCCGTTCCCTCGGGATCCTCATCGCGCTCTCGCTCTCCACGCTCGCCGGCTGCAGCGACAAAGTCGGCGGCGGCACAGGTCGCGTCGATCTGCCCCTGTCGGTGTGCGAGCCCCAGAATGGCCCGTTCAGCCTGACCATCGACAACCCCTATTTCCCATTGCCGGTCGGCACTCAGTACCTCTATCAGGGCGTCGAAGACGGCACGGTCATCGATCTGACCATCACCGTGCTGAACGAGACCAAGGTGGTCAATGGCGTCACGACCCGCGTGATGGAGGAGCGGGAGCTCGAGGACGACGAGCTCATCGAGATCTCGCGCAATTTCTTCGCGCAAGCGCCGGACGGCACGGTCTGTTACTTCGGCGAAGAGGTCGACATCTACGAGGGCGGCCAGCTCGCGTCGCACGACGGCGCGTGGCTCGCTGGGAATGGCAATCGCGCCGGGATCCTCATGCCCGGAAACCCCGAGGTCGGGATGACTTACCAGCAAGAGCTCGCGACGGGCGTCGCCATGGACCGCGGGGAGATCGTGGCCGTGGGCGTGCCCTTCACGGCGGGCGGGATCACCTTCTCGGACACCGTGCTCACCATCGACACCTCCCCGCTCGAGCCGGGCGTGCAGTCGGAGAAGACCTACGCCCGCGGCATCGGCCTCGTGTTCGACGAGCCGGTGAGCCTCGTCGGCATGCCGAGCCTCTAGCTCCACGGCGGTGCCGAATGGGCGGTGAATCCCTGGGGAATTCCGCGTCCCGTGCCCGGAACCGGCGTCCGAGTGGCCGATTTCCGGACCCGGGACTGGGTCCGGCTCCGGGACTGGGTCCGCGCGATCGTCCGCAAGACTGACGCTTCGTCAAGAAATGGCTCGACACGGCGGCGGTTCCCGGTTACCTGACGCTCCGTCAACTTTGAGGGGCCCGAGCCATGGGCCCGAGGAGCGCGCCCGTGTCCACCTTTACCTCCCCTGCATTCCCCGCCGCTGGCGAGTCCCGCGAGGCGATCCTCGCCGCCGTCGCCGACGCCCGCTCGCGCGATCTCGCCGCCGACGGCCGGGCCTTTGCGTTCATCTACGACGCCGGCAAGGAGACGCGGGAGCTCGCCCGCGAGGCGTACGCGGCGTGCATGCCGATCAACGGGCTCGATCCCACGGCCTACCCTTCCGCGCGCTCCCTCGAGCTCGGCCTCGTGCGCGCCTGCCTCGAGCTCATGCGCGCGCCTGCTACGGCCCTCGGCACCGCGACGACCGGCGGCACCGAGAGCGTGATGCTCGCGGTGAAGGCCGCGCGCGACTACGCCAGGAGAGCGCGCCCCGAGATCACGCGGCCGAAGATGCTGCTGCCGGTGACGGCGCACGCGTGCTTTCACAAGGCGGCCCACTACCTCGGAGTCGAAGCGGTGACCGTCGATGTGGACGCGAGCTTTCGCGCGAGCGCTGAAGACGCGCGCGCCAAGATGAGCCGCGACGTCATCCTCGTCGTCGGCTCCGCGCCGAGCTACGCGCACGGCGTCGTCGATCCGATCGCCGAGCTCGCCTCGCTCGCGAAAGAGCACGGGGCGCTGATGCACGTCGACGCGTGCGTCGGGGGGCTCGTCTTGCCGTTCTTGCGGGAGGCCGGGCTCAAGAGCGTCGCGTTCGACTTCACCGTCGATGGCGTCACCTCGATGTCGATGGATCTCCACAAGTACGGCTTCGCGCCGAAGGGCAGCTCGATGCTGCTCGTGCGCGATCGCGCGCTCCGGGACGCGCAGTACTTCGCGTGCGCGACCTGGACCGGGTACACGATCGTCAACTCGACGATCCTCGGCTCGAAATCGCTCGCCGCGACCGGCGCGGCGCTGGCCGTCGTTCGCCACCTCGGGATGAGCGGCTACGTGCGGCTCGCGCGCGAGATGTGGTCGGCGACGGAGCTCCTGGTGCGCACGATCGAGTCGCTTCCTGAGCTGCGCCTGCTCGCGCGGCCGGACATGAACCTCTTCGCCTTCACCACCACGGACGGAGATCTCTTCGAGCTCGCCGACCGGCTCACCCTCCGCGGCTGGCACGTCCAGCCCACGTACGGCTATGGCCCGTCGCCGGCGCACATCCACCTGACGATCGATCCGACGAACGCTCCCAAGGCCGCCGAGTTTGCGCGCGACCTCGAGGCCTGCCTCGAGGGCTTGCCGCGGCGCGAGGCGCCGCCCGCCGAGGTGGTGGGCATGCTGGCGCTGCTCGGGCAAGGCGACGCGGAGGGCGGCAGCGGCGCGCCGCTCGATCCTGCGATGCTGATGGCGTCGCTCGGCATCGCGGACGGCGTGCTGCCAGAGCGCTCGGCGATGATTCATCGCATCCTCGAGGCGGCGTCGCCCGAGCTGCGCCAGAAGCTCATGGTCCTGTTCGTCGGGGAGCTCTTCGCGTGAGAAACCCCTTCTCGGCGCTCGGGCGCGGCGGGCGGAAGCTGCGCATCGGCTACGGCCGCATCTTTCATGAAGCGTGCGCGCACTCGCCGCTCCCGACGACGGAGGCGGATTTTCGCCGCACCCACCACCTCGAGGGCGCGGCGCTCGCGCAGGCGGCGACGTTGCGCGGCAGCGAGCTGAAGAGCTTCTTTCCGCACGCCGAGCTCACCGGCTTCATGCAGGCGGCGCGCGCGGCCGGCGGCGTCACTGCCGTGCCGCTCTCGTCGTCGCTCGCGATCCCCGGCGGCCCCGTGACGCGAGAGTGCTTCGAGTGGCTCGTCCGTCGGCTGCTCGACAACCTGCGGCAAGCGGGCACGCTCGACGGCGTGTACCTCGCCCTCCACGGCTCGATGGAGGTCCTCGGGCTCGACGAGGCGCCCGAGGCGGTGATCCTCGCCCGCGTGCGCGAAGCGCTCGGGCCCGGGCCGCGCCTCGTCGCCAGCTTCGACCTGCACGGCAACATGACGCCGGCCATCGTCGACGCGCTCGATCTCCTCGTCGCTTACCGCTCGAACCCGCACTGGGATCTCGCGCCCACCGGGTTTCGCGCGGGCAATCGCCTCATTCGCCTCCTGCGCGGACAGATCCGCCCGCACAAGGCGTGGCGCAAGCTGCCGCTCGTCCTCGGCGGCGGCACGACCATCGATTTCGTCGCGCCCATGCGGCAGGTCTTCTCGCGCATGCGCCAGCTCGAGCGCGATCCGCGCGTGCTCGCGACCGCGCTCTTCATGGTGCACCCCTTCACCTCGTCGCGCGAGCTCGGGTGGTCGGTGCACGTGGCGACCGACGGCGAGCCGGCCCTCGCCGAGCGCCTCGCCGACGAGCTCGCCGAGCTCGCGTGGCGCGCCGCAGAGACGCCGATCCCCGAGCTCATGGGCGTCGAGGCCGCGCTCGCGACTGCCCAGCAAAGCCCGTGGCGCAGGCTCGGCCCGGTGACGCTGGTCGACACCGACGACATCGTGGGCGCCGGCGCACCGGGAGGCAGCACGCAGCTCCTCGCGGCCCTCGTCGGCCGTGACCACGGCCTCACGGCGCTCGTGCCGATCCACGATCCCGCGCTCTACGCCGCGCTCGCGAAGGTCGCGGTCGGCACCTCGCTCGAGGTCACGGTGCGCGGCACGCCGGGCTATGAGCAGCCGCCCGTCACGCTGCGGGCGACGGTCGCCGCCAGGGCCGACACCGAGCTCGGCAGGCGCGTCCGGCTCGAGCAAGGCCAGGTGCACGTGGCGATCTCGGCAGAGCCGCCCATGCCCATTCACCCCCGCTACTGGACCGAGCTCGGGATCTCCGCGCGCGACGCGGACATCGTCGTGCAGAAGAATTTTTTCCACTACCGGATCTTCTACGCCACGCACACGTTTCATCACGTGCCGGTGGCGACGAGCGGCGCGACCAACCTGCGCCGCGTCCTCGAGCTGCCGCGCCGCGTGCCGAGCCGTCCGGCCGCCGAGGTCGCCGACTGGCGCGCCGGCGACCGCCTCTTGCGGGCCTACTAGGGTGGTGCGAATGGCGCGACCGAGCGACCACGACAAGCGACGTGAGCTGGCGAAGCGCGCCGTCGCCGTGATGCAGCGGCACGGCGTCGACGTGTCGATGGCCGCGCTCGCCGCGCAGCTCGGCGTCAAGCGGCCGACCCTGCTCTATCACTTCCCGACGAAGGCCCACATCGCCGAGGTCGCGCTGGTCGCGCTCTTGACCGAGCAGGCGGTGCACGTCATCGCCGCCGTCGCCGAGCACGCGCACCCGATCGACCGGCTCTACGCTCACCTCCGCGCCGTGCACGCCTTTCACGCCGGCAACGAGGGGCGCATCGTGTTTCTCACGCAGGCGATCGCCGCGACCGCCGGCGCGCGGCTGCCCCTGATCATCGCCGCGGGCGCGCAGGTCTTCGAGGCGCACCGCCGCGACACGGTCGCCCGGCTGCGAGCGGGGATCCGCGCGGGCACGGTCGCGCCCTGCAATGCGGAGGCGCTCTTCGCCACCGTGCGCGCGCTCGTCGATGGCCTGATGATGCAGCGCGTGGTCGTGAACGCGAAGCTCCCGCAAGCGCACGATTTCGTGTGGCAGCACCTGCTCGCGCCGCTCAAGGTCGGCCCCGCTCCGCCGGCTGGCGCGGCGAGGCGGCGGTAACCGAGGGCGCGCGCACGCGGAGGCAGCGGCTGCGGGTGCAGGGAGAGGTGACACCGCCGCTCGCCGAGCAACACCAGCTTGCCAATGCACGATCGGCGCCTCGGGCCCAGGCGCGGGCGGCTCGGCCCCGGCCCCATCCTCGTCGGCCCGTCGCTCGGCGATGCGCGGTTCGTCGGCCCGTCGCTCGTTGACGCGCGGCTCGTCGCTGCGCGGCTCGTCGCTGCGCGGCTCATCGCTGCGCGGCTCGTCGCGGCGCGCGCGCGGCGGAGGCTCGAGCGGGACCGTGAACCAGAAGGTCGAGCCTCGGCCCTCGACGCTCTCGAAGCCAATCTCGCCGCCGAGCTGGGTCGCGAGCGCCTTCGCGATGAAGAGTCCCATGCCGAACCCGGAGAGCGCGTAGTCGGGCGTGTCGCGGTGCGCTCGGTAGTAGCGCTCGAACACCCGCTCCTGCGCCCTCAGCGGGATCCCGATCCCGTGATCCTCGACGCTGACGCGCGCGTTCGCGCGCTGCCGCACGACCCGCACGAGGACGAGGCCGCCCCGCGGCGAGAAGCGAACCGCGTTGTTCACGAGAATGTTCACGATTTGCCGCACTCCGGCGACGTCGAGCCGGGCCTCCACGCGCTCGGCCTCGAGGCGAAGCTCGTGGCGGGGAGCCCTCGGGCGCAGCTCGGCGAGCACGTCCGCGACCGCGCGGTCGACGGCGAGCTCCGTCGACTCGAGCGGAGCGCGCCGCAGCTCGAAGCGCGCGATATCGAGCAGCTCTTGCACGAGCATCGCGAGCCGGTCGCTCTGCCGCTCGAGCGCCCCGAGCGCGACGGCGCGGCCCGCCACGAAGCGACTCGCGTCCCATTCGTTCATGAGCTGCGCGTAGCTCTTGATCGTCGTCACGGGCGTCTTCAGCTCGTGCGCGGCCGTGGCGAGGAACTCGTCGCGCGCGCGCAGCGCGGCCTGCGTGCGGGCCATGAGCTCGGCGTTGTCGAGGGCGAGCGCGCAGCGGCGCCCGATCTCCTCGGCGAAGGCCACGTCCTCGGCGCCGAAGGACTCCGCGGCGCCAGCGAGGAGCGCCAGCGTCCCGAGCACCTTGCCGCGCGAGCGCAGCGGCACGAACAACACCGCGCCGAGCGCGAGCTCTTCGGCGATCCGGCGCTCTTCGGCGGACAACCCCGCCGCTCGCCAGGCGGCGTCGGTGCGCGCCACGAGCACGCTCGCGCCCGTCGCCTCGGCCCGGCGGGCTTCCTCGGGCAGACGGCGCCGCCAGAGCCCGCGCAGCGCGACGTCGCGCCACGGATCGACGTGCAAGCTGACCACCGTCGAGGTGCCCTCGCCGCGGCTCAAGAGGACGCAGCCCTGCGCCAGCCCCGGCAGCATGAGCCGCGCAAGATCGCGCAGGAGATCCTCGACGCTCTCGATGTTCGCCGCGAGCCGCCCGCCGACGTCGGCCAGCAGCGCGTTGCGCGCGGACGAACGCTCGGCGCTCGAGGCGGACGCGCGGAGCGCCGCTTGCGAGCCCGCGAGGTCGGAGGCCAGCCGCTCGGCGCCGAGGCGCCCGCGCACGAGGATCGCCGCGAGCAGAAAGAAAAACAGCGAACCGAGCGTCCCGCCCAGCAGGACGGCGCTCGGCTCGACGGCGAGGTCGAGGCCGAGGACGCGAAGGCGCGCCGCTTCGCGCACGTGGACCGTGAGAGCCCAGCGCGAGACACCGAGGGACAGCATGCTGACGTCCGCGAGGTCCTCCGGGCCGCCCGAAAATCCCTCGCCATGCAAGGTATCGCCCGGACTGGCCGCGCCGAGCTCGCTGGTCTGGCTCACGCGGTAGCCGAGCTCGCCCTGGCGCTCGCGGTCGACGAAGCCGCCAAAGACCGCGCGCGGGTCGAGCACCGCGCCGACGTAGCCGAGTACCATCGCGCGGCGCTCGACGAGCGACTCGGGCACGCGCCCCCCGCGGTAGTGAGGGAGCAGCGCCCAGAGGTCGCCGTTCTGCGCGACGGCGGTCCGGCCGGCGTCGCCTGCGGCCGCGAGGGCGGCGGTGCTCCACGGGGCCTTCGCGAGATCGAGGCCGACGAGGTGACCGAAGGCGTCGCGCGGCTCGACGAATTTCACGATGGCGCCGCCGTCACTCGACGCTTCCGCGAAGAAGACGGCGCGCGCCGCGGGAAAGCGCCTCTTCAGCTCGAGCGCGTCCACGTATGCGGTGAACTCCTGCGGCTCCACCTCGCGGCTCGCGACGTAGAGGCCGCGCAGCGCGTTGACGAGCAGCCGGTAATTCTCGAGCTCTTTTTCGACCGCGCCGTGCAGTCGTGTGGCCACGGCCTCGCGGCCCGCGCGCGAGGCGCCGGCGGAGATCCGCGTCACGAGGCTGCGCGACGCGAGGCTCGCCGCGAGCCCGACGCCGAGCGCGAGCAAGGCGGGCCCGTAGCGAAACCAGGAGCTGCGTGCGTGAGGAGCGGGCATGGGTGTCGCTGTCCGCACCCTCGTCGGCATGCGGTTGTACCTGCAGGCGGGAAGTAGTCCCGCTCGGCGCGAGGCCAAGTGCGCGCGCGCCCGATGGTTGACTCCCGCCTGTCGCTTCGCACCTCCGGAAGAGCAACATCCCGCGCTTGTGCCCCAATCGCCTCGCCCACTACGGTACCGACCCATGAACGACGCTCCTCGGCTCGCTCACGAGCGCATGGCCCTTCGCTCCGCCGGCCTTCGACGCCCGCTCGCCCCGCGGACAGCCCTTGCCTCGCTTGGGCACGCCGTCTCGCTCGCGCACCCGGGCTCGCTTTACGTGGCGCTCGCGCTGTTCGCGGGCGGCTGCACGCCGCACTTCGGCCCGCCGCCGATCGTCACCAAGGCGAAGCTCGGGAGCGTCATCGTGTACCGCAACGGCGTCGCCTACTTCGAGCGGCACGCCACCCCCGACGAGCGCGAGCTGAAGCTGCGGGTCCCCGGCGAGCGCGTCGACGACTTCTTGAAGTCGCTCACCATCGCCGATGACGCGACCGGCGAGGCGTTGCCAATTTCCTACCCGACGATGCAGCGCGACGGCGGCAACGTCGACATGGTGATCGCGCTGCCCGAGCGCTCGAGCGGGCTGAAGGTCACCTACGTCACCGAGAGCCCGTCGTGGAAGCCCTCTTACCGGCTCGCGCTCGGCGCACCCGGCGAGGCGAATCTGCAAGCGTGGGCGGTCGTCGACAACGTCTCGGGCGAAGACTGGAAAGACGTGAAGATCGGCGTCGGCTCGACCTCGGCCTTGTCGTTCCGCTTCGATCTGCACAGCGTGCGCTTGGTGGAGCGCCAGACGCTCGTCTCCGACGACATGCTCGCGCTCGCGCCTCCGACCGGCGGCTCGCCGCACGCAGCCGAGCCGCGCGACCTGCGAGAAGCCGCCGCGCTCGCGGCCGCGGCGGTGGCCGCCCTCGGTGACGACGACGGCACGGTGGCGCTCGCCGACGGCACCGACGAAGAGCGCGCCAACAAGGAGCTCGAGGGCAAGGACGACGAGCCGTTCGGCGCGCCCCCTCCGCCTGTGCAGGCGATGCCGACGATGCCCTTCCGCAACGCGCCGACGAAGGGTCTCGGCACGGCCCAGGGCTTCGGCCGCGGCTCGCGCGGCTCGGTCGCCGGCGGCCTCCCGTCACCGGATCGCCCCGACATGTGGGCCCAAGGCAACGTCTCGCGCGCGAGCAAGAAGGGCCGACCCTCGCATCACGCCGAGGCCGACAAGAACGTCCGCGGCTCGGCCGGGTCGCGCGCCCGCGAGCTCGCGCTCAAGACGGCGCAGATGCTCACCAAGAGCCAGCGGCTGCGCGTCGAGGGTTACGCTCAGAAGGGGGACGCGGATCCGCGCAACGCCGCGCTCGAGCGCGCGAACCGCGTGCGCAACGGGCTCATCGCCAACGGCGTCCCCGCCGATCGCATCGACGCCGTCGGCGTGCCCGAAGAGGGCACCGAGGCCGTGCGCATGGTCGTCGCCGAGACGGCAACCGGGGAGTCCGCCGTCAAAGACGCGGGCGGCCGCGCGTCGGAGACCGTCAGCGCCGAGCCGCTGGGCCAGGCGCATTTCGTCTCGAGCGAGGCGATGACGATCGGCAGCGGACACTCGGCGATGGTGAGCACCTTGCAGTCGCCGGCGCGGGCCGACCGCGTCTACTACTACGATCCGATCTCGAAGCGCGGCAGCAAGGACTTCGCCTTCAACGCCATTCGGCTCGAGAACCCGAGCCCCTACACGCTCGACGGCGGCCCCTTCACCATCTACGAGGAAGGTCAGTTCTTGGGCGAGGGGCTCTCGGACGCGCTCTTGCCCGGCACCGTGGGCTTCATCCCCTACGCCCTCGATCGCGCCATCGTCGTCACGACCGAGGGCAGCTCGCGCGACGAGATCGAGCGGCTGCTCACGCTCGAACGCGGGATCGCCAAGGCCGCCGCGCGCCGCGTGCACACGACGAAGCGCACCCTCTCGAACCGCGGCACCGAGGCCGCGACGGTGTACCTGCGGCACGAGCCGCTCGCCGGCCACACGCTCATCCACGACGGGCCGGTGGAGAAGCTCGGCGGCGCGTATCTGTTTCGCGTCACCGTGCCGGCGGGCACGACGCTGCCCTTCGTCATCGAGGAGAAGACCCCCGTCGAGCGCATCCTCGATCTCCGCGGCGACGCCGGAGTCGCGGAAATCGCGGTGTTTCTGAAGCGCGAGAAGGTCGACGACGCGCTCGCGGTCGGGCTCGGGCGCATCGTCACGCAGCACGAAGAGGGGCAGAACCTCGCGCGTCGCACCGAGGTCGTGGACGAGCAGCTGCGCGTCTTTCGCCAGCGCACCGACGAGATCAACGCGCAGCTCTTCCTCCTGAAGAAGCTGCCGCAGGGCGAGAAGCTTCGGCGTCACCTCGCGACGCGCATGGATGAGATCAGCGCGCGGATCCAGTCGGCGAGCCTCGAGCGCGCCGAGCTCGAGGGCAAGAAGCTCTCGGCGCGGATCGAGCTGCAAGAGGCCGTGGCCGAGCTCGCCTTCGACGAGGCGAAGAAGGCCCCGGATCCAGCGCCGAGACCGGTCGATCCGAGCTCAGCGCCGGGCACTGGGCCGGGCACTGGGCCGGGCACTGGGCCGGGCACTGGGCCAGGCAAGCCGGCGACCCGCGCGAACGAGAAAGGAGCGGCACGATGAAGCCCGCAACGAAACACGCCCTCGCGATCCCCTCGGCCAAGCGGCGGCGGCGAGCTGCCTGTCGCTTCGCGCGACTCGGTGCCCTCGCGCTCGTCGGCTCCCTCGCGCTCGCCGGCTGCAGCAGTAACCGCCCCGTGCTCGCCGACGCGACCAAGCTCGGCAACGTCATCATCTACAAGACCGGCGTCGCGTACTACGAGCGCTACGCCGAGCCCGGCGAGGAGCACATCGATTTGCGCGTGCCGAACGAGCGCGTCGACGATTTCCTGAAATCGCTCAGCATCGTCGATGAGGCGAGCGGCAAGGCGCTGCCCGTGAGCTATCCGACGACGTCGAGCCTCGATGGCTATGTCGCGATGCGCATCAACCTCGGGCCGCACAACGGGCGCCTCCGCATCACCTACGTGACCGAGAGCCCCGCGTGGAAGCCGAGCTACCGCATCGTGCTCGGTGCCGACTCCGCCGGCCCGCAAGCTCCCGGCGCACCGCCGACGGCGACGCTGCAGGGCTGGGCGGTCGTCGACAACGTCTCGGGCGAGGACTGGCAGCAAGTACGCATCGGAGTCGGCTCGACGTCGGCGTTGTCGTTTCGCTTCGATCTGCACAGTGTGCGCATCGTGGAGCGCGAGACCCTCGGCGGCGGTGGCGAGCTCGCGCTGGCTCCCCCGACGGGCGGCGCCGCGTATGCCGTGGCGACGAGCAAGGTCCGCATGCTCAGCAGCCTCGGCGCGAGCGACGTCGCGACGCTCTCGCCCGGAGGCATGCCGCAGGCCGCCGAGAGCCGCGGCTCCGACGGGGACGACAGCGGCAACGTCCAGAAAGAGGCGCCGCGACGGCCCGATCTGCGCGCCCTCTCGCAGCAGATCAAAAACTCGAAGCAGCGGGTGCGCATCGAGGGCTACGCGCAGGCGGGCGACGGCGACCTGCAGATCTCGTCGCTCTCGCGCGCGAACGCGGTGCGGCAAGAGCTGCTCGACAACGGCGTCTCGGCCGATCAGCTCGAGGTCGTCGCGACGGGCAAGCTGAGCTCGAGCGACGCGGTGCGCATCCTCGCCGGCGACGACGCGGGCGTCCCGGGCACTACGTTGGGCGGCGCCGTGTCGGCGGAGGACTCGCAGCCCGCGGGCCTCGCCCACTTCGTCTCGAAGAGCCCGATGAACATCGCCGCCGACCACTCGGCGATGGTGAGCATCTTCGACAAACCGACGAACGCGCGGCGCGTCTACTACTTCGACCCGATCTCCGAGCGCGGCTCGAAGACCTACGCCTTCAACGCGGTGCGGCTCGAGAACCCGACCGCATACACGCTCGACGGGGGCCCGGTCACCGTCTACGCGGCGCATCAGTTTCTCGGCGAGGGCCTCTCCGAGTCGGTGCTTCCGGGCGCCGTCGCGTTCGTCCCGTACGCGCTCGACAAGAGCGTCGTAGTCGAAGCGAGCGACGATTCGCGCGAAGAGCTCGAGAAGCTCGTGACGCTGCAGCGCGGCGTCGCGACGGCCGAGTCGCGCCGCATTCGCCGCAAGCAGCTCGTGATCTCGAACCGCGGTCAGAAGCCGGCCGAGATCTACCTGCGCCACCAGGTCCAGAAGGGCTACGAGCTCGTCGCGAGCGGCGCGCAGAAGCACGAGAAGATCGGCTCGGCGTACCTCTTCGCGGTCGAGGTGCCTCCAGGCAAGGCCACCGAGCTGTCGATCGAAGAGAGCACGCCGCTCTTGCGCACGGTCGACATCCGCACCGACGGCGGCGTCGGCGATGTCGCGGTGTTTCTCGCGAAGCGCGCTCCGGACGCCGAGCTCGGCAGGCGCCTGCGCGAGATCGTCGACGCCCACCGCGCCGCGCAGAACCTCCGCGAGAAGATCGGCGTGCTGCACGAGCAGATGGCGGTGTACCGCGGGCGCGTCGAAGAGCTAACGCTCCAGCTCTTGTCGCTGAAGAAGGTGCGCGAGGCCGACAAGCTGCGCCTGAGCCTCCAGAAGAAGAGCCAGGAGATCAACGAGAAGCTCCAGAAGGCCACCATCGAGGTGACCGACCGCGAGGGCGAGCTCATGACCATGCGCATCGAGCTCGAGGACAAGATCGCGGAGCTGACGCTCGAGGCGCCCGCCACGCCGGCGCCGAAGGCCGCGGCGACTCGCAAGTAGCTTCGGCCGCGGGCGCCGTCGGGTGGGAGCGGAGCGCGCTGCCGGAAGGCGTTGGGGCCGAGCGCGCTTGACGGCCGCGGTGCGCCAGCGCAAAAGCGGGCTCCCATGAGGCGATCCTATTCGGTGGTGCTCTTGCCCGGCGACGGGACGGGCAAAGAGGTGGCGGTCAGCGCGAAACAGGTGCTCGCGGCGGTCACGGCCAAGACCGGGGCCGCCTTCGCCGTCGAGGAGATCCCCTGCGGTGGCGAGTACTTCCTCGAGCACGGCCGCGACTGGCCCGAGGGCTCCGAGGAGAAGTGCAAGCGCGCGGACGTGGTCCTGCTCGGCGCGGTCGGCTGGCCCTCGCCGACCGGCAATGGCCCGGTGACGATGGCGAACGGCAAGATGGCCGGCTGGTCGCCCGTCATCGGCAACCGCCTGAAGCTCGATCTCTACGCGAACATCCGTCCGGTGAAGCTCTACCCCGGCGTGCGCGCGCGCATCAGCGGCAAGCACCGCGAGGTGTGGGAGCCGAAGAACGTCGACATGGTGTTCATCCGCGAGAACACCGAGGGACTCTACGCCGGCATGGGCGGCACGCTCAGCCCCGGGGGACGCCCCATGGTCGCCACCGACACGCGCATCATCACCCGCGCGGCGTCCGAGCGCGTCATCCGACTCGCCTTCGAGCTCTCGCAGAAGCGCGGCCGTGGCGCGCCGAAGGACGGCAAGAAGCGCGTCACCTGCATCGTGAAAAATAACGTGCTCGAGGGCTGCCGCTTCTTCGCGAAGGTCTTCGAGGAGATTGGCGCCGAGTACCCGGAGATCGAGAAGGACGTCGCGATCGTCGACGCCTTTACGCAGTGGCTCATCGGCCAGCCCGAGTACTACGACGTGCTCGTCACGACGAACATGTTCGGCGACATCGTGACCGATCTCGCGAGCGTGCTGCAGGGCGGGATGGGCATGGCCGTCGGCTGCAACGTCGGCGACGAGCACGCGATGTTCGAGCCGATCCACGGCTCGGCGCCGAAGCACTCGGGGCTCGACAAGGTGAACCCGATGGCGATGCTGCTCGCGACCGGAGAGGCGCTGCGCTGGCTCGCCGAGCGGCACGGCGACGCGACGCTCGCGAAGGCGGGCGATGCGGTCGAAGAGTCCGTCAAGCGCGTGCTCGCGAAGGGCGAGACGCTCACCTACGACCTCGCCGACGCGGGCCGCGCCAAGAAGCTCAGCGAGGTGACGGCGGCCGTGCTCGCCGAGCTCGAAGCGATGCTCTGAGGCGCGCGCCGCCGCAGCTCAATTGGCCAGTTCGATTGGCCAGCTCGCACTCCTGCTGAGGCCGAGGTCGAGCCTCGCCTAGGCTTGGCCGAAGAGCTCGATGTTCGCCCGGCCCTTCTCGGGGTTCGGGCTGCGGTAGGTGAAGTCGACCTGCTTGATGACGCGCTGGCCGCCGGGGAGATCGATGCGGCGTGTGGTCGACCCCTGGCGAAAGTCGTGGCGCACCTTGGGCTGGAACACCTCGCCGTCACCGAAGGTCACGGTCATGTCGAGCAGCTCGAGCGGGGCGCCGCTGACGTGGAGCCCGATGGCGCGAAAGCGGCCCTCGGACGCGGTCACCCGGATGACGTCGTGATCGACCTGAAACCCGACCTCTTGCTTGCCGAGGAGCACCCAGCCATCACGAAACTCGTGGCCGTAGGCGTGCTTGGCCGGCACGTGGATGACGCAGGCGTTCGCGGCGACCGCGAGCCCGAGAGCGAGAGCGCAAGGTGTGAGCTTCATGGCCGGCGACGTTAATCGCAGAGCGGGAGCGGCCGCAAGCGGACCGTGCCGCGCATGCCGGGCAACGCGATTCCCCTCGATTCGATGGACCCGCGCGACTATGGTCCGCGGCCTCGGCTCGCCGTCGTGCGGGCCCCCATCGAGCGAGGAACACATGGCCACCGACGCCTCCGGCTTTCAGCTCCGCGCCTACGTCTTCATCGACTCGCTGCAGCCGCAGCTCGCCCAGTACATGGCGAAGACCAACCGTGTGTACGACCCGCGCGAGCTCGACGCCGCGCTCTTCCTCGAGATCGCGCCGGCGATGGAGATCCACGGCAAGATCGATCAGGCCCTGAAGGCCACGCGCGTGAAGCTCGGCTCGATGGTCACCGAGCGCGTCTTCGGCATGATGCAGGTGCACCACGAGGACCAAGGCGAGGTGCGCGCGGCGGGCGAGGCGGTGCTGGCGGCGTCGGGCCTCAAGGTCAGCGATCGCGCGCGCTGCAAGATCCTCCAGAACAAGATCATCCGGTCGGTCGAGCAGGACCACGCGATCGCCTTCACCGGCCTCGCGTCGGGCAACATGGTGCTCGCTGGTGAATCCATCCTCATCATGGAGGCGGAGCCGGCGGCGTACCTGTCGATCGCGTGCAACGAGGCGCTCAAGGCCGCCAGCGTGAAGCTCATCGACATCATCGTGTGGGGCGCCTCCGGTCGCCTCATCCTCGCGGGCTCCGAGGCGCAGATCGACTACGCGGCGGCGGCGGCGACGGCGGCGCTCGAGAACCTGAACCGCGCGCTCTAGTCAGAGCTCTGGCGCGCTCCACTCGCGAAGCGGTGGGAGGGCTGGGGAGGGGGCCTTCAGCGTCGCAGGCGCGACGACGTGCGCTCAACTTGGCAGCGCCCGGCCCTGGTTCGGGGCGCATGGATCCATAGTGATCCACTTCGGTGCCGCGGCGCGCTGGGGGGCGGCGGCAGCGCGCGAGTTTGCTGGGAAACGCGGCCCCTGACGCGATCGCACGCCTGGCGCGATTTCTGCTCCTGCCTCCTCGCATGATGCCTCGCAAAGAGACACTCGCATCGACCCGCCTCTGGGCTGCGCTCGGTGCGACCGCGCTGCTCGCCGCCACCGTGGGCGCCTGCGTCACCGATGCCACGTCGCTGCTCATCGTCGGCAACCACGGCGGCGACGGCTCGGGCGGTGACGCCAGCGTCGGCGTCGGCGGCTTCGATCCCGGCGACAGCGCGGGTGCCGGCGGCGTCCAGGCGTGCGCCGGGGTCGAGAACGAGGCGACCAAGATCCCGGTCTCCATGTTCATCGCCGTCGACAAGAGCGGCTCGATGGACGACGACGGCAAGTGGGACGACGCCAAGAGCGCCTTCCTCAAGTTCTTCGCGGATCCGGCCGCCGACTCGCTGAACGTCGCGCTGCGCTTCTGGCCGGACGCGGGCTGCGACAGCAACAGCTGCAACGTGGACGCCTGCGCGACGCCGCAGGTCGAGCTCGGGCCGCTCGCCGATCCCGCCCACGAGGCGGCGCTGACCCAGCTCTTCAACGACAAGGATCCCGGCGGTCCGACGCCGATGGACGCGGCGCTCGCGGGGGCCGCCCAGTGGGCCGTCATGCACCAGACCACTGTCGGCAGCGCCGAAAAGGTCGTCGTCGTGCTCGTGACCGACGGCGAGCCGAACGGCTGCGACGAGGGCATCAACGCGATTTCGAAGCACGCCTCGGACGCGTTCGCCGACAAGGAGATCCTCACCTTCGCGGTCGGCCTCGATGGCTCGAACGAGGCGCAGATGGACACCATCGCGAAGGCGGGCATGAGCGAGAAGGGCTTCTACATCGGCAACGGCAACGCCGAGGCGGAGCTGCTCCTCGCCCTCAAGAAGATCCAGGCGAGCATCGTCGCGTGCACGTACACGATGCCGGTGAGCCCCGAGCCGGACCAGGTGATCGATCCGACGCAGGTGAACCTCAGCTACACGCCGGGCGACGGCGGCGCAACGGCCGACTTCAAGCAGGTCGCGAGCGAGGGCGCGTGCGGCGGCGCCGAGGACGCCTGGTACTACGACGACCCGACCGAGCCCTCGAGCATCCACCTCTGCCCCGCGGCGTGCACGAAGGTCCAAGGCGACGAGGCCGCGAAGATCAAGCTCGTGCTCGGCTGCGCGACCAAGGTGACCTGAGCTTCACGGCGCGGTGCGCGCGAGTTGTGGCCGTTTTCGGGCCGAGAATGAGCTACACGCTCACCGTCGAGAAGCTCGCGCTGCCCGCACTCGTAGTGCACGGCGGCGCCGGAGCCTACCTGCGCACGACCACCGCGGAGGCGCGTCGCGAGCGCGGCCGCACCCTCGTGCGAATCGCGCATGCGGCGCACGCAAGGCTCGTGGCGGAGGGGGCGCGCGCGGCGGTGCTCGACGCCGCGTATGCGCTCGAGGCGGACCTTGGCTTCAACGCCGGCTACGGCTCGCGCCTGCAGCAAGACGGGGTCGCGCGGCTCTCGTGCGCGCTCATGGACGGCGCGCGCACACGACTCTCGGCGGTGTACAACGTCGAGGACTGCGTGCACCCGAGCGTGCTCTGCGCGGCCCTTCAGTCGCGCGGCGATCGCAACCTCGACGGCCGAGGTGCGCGCCTCTTGATGCGGCAGCTCGGCATGCGGCTCGAGGACGTGCGCTCGCCCGAGTCGCTCGAGCGGTGGCGAGCGCTCGTCGCGGCGCGGGAGGTCGCGGATCGCGAAGGTGCGATCGGCTCGGCCGGAGGAGCTGCGGCGTACGCGGCGCTCGAGGCGCGCTGGCCGATCCCGACGGAGCTCGAGGCGCGCTTGCCGAGCCCGACAGCGCTCGACCCGCGCGCCGCGACGGAGACAGCGCTCGAGGCGCGCGCGGCAGCCGAGACCGCCCTGCCGCCCGAGAGCGAGCGGTACGGCACCGTGGGCGCGGTCGCGGCGACGGCAGCGGGAGAGATCTGGGCGTGCACCTCGACCGGCGGACGCGGGCACGAGCACGTCGGCAGAGTCAGCGACTCGCCGACGCCGGCCGGCAACTACGCTTGCCCGCTCGTCGCCGTGAGCGCCACGGGCTTCGGCGAGCAGATCCTCGATTACAACGTCGGCGGCCGCATCGCGACGCGCATGCTCGACGGCATGAGCCTCGAGCGCGCCCTCGTGCGCACCTTCGACGAGCTCGCCGCGGCCGAGGCGCTGCTCGGCGTCATCGCGATCGCGAGCGATGGCACCGCGGGATTTGCGTACACCACCGAAGCGTGCGGGGTCGCGTGCGTCGACGCGGACGGGCGGGTGCTCGTCGACGCGCACGCGGGGACCCCGTAGCCACTGTCAGCCTCGGCGCGCGGCGCCTCACGGAGCTGAGCGCCCGTCGCTGAGCGCCGCAACACGCGCCCGTCGCTGAGCGCCCCTCTCAGCCTCGGCGCGCGGCCTCGTATTCGGCGCGCAGCACGCGGCGCATGACCTTGTTCGAGGCGGTGCGCGGGAGGGCCGCCGTCGTCACGACCTCGTGGATCTTGAAGAGCGGATTGAGGTCCCGCGCGATCGCCTGCGAGAGCTGGCGCGCGAGCTCGGCGGGCTCCACCGAAGCGCCGGGCGCGAGCACGCAATCGAGGACGAGCTGGCTCGGGCCGCCGCCGCGGGGCGTCGTGGCGATGGCCGCCGTCTCGAGCACGCCGGCGGCTCGGTTGCACACGCGCTCGAGCTCGGCGCTGCTCGTCTTGATGCCGCCGAGGTTCATGGTGTCGTCGACGCGACCGAGCGCGCGGTAGTAGCCGCCGCCGAGGCGCTCGACCTCGTCGCCGTGACGCCGCAGCGTCTCGCCGCCCGCTCCCTTCGGCATGCCGGCGAAGTACACCTCGTGGTGGTCGCGATTCTTGAGGCGATTGGAGCTGCCGCACATGGGCGCCACGAGCGCGAGCTCCCCCGTCCCTGCCGCCGCGCCGTGCTCGTCGAGCAGCACGAACGACGCGCCCATCGCCGGCGTGCTGAACGCGCTCGGCACCTGCGGCTCGAGCACGCTGCCGGTGAGGTAGCCGCCGCCGATCTCGGTGCCGCCGCAGTACTCGATGATCGGGCGGTAGCCCGCGAGGGTCATGAGCCAGTGCATGTCGAGCGGGGTCGAGGCCTCGCCGGTCGAGCTGAAGGCACGCAGCGCGGACCAGTCGAGGCCGCGCATGCAGTCGCTCGCCCGCCAGGTTTTCACGAGGCTCGGCACGAGGCCGAGCAGGCTCACGCGCGCGTCGGCGACGAACGCTCCGAAGTCGCGGCCGAGCGGGCTGCCCTCGTAGAGCGCGAGGGTCGCGTCGTTGAGGAGGCTCGCGTAGATGAGCCACGGCCCCATCATCCAGCCGAGGTTGGTGGGCCAGCACACGACGTCGCCGGGACGAACGTCGTGGTGAACGTGCGCGTCGGCGGCGGCCTTGATCGGCGTGAGCTGCGACCACGGGATCGCCTTCGGCTCGCCGGTCGTGCCGGACGAAAAGAGCACGTTCGTCTCGGCCTCGACGTCACGCACGGCGTAGGGGGCCGCCGTGCCGGCGCCGCGCGCGAGAAACTCGGGCCAGGCGAGATCGCCCTCGGCGAGCGGCGCGGACAGCACCTCGCGCGCCGCAAGCACCACGGTGCGCGGCGGGCCGGCCTCGCGCACGCGCTCGTAGAGTGGCAGCGTTTTGTCGCCGCGCACGATGACGTCCTGCGTGAAGACGAGCTTCGCCTCGCCGATCCGCAGGCGCGTCGCGATCTCCTGCGCGGAGAAGCTGTCGGCGATGGCGACGACAGCGCCGCCCATGCGCACCACGCCGAGATAGATCGCCACCGACGCGTACGTCATGGGCATGTCGATCGCGATGGCGTCGCCCTCGGCGAGCCCAAGCGCGACGAGGGACGCGGCGACCTTGCGGCTGTCCTCGCAGAGCTCCGCGAGCGTGCGCACCTCGAGCGGGCCGCCCTCACGCCGAAACACGACAGCCGGCCGCGCGTCGTCGCTACTCGACCCGCGACGCTCGAGCGCACACGCGGCGATGTTGAGCCGCATGCCCGGAAACCAGCGCGCCTTCTCTGCGCCATCGCGAAGCTCGACGCTCCTGACGGGCGGCGTGTCGGCGCAGATCCCGAGCCGCTCGAGGAGCGCCGGCCAGTAGCGCTCGGGCTCGCGCACCGACAGGGCGTGGAGCTCCGCGAACGACGCGACGCCGAAGAGTCGCACGAGCTTCGCGGCGTTCGACTCCGTGAGCTCCGCTCGGCCCGGCACCCACACGGGAGGCGGCCCGTCCTCGCGCTCGCTCCACCCCGCAAACGCCCGCTCGTGCACCAGCCGATGCACGGCGAACGGCAGCTCGGCGTCGAGCACCGTCGTCACCCTACGCCACGCCTCGAGCCAGTCGCCGCCCCGAGCCTGCCACGCGCCGACGATCGCCGCGCGCAACGCCTCGGCCCGCGCGCCATCGAGCCCGGCCGCGCTCGCGAGCTCCTCGGCCGTGAGCGCGTCGAGCGTCCCCAAGATCACCCGCTCTCTCATCGCCCGCGACGCTTAGCGAGGGCGCGGCGCCGCAGCAATCGCGGGTCGACGACACGGCCCATCGAGCGGGCGCCGCCGCAGTAATCGCTCGCGATTGACCGTCTGGGCGGGCCGCGGCACGAAGGGCGGATCCGTGCCCCCGCGCCGAGGCAACGCCGGCGACCACCTTAGGAGTACCGAACCTTGC
>SXGR01396055.1_pt1 | contig 19871 bp, 14 predicted proteins | sample 3174711 | NCBI WGS metagenome assembly SXGR01 (sample SAMN11356860, study PRJNA531348) | freshwater metagenome | isolation source: freshwater sample F1-60 | place: China: Fuxian Lake, Yuxi | collected 2017-12-25
ACGCCGCCCTCGACGTCCCGCAGGTAGCGGAAATGCGCCATACCGTTCTGGTGGATCGCAAATTCCGGCAGCAGTGGCGTCAGGATCGGCCGCCCGACGATCGCCGCTTCGATGAAGACGCTCGTGCACACGCCGGCCACCGCCGACGAATAGAACAGCGCGTCGAAGTAGTCGGCCTTCGCCTCATCGTCGATCGGGTTGCGGCCGGCGACGACGACGTGTTCCGTGTTGTCGAGCGTGATGCCGCGCCACTCCTTCAACCGTTCCGGATGCGGACGGATCAGGATTCCCGCATTCCGCAGCACCGGATCAGATGACGAGCGGACGGCATCGACCCAGCGTTTCACGAACGCCGGTTCCGGCGGCTCAGGTGACGGGCTCATCGCGGAGCAGACATAGAGGACGAACGGTCGATCCGCCGGCAGGCCGACGGCGCGGCAGAACTCCTCGCGTGATCGGTCCGGCCGGCGCAAGAACCACTGGTCGTAGCACTGCGCGCCGGTCACCGCGATGCTCTCAGGCGGCAACCCGTGGAGGTCGATGGCCTCGCGGCGCTGGACGTCGTTCCAGACGATCGTCGCGTCAGGTGCGATGTGCAGCAGTGCCTTGCTGGAGAGGTGATCCCAGCTCATGATGCAGGCCGACACCGGCACGCCGAACGCGCGCGCGATCTTCAGCTGCTCGATGTTGGTCGATCGCGGATACGTCAGGGAGGCGAGCAGGAGCACGTCCGGCGCTTCGTTGGCCAGCCAGCGCTCCATGGCCGCACTGCGCGGCATCATGCGCTCGGCCCCCTTCAACCCGGCTTCGACAGGACGACGACCGGGACGGACACCAGCCACCGGCGCCGTCAGCCAGCGGACGATTCGCGCCGTCCGCTCGATGCTTCGCAGCCGCAGCTTCGGCGCATCGTCATACCGCCGATCGAGGAAGCGGACGTAATCGAGCGCGTAGCGGACTTTCTGCGCGGCCGCACACCACGGCTCCTGGTCGATGCCGGGCGTCCAGCCAAACGTGACCGCCGGGTGTGTCGCCGCAAGGCGTTCGGCGAGCATCTGGCCGCCCGCGATGTCTGGTTCGTCGGCCGCCAGGTGCACGTGGTGCCCGCGCTCGGCGAGCGCGTGGATCACCGATTCGAAGTTGCGGAAGTACCCGAAGTGCAGGGCGGAAAACAGGACCTTCATCGACGGCTGAGCGCGTATTCCGCGACTGTCAGGTCCCAGGTGGAATCGATGTCGAGCGATTCCTCGGGACGCATCATGAGCGGCCGGCAGTCATCGCCGTAGAGTGAACCCGCGTCGATCGTCCGCGCCCGGGACACGAGCACCGCCGGGCCGTTGCGCGCGAACACCCGCGGCTTGTCCTGGCGGCGCGTCGCCGGCGCGTCTCGCTCGAGAAATGGCCGCAGCCGATCGCCATCGAGCGACAACACCGAGACGGGATTGAATTGATGTGGAACCTCAGTGACGCTGACGACGGAGTCGGCACTCGAACGTTCGAGCAGGTCGATGGCGGCGTCGATGTGCTCGGCACGCCGGAGCGGTGAGGTCGGCTGTAGCAGCACGACTGCGTCAGGAGCGAACCCCTCGCGTCGGACCTCGGCGAGCGCATGCTGCAGCACCGGCAGCATCGGCGTGTCATCGGCCGCGAGCGCCTCGGGCCGCATGAACGGCACGTCGAGACCGAGCCGTCGCGCCTCTTCCGCGATTGCAGGGTTCTCGGTGCTGACCACGGCACGCGCGACGCGGCGGCTCTGCCTCACCGCATCCGCCGTGTACGCCAGCAACGGCCGTCCACACAGCAGGGCGAGGACCTTGTTCGGAATGCCTTTCGAGCCACCCCGCGCCGGAACGACGGCCAGCACGCTCAGACCCATTCAGTAGCAGAGGCGCTTCTGGACGCGCAGCGGCGAGCTGGCCAGGATGTCGGCGATGCGGCCGCCGGCCTGTCCGTCGCCGTAGAGGTGGTCCGACTCGTAACGGCCGTGGGCCACCTGCTTTCGCACGGCCTCGACGATCTCACCCCGGTCGTTCGCGACGTCCATCACGTTGGCGGCCCGATCCCGGCCGCGCTGCCGGGAGCCGATATTGACCGTCGGCACGCCGATGTATGCGCCTTCACGCAGCGGTGCGCTCGAATTGCCGATCGCGCACGCGCAGCTGAGCATCAGGCGCACGTACGTCTCGACCGGGAAATTCTTGTAGAAGCGGACGTAGTCGGGCCGGTGCCGTTCGCGGAACTTGCGCATGCCGCGCGCGATGTCCTCAGAGCCGGCATCCGCGTTCGGCCACAGCATGATGGTCGGCATCCGCAGCTCGTGGAGCGCCATGAGCGTCTCGGTGATCTGCTGCTCGCCGGCGCCGTACTCCGTCGTCACCGGGTGCTGGCTGACGAGCAAGAACGGCTTGTCGAGCGCGATCCGTGCGCCCGCACCGTCGGTCTCCAGCCAGTCGGCATTGCCGATATGGCCGTTCGTCCGCGCGATCTCGGCGACGACGTCGATCCGCGGGCAGCCGACAACGTGGACGGCCGAGCGGTCCTCCCCCATGCGGATGATCCGGTCGGCTGCCTGCTTGTTCGCGGGGAAATGCAGATGCGCGAGCTTGGTGACCGCGTGACGGATGCTCTCGTCGATGGTCCCGCTGATCTCGCCGCCCATCGTGTGCGCGACCGGAATATTCATGTAGGCCGCCGCAATCGCGGTCGCCATCGTCTCGAACCGGTCGCCGACGCTGACCACGATGTCGGGCTTGAGCATCTCGAACAGGGTGGGGAACTCGAGCAGGCCGAGCCCGGTCGACTTGGCCATCGTGGCGGGCGTTTCGCCCTCGACGATCATCGTGACCTTCGCGTCGGCGGCGAAGCCGTCGGCCTCGATAATGTCGATGACCGAACCGAACCGGTCCAGTAGAGCGGAGGCACCCACGACGAGTTGGAGGGTGAGCGCCCGATGCTGCCGCACTGCGCGCATCACGGACTTGATGCTGCTGTAGTTGGCGCGAGAGCCGATGACAACCAGGACTTTTCGCATCAGGTAGGACCTGTACAGGCTTCCGCCCTCTCACTCACATTCGAGTGAAAAAAATTGGCCCTGAAACCTCCGGATAGGGCGCTGCCACCGCCCCGTCAGCCGGGGCCGACACCGCGACTTACATGCGGAAGAAGAGGTGTCCGATGGAAGTGCAGGTCAATGGCGCCGGAGGTCGAATGCCAGAGCCGTGGTGCGCCGTAACCTCTGAATACTAAGTGATTTGTAGGGCTTGCGGCAAGCGAAGATCATCGTGCATCCACGCACGGAAGCCCGGTTTCGACATCGCTACGACTGAGGCGACCGGGCTCAACCCAGACGTCGAGCGGCAACCCGTCCCGGACTTCGAGCTGTCCCGCCCGCCGATAACGGGTCCGGAGGTAATCAGCAAGCCGCGGATAGTCGCCGCCAAACTCGCTGCTGAAGCGATCCGCCGGCTGAATCAACGCGATCGGCACCGACTGCCCGGACCAGCGGTCGATCGTGGCCTGTTGCGCCGCCGCCGACGTGTAAAACCCGCCGAAGAACACCATCTGTCCCGCCGCCACGCGGCGACGCGCGAAATAGTAGAGCTCGGGCACGTAGTCGGCCACGAGAAGGCGGTCTGACGAACTGGTGCATCGGCGGAGGTAGGCGGCGGCAGCCTTGAGCTTCTCGTCAATGCCGATCGGCGAGTCTGGAAGCGAGCCGAGCACATCCCGCACCTGCCGCGACCGCACCTGCAGTCCTGCAGGTCCCGCCCCAATCCCCGTTGCGCCGACCTGCTCGGGTGCGGCGTCGATCACGGCAGCACTGACAACCGTGAGTCCGACGACGACGGCCAGCATCGTCGCCATGGTGGCGCGCATCGCGACCGACGTGGCGCGAACCGCGCGAGCGATCGCCGCCAGCAGCCACGCGCCAAGTACGGCGATGGGCACCGCGACGTCCGCAAGGCGGTACGCGGCGACGTTGCGGAGAAACACGAAACACAGCAGCGCGCCGAGCACGGCCACCGCCGCCACGGCCGCGGCGGGCACGGCCGGATGATCGATGGCCCGCCTTGACGGCGTCCACGCGAGGCAGCCGAGCGAGATGATCACAATGGACCACGCGACGAACCGCAGCCACGGCACAGCGTTGGCCGCGCGCAGCACTCCAGGGGCGACGAACCAGCCGAAGATCCCCCCGCGAGCGGGGGGCGGTGGTACGGGCGACGTGATGACGAAACGTCGTCGATCGATCCCGGCCGTGTCGGCAACGCGCTCATCCTGAACAACCCTCGCAAGACGCTCGCGAGATGGCTCGTCGATCGCGTAGCTCCAGTTCCGCTCGTCGCCTCGCGGCCTCGGATCGCCGAGCGCCAGCCCCTGTTCGGCCTGGACGCGTTGCGCCGGGGTGACGGTATCGGCCCATCGTACAGCGATGCGCGGCAGCGGCGGCTCGGGCGGCGGCGCCGGCGCGAGCAGCGGCTGCGCCCAATCAATTTGCAACCGAGCGCCCGTGCTGACCGTCCGAGACACCTCGCGGCGGCTCAGCGCGAGGCACTCACGGAGGTACGAAAGGAAGCCGCCGTGCTGCTGCGCAAACACGATTCCCGGGGTCATTGCCGCCAGCGCGACCGCCGCACATGCCAGCAGCGGCCGCGCGGAACGCCAGCCGTTCACGAGCAGGATCAGCACAACCGACGCGATGCCGAGATAGACGCCGTGATCGTGCCGGTAGAGGGCGGCGACGGCCACAATCGCACCCAGCAGTGACAGCCGCCAGGCGTCTGGCCGCCGCGCGTATGCCAGCATCGCGACCACGGCGAGCGCATACGGGGTGATCTTTGGATAGTTGTAGAGCGTGGGGCCGAGCGCAACGGCGACGATCGTCGTCAACAGTGCCGGCCAGAGTGCCTGCGCGAAGGTCGCCGCCGCCCAGAACACGAGCGCGGCGCCTACCGCGAGCATCCCAACGGTGAGCACGGCCTCGCTCAGCAACGAGCGGCCGCCCGTCATCATCGCGATTGCCGATGTCGCGTACGACAGCGGTGGCCACAGCGACCGCAGCTCCGTATCCGAGTAGTCGCGGAGCGGCAGCTCGCCGTCGAGCATCGCCTCCGCGCGAACGATCAGGAAGAAGTGCTCGTTGTCGAAGCCGGCCAGCGGGCCGCCGAGCGTGTTGAACCGGTAGACGAAGGCCGCGGCGCCGATCACCAGCGCGATCAGCACCATCGAGAGGCGCCACCGAACACTCCGCATTTTCAAAGGGTATATTACGTGTGACCCATGCTCCCCGAGGCGATCCGGTCGCTCATCCTCGACGAGCACGCGCGAGACCCGCAGCATTTTCTCGAAGGCGTGGACGTCGATGCGTATCTGACCAAGCTCGCCGAGCGCGCGGAAGTCTTATGTGACTGGGCCGGCGGGCGCTGCCGCGGCGTCGTGGCGTTCTACTGCAACGACGAGGCGACCCGGCAGGCATTCATCACGCTGGTGCTGGTCGATCCCCGCGACCGCCGGCTCGGGATCGGGCGCGCGCTCGTCATGTGCGTCCTCGACCTTGCGAGAAGCCGCGGCTTCACGGCGTGCCGCCTGGAAGTGGCGCGGCATAACGACGACGCGCGCGACATGTACGCCGCGCTGGGATTCCGCGTGGTTGAAAGCCGCGGGCGCACCGAGGTCCTCGAGATCGGGCTCTGAGTGTTCACCTGGCACAAGCGCGGCAAGCTATTCGACCCTGCGGCAAACGCGCGCGGCGACTGGATGCATGCGTTCGCGCAGGCACCGGCGACGATGGTGTTCGACACGTTCGTCCGGGTGTATTTCTCCTGCCGTCCTCAGCCGGATGCCGGCGGCCAGTACGTCAGCCACGCCGCATACGTGGATGTCGACCGCGCGACGCTGACGAGCATTGTCGGTGTCGCCAATCGGCCGGTTCTCGACCTCGGTGCCCGCGGGACCTTTGACGAGTTCGGGACGTACCCGATGTCGGTGATTCGCGACGGCGACGACATCCGAGCCTATTACGGCGGCTGGACTCGCTGCGTCTCCGTGCCATTCGACGTCGCGATCGGTCATGCCATCAGCCGCGATGGGGGCCTCCGTTTCGAGAAACCGACACCGGGACCCGTGCTGGCCGCGGACCCTCACGAGCCGTTTGTCCTCAGTGGCCCCAAGATCAGGCGCTTCGGCGGCCGTTGGTACCTCTGGTACATCGCCGGGACGAAGTGGATTCCGAATGACGGTCGACCTGAGCCCGTGTACCGCATCCGGATGGCGACCTCTGACGATGGCATCCGGTGGACGCGGCTCCATCGGGAGCTGATCCCACCCCGGCTCGAGGCTGACGAGTGCCAGGCGAGTCCCGACGTGATCTTCGCCAACGGCACGTACCACATGTTTTTCTGCTACCGCTACAGCCTCGGGTATCGCGGACGCGAGCGCGGCTACCGCATCGGCTACGCAAGCTCGACCGACCTGGCCACCTGGGTACGCGACGACCGCAAGGCCGGCATCGACGTGTCGGATGAAGGCTGGGACTCGGACATGGTCAGCTATCCGCACGTGTTCGAGCTCGATGGCCGCACGCTGATGCTGTATCTCGGCAACGAGGTCGGACGCCACGGTTTCGGGCTCGCCGAGCTGCAGGGCACGCTGTCGTGAAATGGACGAAGCGGGGGCTGCTCTTCGAGCCCCGACATCACACGCTCCCCAACGGTTGTACGGAGTTCGCCCAGGCGCCGCAGGCCCTGGTCTGCGAGGACTTCATCCGCATCTATTTTTCGACGCGGAACCGCGACGAACACGGCGAGTATGTGAGCCACATCGCGTACGCCGACGTCGACACACAACTCCGCCAGGTCCGGCGCGTCGCCACCGAAACGGTGATCCCGCCTGGCGCGCTTGGATGCTTCGACGAACACGGCATCTTTCCGATGAACGTCGTGCGCCACGGCGATGACATCTACGGCTTCACGTGCGGGTGGAGCCGGCGCATGTCGGTACCGGTGGAGACCGCCATTGGGCGTGTCGTCAGCCGCGACGGCGGGCTGACGTTCGAGCGCATCGGCGCCGGACCCGTCATGAGCGCGTCGCGCGGCGAGCCGTTTCTCGTCGGCGATCCGTTCGTCCTCGTGCGCCACGGCGTCTGGCACATGTGGTACATCTACGGGACCGCCTGGAGGGACATGCCGTCGGAACCTGCACCGGCCCGCGTCTACAAAATCGCCTGCGCGAGCTCGCCGGACGGCATCGCCTGGGAGCGCACCGGCGCGCCGATCATCGCCGACCGGATCGGTGGCGACGAATGCCAGGCGCTGCCGACGGTCTTCGAATGCGATGGCCTGTGGCACATGTACTTTTGCTACCGGCACGCCACCGATTTCCGGACGAACCCGGGCCGCGGGTATCGCCTGGGGTATGCGTGGTCGCGCGACGGACACACCTGGTTCCGAGACGATGCGGCGGCCGGGATCGACGTCTCGCCATCCGGCTGGGACTCGGAGATGGTTTGCTATCCTCACGTGTTCTGGTGCGGGGGGCAGGCCTACATGCTCTATAACGGCAACGCGTTCGGCCGCGGCGGGTTCGGCGTCGCCGTGCTGGAGCGCTAGAGGCACGAGTGCAGAGGGACTACGACCGCGAGTCGCGTGACGCGCCTGGACACAAGTACGCGCACACGTTCGACCTCGATGTCATGCACCCGTTCATGCTGCGGTCGTTCGAGCCCTATTTTCGTCCGGGCACCGTGCTGGAGCTTGGCAGCTTCCGCGGCGACTTCACGAAGCGGCTGGCCGGACGCTTCTCCGACATCACCTGCGTCGACGCGTCAGCGGAAGCGATCGCGGCCGCGCAGGGCGCACTCGAACAGCGCGTCCACTTCGTGCAGGGAACGTTCGAGACCGTTGCGCTCGAGCGCCGGTTCGACAACGTCATCCTGACGCACGTGCTCGAGCACCTCGACGACCCGGTGCGGGTGCTCTCGCGCGTGAACCGTGAGTGGCTGTCGGAGTCGGGGCGCCTGTTCCTCGTCTGCCCGAACGCGCACGCGCCCTCGCGCCAGATCGCCGTGCGCATGGGACTGATCACCGACAACGCGGCGGTGACACCGGCGGAGCGAGAGCACGGTCATCGGATCACGTACTCGCTCGACACGCTCGAGCGTGACGCCCGGGCCGCGGGCCTGAACGTCGTCCGCCGCTCGGGCATCTTCTTCAAGGCGCTGGCGAATTTTCAGTGGGACCGGCTGCTCGGCACCGACATCATCTCGCCCGAGTACCTGGAAGGGTGCTATCAGCTTGGCGAGGTGTATCCCGATCTCTGCGCGAGCATCTTCCTGCTGTGCGAACGAGGTGCCCGGCCGTGACGGTCGCGATCATGCAGCCGTACTTCCTGCCGTACCTCGGTTACTGGCAGTTGATGGCGGCGGCCGATCGCTTCGTCGTCTACGACCACATCCAGTTCACGAAAAAAGGCTGGATCAACCGGAACCGGTTTCTTCGCAACGGGACCGCTGCCGTGTTCACGCTGCCGGTCAAGCAGGGCCCGCACACCTTGAATGTGGTCGACCGTGCCATCGCCGATGACTTCCGTCCCGACACGCTGCTGAATCCGCTGGCGGCGGCGTACCGCCAGGCGCCGTTCTTTGAGGCGGTGTTTCCGGTGATCCAGGAGGTGGTGGCCGCTGCGCCGCGGAACCTGTTCGCCTACCTGCACCACAGCCTGACCGTCGTCGCGCGGTATCTCGGCATACGGACCCCGATTGTCGTCTCGTCCACCGTCGATGCCGATCATGGACTGGCGTCGGAAGAGCGCGTGCTTGCCTTGTGCCGTGCGCTCGGCGCCACGCGCTATCTGAACTCGATTGGCGGCCGCGACCTGTATTCGCCTCGCGCGTTCGAGGCGCGGGGCATCGAACTCAAGTTCGTTCGTCCGCGGCTGCTCCCCTACCAGCAGTACGACCAGCCATTCGTCGCCGGCCTCTCGATCGTCGACGTGATGATGTTCAACTCGAGTGATGCGGTGCGCGGGATGCTCGGGGCCTACGACCTGTTGTGATTCGTCCTTTCGACGAGCCGATTTACGTCACCCGTCCGCTGCTGCCGCCGCTCGACGCGCTGCACCGGCGGCTGGGGGAGGTGTGGTCGTCGCGCTGGCTGACGAACGCGGGGGCGCAGCACGAGCAACTCGGAGCCGCCATCGGCAGGTACCTCGCGGTTCCCGAGGTGTCGCTCTTCAACAACGGCACCATCTCGCTGCTCGTGGCGCTGCGCGCGTTCGAAGTGCGGGGCGAGGTCATCACCACGCCGTTCACCTTTCCGGCTACGCCGCACGCCATCAGCTGGAGCGGCGCGAAGCCGGTGTTCTGCGACATCGACCCGGTGGGGTTGACGCTCGATCCCGCGCGCGTCGAGGCGCTCATCACGCGCGAGACCTCCTGCATCCTTGCCGTGCACGTCTACGGCATTCCGTGCGACGTCGCCGCGCTGCAGGCGATCGCCGATCGTCACGGGCTCAAGCTCCTCTACGACGCCGCGCACGCCTTCGGCACGAAGATCCGCGGCGTCGGGATCGGCAACTTCGGCGACGCCTCGATGTTCAGCTTCCACGCCACGAAGCTGTTTCACAGCGCCGAAGGCGGCGCGCTGACCTGCGGCAGCGCCTCGCTCCGCAAGACGTTCGACGACCTGAAGAACTTCGGGATCCGCGGTCAGGAGGAAGTCCGCAGCATCGGCATCAACGGGAAAATGAACGAGCTGCAGGCGGCGCTCGGCCTGGCCGTTCTCGACTGCGTCCCCGCCGAACTCGAACGCCGCCGCGCCGTGATCGCGCGTTACCGCGAGCGCCTCGACGGCATTCGCGGCCTGACGACGGTCGCCGAGCCCCCCGGCGTCGAGGGCAGCTGCCAGTATTTCGTCGTCCGGATCGATCCGGCGGCGTTCGGCTCATCGCGCGACACGGTGTTCGAACGGCTCACGCAATACAATGTGTTCGCGCGCAAGTACTTCTACCCGCTCTGCTCCACCTATGACGTGTACCGCGACCTGCCGTCGGCAGCCGCCGACCGCCTGCCGGTGGCCACACGCGTCGTGCGGGAAGTATTGTGCCTGCCGCTCTATGGAACCTTGCCGCTCGAAGCAGTGGACGTCATCTGCGACATGATCCGGCATATCCAGCAGCACGGATGACGACGCCGCCGACGATCTCGTTCGTGATTCCGGTCTATCGCAACGAGGGGGCGATTACGCTCACCTACCGGAAGATCACGGCAGCGGTCGCCGCTGACTTGCCGGCGTACAACTACGAATTCGTGTTCGTCGACGACGGGTCAGACGACGGTTCGCTCCGGGAGCTGCTGGCGCTGCGGAACGCGGACTCGCGCGTGCGGGTCATCTCGTTTACGCGTAACTTCGGCCAGATGGCGGCGATCCTGGCGGGGCTCAAGGCCGCGAGCGGGGACCTCGTCCTCCACCTGTCGGCCGACCTGCAGGATCCGGTCGATCTGCTTCCGCGGATGGTGCGCGACTACGAGGCGGGATCGGAGCTAATCATCGCGCATCGCGCCGAACGCCAGGACCAGTGGACCTCACGCGTGACGTCGCGCGTCTTCTACGGGATCATCCGCCTGTCGTTGCCGCAGCTGCCGGCCGGCGGTTTCGACTATGTGCTGATGGCACGGCGCGTCGTCGACTCGTTCAACAGCATCGAGGTCCGCAACCGGTTCTTCCAGGGCGACCTGCTGTGGCTCGGCTACAAGACCACGTTCATCCCCTACGTGCGGGCGCGGCGGACGATCGGCCGATCGCAATACACGTTTGCGAAGCGGCTGAAGAATTCGCTCGACGCGATCCTCGACTCCTCCTACCTGCCGATCCGCTTCATCAGCGGCGCGGGCGCGCTCTTCGCGCTGCTCGGGTTCCTGTACGCGGCGAACATCGCCTACTGGCGGCTGCGGTACGGGCTGGCGTTTCCAGGGCAGGCGCCGATCATGATCCTGATCCTCGTGATCGGCGGGATGACGATGCTGATGCTGGGGATCGTCGGCGAGTACGTGTGGCGGATCTACGACGAGGTGAAGCGGAAGCCGAACTACGTCGTCCGCGAGATGTTCGGCATCGAACCAGGAGCGCGAACGGAGCGGCAGCGCGTCACCGACACCGCCACGCCGTAAACGACGCCTCGAATACAGGCTCGACGGCCACGGAGCGGCCAGCATGCTCCGCCATGTAGACGGGCACCATCTCGATGGTCCCGGCTTCGGCGACGACGAAGATCGAGGGGTCCTCGCAGATCGACACCAGCAGCCGCGAGCGGCCAGTGGTCTTCAGGAACTCGCGCTGCCGCGGATTCCCGTTGTTGCCGCCGAGACGGATCATCGGAAAGCGCACCGGCGGCTCGTGGAACGGCCGCCACCAGTGTTCCATCGGGAACGCGTCCCCGTGCAGCACGACGATCGACGGATTCAGGCGGAGCATCGCCTGCACCTGTTCCTCCATCGACCGTGCGTGGTCGATTTCCGCCCGGGCCTGCTGCACCGCAGCCCCCGCTTGCTGCGCGAAGAGCACGATGAGCGCCACGGCCGCGATGCCGCTGAGCCATGTCTGCGATCCGCGGCGGTGTTCGGCGACGGCGATCACGACGATAGCGACGAAGCAGGCGCTGAGAGGCGCCAGGAGGCGGAACGGCAACTCCTTGAACCCGCCCTGAATAGCGACGCAGATCGCCAGGAACTCCAGCACCAGTACCGTCGCCAGCGCCACTCCGCGCCAGGTGGCCACGCCTGCGGCGAACAGCAGCGCGACGGCGCACGGAATGGCGAGCGACGCGACGAGCGCGGCGACGCCGCGCGGCTCGAGGCCGGCGGCCGCGGCGCGGACCCGATCCAGCGACGTGCTGTTCGCGCTCAGCACGGCGTAGGCTCTGGCCACAGGTTCAGGACCAAACAGCGTCCAATCGGTCCCCGCCCAACCCTTCCAGAGCATGTTCCAGTCGTTCGCCGTCCAGCCGGCAGCGTCGAGAATCGCCGCACGCTGCGCGTCGCGCGCGGCGCTGTTCCAGTCGATCAGGTTCACCAACTGCCACGTGTGCGTGTAGAACTCCGCCCAGCCGCCGTTGTCGGGGTAGAGCGCGCGATTGAGGACATCCAGCGTCACGAAGCCCGCGCAGACGAGGGCGGCCACTCCACCAAGCCGAAGCAGTCGCGTCCATCGCGGCTGGCGCGCAACAGCCACGGGCACGAAGCAGGCCAGCAGCACGACGACGGCGCCTTCGACCGCCAGGGGCCGGATGCTGTAACCGGCGACGAGAAGCACCGTCGCTGTGACCAGCACGGAACGCCGCGGCCGCGCACTCCACGACACCTCACAGACCGCGACAACGACGGCAGCTCCGGCACAGATGACCGCGCTGATCGTGAACTGCAGGCCGGCGGCAAACGGCACGATCGTCACCAGCATCGCAAACAGGGCCACCGCGCCCGCGTAGCCTCCCGACCACGCGCCGACCGCGGTTCCCAGCAACGCGCCAACACCGGCCATCAGCGCCGCGGCGAGGACGACATCCCAGACGAAAACGCCTGGCAGCAGCCGCTGCACGGCGACCACGACGCGCCCGAGCACCTCGTGCGTGAAGACGAGATAACTGGCAGCCGGCTCGTCCGGCAGGTCCCCGCCCGTGACAGTCAGGCGAATCGCGGCATCGTCGTTGGCCAGGTAGATTGGTTCGACGGTGATCCAGAGGGCGGCTAGGCCGGCTGCGACGGCGAGCACCGCAACCAGCAGTGGGCGCCATCTCACGTGCGGAGCCTGGATGGCCATGACCGTCAGGACGCCAGCCCGAGCTTCTTCTTGATCAGGTGCTTCAGCTCGGCACGGCGCTTGCGCGCGGCCCGCTGCCGTTCCGCGCGCTGACGCTGCTCCTGCTCGCGGCCGCGCGCCTCGCGCAGTTGCTGTTTCTCGCGAATGCGCGCTTCACGCGTCTGCTGCCCGTGCGCCCTGCGCGCGGCCTGCGCCCGCAGCCGCTCGGCCCGGTGCTCGTTGGTCGCGCGCTCCTTGCCCGCCTTGAAGCGCCGTTTCCGCTCGATGCCGTCGACCTTGCGGGACCACTCGGTCGCGCCGCGCGGCAACAACCGCGAGGACAGCCAGATGATCCGTTCCAGCGCGACGCGACGCCGCAGCGCGGCGGCGCTCGCCGCCGGCACGTCGACGCGGCATGTGGCCAGCTCCTCGAGCGCCTGCACCATCGCCGGCGTCGCCTCGGCGTCGAACCCGGCCGGCCGGATGAACGACTCGACGAAGGCGCGATGCGGATGCGGGCCCGCGGCCGGCCGGCGCACCGCGGCAGCGAGCTGCGCGAGATGCGCCTGCGGCTCACGCGCGACCTGCAACAGCCCGCCGCCCGCCTTCAGCAGGTAATGGAAGTGCGGGGACCCTTCCTGGCTGTCGTAGTAGCGGGGATCCAGGATGGCGAGTACGTCGCGTCCGACGATGCCGGCTTCCAGGAAGGCGCTCGTGTTGAGACCCACGACTGCGGCGCTGTGGAAGAGCGAGTCGAAGTAGTCGCTGCGCGCCTGCTCGTCGAAGGGGGTGCCGCCCCACACCGCCACGGGTCCATACGCGCGGAGATCAACGTCCTGCCACACCGCCAGCTTTGTCGGGTAGGGGCGGATGAGCACGCCGGCGCCCGCGACGACGGGATTCGTGCTGGAGCGCACCCACTGCAGCCACTCCTGCACGAACTCGTGCTCCGGCGCGCTGCCCTCGATGACGGCCGAACACACATACAGGACTATCGGCCGGTCCGGCGGCAGGCCGAGGGCGGCGCCGAACGCGTCGCGAGTGCGTGACGGCTGGCGCGCAAACCAGTGGTCGAAGCACTGCGCCCCGGTGACGACGACGCGGTCGGCGGGGATGCCGTGGATTTCGATCGCTTCGCGCCGCTGGGTGTCGTTCCACACGAACACACGATCGGGACGGTCGCGGATCAGCGCCTTTGTCGTCAGGTGATCCCAGCTCCAGATCGGAAGCCCGCACGGAATGCCCAGCAGGCGCGCAGCGCGCAGGTAATCGATCTGCAGCGAACCGAGTTCCGTGAAGGGGGTAATGAGGACGACATCCGGCTGCTCGAGGCGCAGGTACTCGGTCACGGCCGGCGGGGGCGCGACGGAGGCGTCGATCGAGTGCAGCAGCCGGCCAACGAGCCGGCGCCAGCGAGGCCCACGCAGCAGCGGTGGATCGGCAAGCAGCGTCAGCCACCGCGGCGTGCGGTTGTAGGCGCGCAGCCGCCGCAACGGGGCCGTGTCGTAGAAGGGATCCAGGTAGCGGACGTAGTCGAGCCCGAGACGCAGAAAGCGCGACACGGTGCTCCAGATGTCCACCCGCTCTTCCGGCACCATCGCGTAGGTGATACCGGGACAGTCGCGCGCCAGCGCATCCACGACCTCGAACGCGCCGATGGAGTCGTGCTTTTCAATGGCGAGGTGCACGTGGTGGCCGCGGCGCGCCAGCTCGCGCAGCACGGAGTCGTAATTTCGAAAATAGCCGGCATGCCGGGCGATGAACAGGAGCTTCATTGCGACGAGGTTCGCGTCCCTGCGTCGCGCTTGGCGCGACGCCATTCCGCCCGCCGCCCGTCGCGCTGACGCTGCCGCTCGGCGCGGCGTGCTTCGCGTTCCTCACGCTCCGCGAGCCGTGCTGCCTCTCTGGCGGCCCGGTCCCCGGGACGCCTCGTCGTCTTGGCGTCCCTCAACTGACGAAGCCGCAGCACGCTCGCATATTCGCGCGCGGACAGGACCCAGCGCTCCGCCGACTCGCGGTGCTGCAGCCGGGCCAGGCGCTGCAGCACCCACCTCCAGAGCGGCAAGAGCGGGTCCTGAGGCACCGACGCCGGCACGAGTGGAGCCATCGCTTCGACCTGATCCGCGAAGATCGGCGTCGCTGGCCGGTTCAGGCCGTGTGGACGCACGAACTCGCGGACGAACGGCTTCACCTCGTGTCGTCGCGACTCGAGTGTCCGATCGAGCTGCGCAAGATGCTCGTCGAAGCCGTGGGCGACCTCGAGGAACCCGCCGCCGACGCGCCGAAGGTAGTCGAAGTGAACGGTCCCCGTCTGGTTCTCCTCGGTCTCCGGCAGGACCAGCGTATGAACCGGGCGGCCGACGATCGCCGCCTCGATGAACGCGCTCGTATTGATGCCGACGACGGCAGCGGCGTGATAGAGCGAGTCGTAGTAGTCCGCCTTTGACTGGACGTCGACCGGATTACTACCCCACACGACGGCGTTCACGTCGCCAGTCTCAACGCCGAGCCATTCGGCGCTCCGCGACGGATGCGGGCGCACGAGAATGCCCGCGTCGCGCAGCCGCGGCGAGGCGCTCGCGCGAAGGCGGTGCATCCAATCCTGGACGAATGGCGCTTCAGGCGGGCTGCCGTGCAGCAAAGCGGAGCAGACGTAGAGGACGTAGGGCCGATCGGCCGGCAGTCCTGCCTGTGTGCAGAACTCGTCGCGTGTCCGCGACGGCGGGCGGTCGAACCACTGGTCGAAGCACTGCGCACCGGTGACGACCACGCGATCGGCCGCGAGCCCGTGGAGCTCGATCGCCTCACGCCGCTGTGTGTCGTTCCACACGAACACGCGGTCGGGCCACTCGCGGATGAGCGCCTTGCTCGACAGGTGGTCCCAGCTCCAGACGCACAGCGCCGTCGGTATGCGGCGCGCCCGCGCCGCCCGCAGGTAGTCACTCTGCGACGAGCCGAGGCTGAGCAGCGGCGTGACGAGGACCAGATCGGGATGGTGCAAGTCGACGAACGCGCCGATCGCCGGCTCCTCCGGGAGGGCGCCCTCGAGGCGCCGCACCAGGCGCGAGAATCCCTCGAGGGCCCACCCGCCGATCGCACGCAGCCGGCCACCGGCGGCGACGAAGAAGGCCGGCGTACGCTCGCGCGAACGCTCGCGCAGCTTGGGCGCGCGGTCGAACAGCGCCTGCTGGTAACGGAGGTAGTCGATGCCGAGGCGCAGCCGTCCCGCGGTCCACGTCCAGCGATCATCGACGCGTCCTGGTGCCTCCCCGTACGTGACACCCGGGTAATCCGCGGCAATGGCCTCGACCAGCTTCTGGCCGCCAAGCCCTTCGGGATCGCCGCGGTCGACGGCGAGGTGAATCGTGTGGTCGCGGGACGCCAGTTCGCGGATGACCGAGTCGAAGTTCCGGAAGTAGGTGTAGTGACGCCCAAGGAACAGGATCTTCATGGGGTCAGACCCCGGTGACGACTCGACTCAACACCTTGATACGCCCCGTCACCGGGGTCTGACCCCAGCGAGCAGCCTTCGGTAGTAGGCCGCCAGCTTGGCGTTGAACGCGCGGCGGCGCTTGTCTCGCTGCCACTGCGTCCGCCGCTCCGCTTTCAGTCGCAGCTTCGCTTCCTGCTTGCGCTGCTTGGCCAGCAGGGCCTCCTGACGCTCCCGCGCAACCCGTTCCTGGCGCTCGCGAGCCTCGGCCTCGCGCCGCAGCCGTCGCTCTTCGGCAACCTGGGCTTTCTGCGCGGCCCGAGCGGCGTCGAGCGCCGCGCGCCGTTCTTCGCTGCGCCGCCGCTTGTCGCGCCGCCGCCGCTCGCGGCTGATCTGCTCGGCGAAAGTGCCGCTGGTCTTCCGCGCCAGGGGGATCAGGGTCCATCGCAACGCCGGTACCCAGATCGGATCGAGCCGCGGCAAGATCGGCAGCGACGTCATCGACTCGACGAAGTCGGCAAATACCGGTGTGGCGGCGACGTCGAGCCCGCGCGGGCGCACGAAGCCCTCGACGAACGCCTGATTGTGATGAACGGCAGGGTCCGCCTCCGCCAGCGAGGCGTCGAGCTGCGCGACGTGCGTCGCCATGTCGCGCGCCGATTGCAGGAGCCCCTGCTGCAGCAGGTAGTGGAAGTGCAGCGTCCCTTCCTGGTTCTCGTAGAACTCCGGCAGCAGGATAGTGTGCACGGCGCGCCCGACGATACCGGCCTCGATGAGGGCGCTCGTATTGAGACCAGCGGTTACGGCTGCGTGGTACATCGAATCGAAGTAGTCGGACTGCGTCGGCGGATCCATCGGCGCCGCGCCACGCGGCGGCCAGAGCGCGACGTTCTCGACACCGCTGAGATCGACGGCGTCCCACTCGGACTTGCGCTTCGGGTGCGGCCGCACGAGGATGCCGGCGTCGCGCAGCCGCGGCTTCCCGATCGCCCGCAGCTCGCGGATCCACCGCGCCACGAACTCGGCTTCGCTCGGACTCCCCTCGAACAGCGCCGAGCAAACCCACAGCAGGAATGGACGCGCCGGATCGAGACCGACCTTGCGGCAGAACGCCTCGCGATCGAGCGTTGGCGTGCGCCCGAACCAGATGTCGAAGCACTGCGCGCCGGTGACGATCACGCGCTCCGCCGGAACGCGGTGCAGCGCCACGGCTTCCTGTTTCTGCGTCTCGTTCCACACGAACATCCGGTCGGGCTGATCGCGGACGAGCGCCTTGCTGGACAGATGGTCCCAGCTGCCGACGCAGAGCGCCGTCGGCGTGCCGATGCGGCGCGCGATCCGGACGACATCCTGCTGCTCGGACCCGAGCGCAACCAGGGGCGTCACCAGAATGACATCGGCGCGCTGCGCCTCGATGTACTCGGCGAGATCCGGGTCGATCGGGACCGCACGCTCGGCCTGGCGCAGCACGAACTTGAGCAGGCGGCGGCCCAGGCGGGTACGTAGCACGGGCGCGTCGCCCAGCCGCACCACCAGCTCAGGCGTCCTGACGCGCGCGCGTTCCGCCAGCTTCGGCGCCAATGCGTAGGCGGGCTCGAGGAACCGGAGATGATCGATGCCCAGGCGAATCATCTGTCGCAGGTCGATCCAGTCGGTCTCGATGCGCAACGGTGCCCAGGCAAACGAGATGTTCGGATGGCTGCTCGCCAGCCTCGCCATCGCGGCGTTCCAGTCACGCGACAGCAGGTTGCGCTCGCCGCGCTCGGCCAGCACGTGTACCTCGTGGCCGCGCTCGGCCAGCTCCCGGATGACGGGCTCAAACAGGCGCGTGTACCAGAAGTTGCGCGTGGAAAACAGGATCCGCATCAGCGCTCGTGCGCCTCGCCGCGAATCCAGACCGCCGCGTGATAGCGCGCGTGCCGCACCGCGCGCAGCGCTCGCTTCGGCAGCCTCGCCGCACCGGCGCGCACGTCATTCAACCGCGCGGTGACGCCGGCACGGGTCGGCGTCACCGTCTTCAGCAACAGACGGCGGCGGCGGCTCGCGCCGCGATACGCCTCGAACGCGCCGCGCCCGAGCGCACTGCCGGCCCGATCGCCGATCGACGCGATTTTGAGCGCGAACGCCAACGGCCATGCCGTTACGCGAAGCAGGCGCACCGCCGCGGTCTCGCGTGCCTGCGCGCGTCCTGCGCGGCCGACCTGCTCCAGCGCATCGGCCAGGATCGGCGTGCACGGCCGCTCCACACCGCGCGGCCGGAGGAACGCCGCGACGAACCGCTCGGCCTGGTCACGAGCGACCTCGGGGTGCCGCAGGACGTCCGACAGCTGCGCTGTGTGCTCCTCCACCGATCGCGCGACGCGCAGGAAGCCGCCGTTTTCCGGCAGCAGGTAGTGAAAATGGACGGTGCCTTCCTGCGTGCCCGCAAAGTCGGGCGTCAGCATGGCGAACACCGGGCGGCCAAGGATGGTCGCCTCGATCATCGCGCTCGTGTTCACGCCGACGACGGCCGCACAGTAATAGAGCGAATCGAAGAAGCTGGAACGCGCCGACTCGGCGGACGGCGTATACCGCCGCCGCGGGTACACGGCCACCGGGCCGAACTCGGTGTAATCGGCTGTTTCCCACGCTGCTGTGTTGTACGGATGCGGCCGGATCAGGACCGACGCGGTGCGCAGCGCCGGATCGTCGCTCGCCCGCAGCGCCGCGATCCACCGGCGGGCAAATGGCTCCTCGAGCTCGGACCGCGCAATGAAGACGGAAGATCCCGTGTAGAGGACGATCGGTCGATCGGCGGGCAAGCCGACCATCGCGCAGAACGCCTCGCGCGTCTGGCTCGGTCGACGCTCGAACCAACGATCGAAGAGCTGTGCGCCGGTGACCGCGACCCGCTCGGGCGGAACCGCGTGATACTCCAGCGCCTCCCGTTTCTGCTGCTCGTTCCAGACCGTGACGAGGTCGGGCTGCACGCGCAGATGGCCTTTATTGGTCAGGTTGTCCCAGCTGGCGATCGCCGCCGCCACCGGAATCCCTTTCGCCTGCGCCGCGCGAAGCAGGTCGACCTGATCGGAAGCCGCATCGACCAGCGGCGACACCACCACCAGATCAGGGCGATGCGTGTCGAGGAAACGGCGCAGCCGCCGGCTGATCGGAATCGCGGCCTCGAGGCTCGCCAGGACGCGGAACACCCGATCCAGTCTCTGCCCGTCGAGCGACTCGATGCGGTCGAGGCTCGACAGCCACGGCGGCAGGACCTTCCGCTTCATCCGCGCGCGCAGGCTCGCGGCCTCGGCGAGGCGCGGATGGAAGTAGCGGACGAAATCGAAGGTGCCGCGCACCGCCCTCGCCATTGGCGTCCAGACATCCGTACGCTTCGGGATGAGGCCAAGCAGACGTACACGCTCGTCCGCAAGACCCTCGAGCCGCGCTTCCTTGCGCTCCCTCAGCCGCGTCACGCCGACGCTGACCTCATGCCCGCGGTCCGCGAGCTCCTTCATCGTCGAGTCGTAGAACCGCAGGAATTCCGGCGAGAGGAACGCGAACATCACGCGCAGCGGCCGCGGCGCCGCGTCGTCCCTGCGCTTGCCCTTTCTGGCTCGGGCGACGGAACGAACCACGGCAGCCATGGGCCACAGCGCGGCTTGAATGACAAC
>SXGR01329503.1_pt1 | contig 19859 bp, 14 predicted proteins | sample 3174711 | NCBI WGS metagenome assembly SXGR01 (sample SAMN11356860, study PRJNA531348) | freshwater metagenome | isolation source: freshwater sample F1-60 | place: China: Fuxian Lake, Yuxi | collected 2017-12-25
AAAACTAATGAAGGTGCGGTCTTTGGTACTTTTTCGTTCCATGCAGGCAAGATCGCATGGGCCAAGAGAATTAGCCGGAATGCAGACGTATATAAACGGAAGATTACGGATCTGAAATCACCGCAGCTCCGAACCGATGAATCGGTCTCTTGCCCGCCGAAAACGCTAAGTGTGGTAAAAAAGTCAAGCTCGGTTTGGAGCAATTTCCATTCAATTATCGGTTACTTTTCAGTGACTTAGACCTCTTGAATGGTCGAAAATTAACTAATCCAGCGCGGATCTCGTGGAAATTATACCAAATGGAAATCCCATCAATAGAACACTAAAGAAAGAAGTAGAAAAACAGGATGATTTGCCGCCTGCGCAGTCCGTCGGAGCGGCCCACCAAGCGACCTGCCGCGTCGTAAATGCGCTCTCCGTCGATGCGACCGAGCAACGAGCTGTTCGCACCATAGAGTCGCTCTCCATCCACGCGGCCCATCAGACGACCTGCTGCGTCGTAGATGCGTTCCCCATCCACCCGCCCTACCAAACGGCCCGAGCTATCATAGATCCGCTCAGCGTCGACCCGTCCAATGATTCGTCCGCTACTACTGAAGAAGCGTTCCCCATCCACCCGCCCTGCTAATCGGCCTGAGCCATCGTAGATGCGCTGCGCCTGGGCAAGCAGACCAGAGAAAAGGAGCACAAGCAACAGAAGCCACTTTTTCATGAACCAATATATGGAGTTTTTATGTTCGCTTCTGAAAGTAAAAAGAACAATGATTAACTTTCGGGATGATCCAAAAGCGCATGAACCCCGAGCAGGAGCAATTCGATAGGAACCCCGAGCAGGAGTATTTCGACATGAACCGGCGGGCATGGAACCTAAAGACCGAGGTCCACTTGCGGTCGGATTTCTACCGTCACGATGCGTTCTTGAAGGGTGCTTCATCGCTTAATCCCATCGAATGCCATCTTTTGGGCGATCTGGATCAACGAAGCGTACTGCATCTGCAGTGTCACTTCGGACAAGACACCTTGTCGTTGGAGCGACTGGGCGCGCAGGTTACTGGGGTAGACCTGTCCGACAGCGCCATCGACACGGCGCGCGCCACAGCAACGGATCTCGGTTCATCGGCCGAATTCATCTGCTGCAACCTCTACGACCTTCCCCAGCACCTCAACCGCACCTTCGATTTGGTATTCACCAGCTATGGCACCATTGGGTGGCTCCCCGACCTTAAGCGATGGGCCGCGGTGGTGAGCCATTTTCTAAAACTTGGGGGCCGTTTCATCATGGTCGACTTTCACCCCGTGGTTTGGATGTTCGACAATCAGTTCGGATCAGTTGCCTACCGCTATTTCAACTCCGGGCCCATCATCGAAACAGAGCAGGGCACCTATGCCGACCCAAGCGCCGATTTGGTGCAGACCAGTGTGACCTGGAACCACAGCCTGTCTGAACTCATGGGCAGCCTTCTACAGCATGGCCTCCACATTCAGTCCTTCGACGAATTCGACTACTCGCCCTATCCCTGCTTCCAGCATGCGGTGGAGGTGGCTCCCGGAAAGTACCGAATCAAGCACCTCGGCGATCAAATTCCGATGGTCTATGCACTCACCGCCTCCAAATAGTTCGTCGGCCAACAAATAGCTTGTAATCAATGGAAAGGCTTCCCTACCTTTAAAGCGTGTCGATATTTGAAACCCCAGCCGAATTGGTCATCAGCTGCTACAAGCGATTAGGCCCATTTTTAGAACAAGAATTACGGGCGCTCGGCTACGAGCCGTCCTATGCCAGCGACAGTATGGTGCGTGTGCCGGGAACGGCTGCCGATGCCATGCTCCTCAACATGAAGCTGCGCACGGCCAGCCAAATCATGTATCCCTTGTTGCAGTTCGATGCGCAAGATCCCGAGCAGGTATACCAGGCCCTCAAGCGTTATCCCTTTGAGCGCTTGCTGGAGCCGGAGGGCTATTTTTCGGTGCGTTCCCATGTCAATCACCCCAGTGTCAATAACCCCATGTTCATCAATATGCGGGTGAAGGACGCCGTGGTAGACCGCATGCGCGAAAAAACCAATCGGCGCCCCAACACCGGCTCCGATTACAGCGGCGCAGTGCTGCATTTGTATTGGGTAGGCGATCAAGCCACGCTGTTTGCTGACACCTCTGGCGAAACCATCGCCCGCCACGGATACCGCATGCATCCGGGCAAAGCCCCTCTGCTTGAAAGCATTGCCTCCGCCATGCTGTTGGCCACCGACTGGGAATCCAGCCAACCCCTGCTCAACCCGATGGGCGGCGTGGGCACCTTAGCCATCGAAGCGGTCTGCATGGCCACCCAACGATACCCGGGCTTGTATCGCCGCCGTTATGCCTTCCAGCATTTGCAGGGCTACAACGAACTGGATTACATTGAAGCCTTGCTCGATCTGGAAGACCTGGTGCAGGAAGTCGATATGCCCAAGATTGTTGTGAACGACCACGACACCCGCATGCTGAGTTTTGCCCTACACAATGCCGAAAAGGCGGGGGTGCGGCCCTACATCAATACGGTGGGGGGCGATTTCCGTGCCATTAAAATACCCGATTCTGCGGGCTGGGCCTTGCTGAATCCCGAATATGGCGAGCGTTTGGGCGAAGTAGAACACCTGGCCGGCGTATATGCCGACATGGGCCACTGGATGAAGCACAGCCTGCCCGGCTGGAAGGTGGGCATCGTGTCGGGCAACCTCGACCTACTGGGCAAAATAGGCTTGAAGGCCGATCGGCGTATCCCACTCTACAACGGCCGGATCGACAGTCGCTTTTGTTTATACAGCATGTATGAAGGCAGCAAAAGAGCGCCTGCCGTTAATCAAGCGTAAATTCATGATATTTTTACCCTTGTTTTAGCAATAAGAGTAAAACGTACATCTGATCCCGCATTGAAGAATTCGACCAATGAGTGTGTAGCCCTTCCCAAATTTCGGGCAACTGTTGCCTTCCTAAATTAATTTTCTCCAATGAATGGGGGGCTGATGCAATTTTCACTCACCTGATCAGCGAACATTGAAGTAAATTCCAGAAAGGAACAGGGCTCGATTTGCCCGGAACAGGGGCCACCTACATTGAAATCACTGACTTTGTTCCAGAATAGTAAATTAAGGATAGTTGCGCTTGTGGGGAATCACTCCGCGCACGCCGCCACGGGCTTCGTCGACGTCGCCACGGTAGCGTGGAATTAGGTGGATGTGCACGTGGGGTACGGTCTGCCCTGCGGCCTCGCCCACGTTGATGCCCACATTATAGCCATCGGGATTGTATCGTTCGGCAAGAATCGTTTGCACGCGTTGCAGCAGTGCTGTACAGGCCGACTGCTCAGCGGCATTAAGCGCGAAAAAATTGGCGACATGCCTTTTGGGTATGATCAAAGCGTGGCCGGGGTTCACCGGAAACAAGTCATAGAGGGCGAATGCCAAGTCCGTTTCGGCAATCGGCTCGCGGCCTGTGGGTTGACTACAAAACGGACACGCTACATTTTCCATTCTTCAAATCCTCGTTGATTGATGAGATATCGGCAACTTTCTTTCAGCTGATCGATGCCGGTTTGTTTTTTTAGTAGGTCTAAATGCGCAATAGGATTTTTTTCGCTTTTAATCGGCTGAGTCATAACTTTAGGATCACGATAAAAATTCAAAGCCGTTGTTCGATGCGATGGTAACCAAAGGTTGAATTCTCTCGCGGAATTTTTCTTCGGAAAAATTCAATTCCAAGTCCGGAAATATTGTCAGATAATCTTCAAGCAATTTATTTTTAGGTGAATTCTTCAGAATTATATTAATGGCATCTTTTTGTAATGCAAAAAATGGGTTGAAATATTTTTCGAGTGGCGGTAGTTTATCACTCTTAGAACTATTGAATGAACTATCCGCTGGAATTAAATTCCACATCAAGTCATGCGAAACGAAATTGTACGGGATGAAATGTTCAACGGCATAATTTCCAACGGTAAGTTTCTTACCCGTGTATATACAATCTACAGAACCAAGTTCCGCAACAACTAAATCCCAAAAATGCGTCCGCTGTTTTGTCAAGTTGTTTCTTCGTGCGGGTTTTATTAACTTGTTAGGAATATCTGGGACATTAGGATTTTTGGACTGCAGAAAAAGTGCAAGATTCCAGTGGCAGTAATCTTTAAGTACGCGAGCATTTGAGTTCAAATAATTTACCCATTCAGGATTTATTTCAATTGCATCACTATCTAAGGCATAAAGGCATTTATTCTTGAATAATTTTGATTCAGTATAAATTCTTAGTTTTCTTTGAGCATCCGTTTCACCTTGTAATTTTGGAAACCAAGGACTCAAAAACCAGTGCGGAACATTTTGATTGAAATGCCATAATTGTCTTACCGTATCCCTTTTTTGTGAATTGATGAGTTTTTGCAATATTGAATTGAGGTTTTCATCGATCGGGATATTTTCAACTTGATTTACAAGATGTATGGCAGTTTGAATTGAATCTTGTTTGCCAAAGGAAACATGAAAATAATTTACAGTGAACCATGCGTTGGAAATCATTCGCGCAAAAAGATTTCGCTTTGGAACGATGAGGTTTCCATTTTCAATTTCTTGCAGGATAGAAAGCAACCAGTAAAACTTATAGGTGGCAACCGTATTGTTGAAGCAGGCAGCAAGAAGATGAACGGGCAGCCCTTCCGACTTAGGTAGTTGCATATAGTCTTTTGATTATCTGCTTTACGGGTTTCTCGGTGAATTTATTTCAATCTGTTGAATCATCATTTCAACACACTCCCTTGTCATGATAGAGTGTTTTGACTATTTATTTTATGTTAGGCTTGCAATATACAATGATTTTGGGATTGATTCGTTGTCCTGTAATGCTTATTGTGCATGACAAAGTAGGGGATTTTGCATCCCTCGAGTTCAAAATATCCCCCTATAAAAAAAGGAGGGCGTTGGCCCTCCTTTGTGTTGCTGTTAGCGGATGAACAGCAGTTCCCAGTATTTGGGTAGGGGCCAGTGTTCGTCGTCGACTATGAGCTCGAGTCGGTCTACCCGGTCGCGGATGGCGTCGAAGTGTGGGCGCACCTGATCGCAATAGGCCATGGCTCGCTGGCGGGCATCGTCGATGAGGTTGGCTGCTTTGCGTGCCTGGCGCATTTCTTCCGATAGGCGGATGAGGTCTTGCACATGGGTGCTGATGGTTTCGAGCACGTTCATCTGGGGTGCAAGGTCCGCTTTTTTCAGGCCAAGTTCTTGTAGTCCTTTCAAATTGGCCAACAGGGTGTTTTGGTAGGTCACTACAGCGGGTACAATTCGGGTCATCACCAGTTCGCCGATGATGCGCGACTCAATCTGGATCTTTTTGATGTAGTCGTCGAGCAGGATTTCGTGGCGGGCTTCGATTTCGCGTTTACTGAAGATGCCCGACTTCACAAACAGCTCGTGGGCTTTTTTGTCGGCCAGCGCATCGAGGGCGGCGGGTGTAGTGCGCAGGTTTTTGAGTCCGCGCTTTTCGGCTTCCTGCGCCCATTCGTCGCTGTACCCGTTGCCTTCGAAACGGATTTTACGGCTCTGTTTGATGAATTTCTGGATCACAGTGAGCAGGGCGGTGTCGCGACTGTCGCCGTCAACGATCAACTTGTCGACCTGTTCTTTGAAATCGGTGAGGGTGCGGGCCATCGCCGCGTTGAGCACGGTCATGGCTTGGGCGCTGTTGGCGCTCGATCCCACAGCGCGCAGCTCGAACTTATTGCCAGTGAAGGCAAAGGGCGAGGTGCGGTTGCGGTCGGTATTGTCGAGCAGGATTTCGGGGATTGCCTTGATGCTGTGCATCATGATGCGGGTTTCGCTGTCGTTGTGCTCGATTTTTCCCTTTTCGATTTCGTCGAGGATTTTGCTGAGTTGTTCGCCCAGGAATGCCGACATGATGGCCGGGGGGGCTTCGTTGGCCCCGAGGCGGTGGTCGTTGCTTGCCGAAGCGATCGACGCCCGGATCTGGTCGGCATAGTCGTGAAAGGCCTTGATCGCATTCACGAAGAAGGTGAGGAACATCAGGTTGCTCTTGGGCGTTTTGCCGGGCGACAACAGGTTTTTGCCCGTATTGGTGCTGAGCGACCAGTTGTTGTGCTTTCCTGAGCCGTTCACGCCTTTGAAGGGCTTTTCGTGGAGCAATACGCGCAGGTTGTGGCGCCGAGCCAGCTTATCCATCAAATCCATCAACAATTGGTTGTGGTCGACAGCCAGGTTTATTTCTTCGAAGATGGGGGCGCATTCGAATTGGGCCGGTGCCACTTCGTTGTGGCGCGTTTTCAGCGGAATGCCGAGGCGGTGCGATTCGCGCTCGAGGTCCACCATAAAGGCATGCACACGGTCGGGAATGGAGCCGAAGTAGTGATCTTCGAGTTGCTGTCCTCGGGCGGGGGCATGACCAAACAAGGTTCGCCCGCAAAGTACGAGGTCTTGGCGGGCAGCAAACAAAGCGGCATCAACCAGGAAGTACTCCTGTTCGACCCCGAGGGTGGGGAACACCCGCGTGATGTTTTTGTCGAAGTACTGGCATACGGCCACACCGGCTTGTTCTACGGCGGCGAGTGATTTCAGCAGGGGCGATTTATAATCGAGCGATTCGCCGGTGTAGGAAACGAAAATGGTGGGGATGCAGAGGGTGTTGCCGGCCGGACCGCTGAAAATGAAGGCAGGCGAACTGGGGTCCCATGCGGTGTAGCCTCTGGCCTCGAAGGTATTGCGGATGCCGCCGCTCGGAAGGCTTGAAGCGTCGGGTTCTTGTTGCGACAAGGCGTTTCCGCTGAAGCTCTCTATGGCTTCGCCTTCGTGGTTGAGCGAGAAAAAGGTGTCGTGTTTCTCTGCTGTGGCACCGGTGAGGGGTTGAAACCAGTGGGTGTAGTGGGTGGCGCCTTTGGCAATGGCCCAGTTTTTCATGCCGTTGGCCACTTGTTGGGCGATTTCGCGGGGAACGCGGTGTCCGTGCTCTATGCTTTCCATCAGGGCCTCATAGACCTCTTCGGAAAGGTGCGCCCGCATGGCTTTGGGGCTGAAAACGCTCTCGCCATAATAGCGCGAAACCAGCGTATCGCCGGCTTGGGTGTCGACCTGCGCGCGATCGCTGGCCGCCAAAAATGCATTTTTACGTATTGGGTTCATCATTGCGGTGTTTTTACGGCGACAAAAGTACATAACGCAAATGAAATGCAAAAATTATTTTAAAAAATAGCGACATATAAATGGTAACATATATAAAAACATCAAAATATTATATAATAAATATTTTACAAAGTACTTCATCGGCTTGGGTGCCGCGGGGGTATGCGAAACCCAACTATGCCCGTATTTTTGCGGCCTATGCGTTTGATCTTGCTCTTGTTTTTGATTGTTGTCGTACCCTGGCAGACCGAGGCTCGTCGACTAAAACCGAAGCGGCTGCCGCTTCCCCTGCTTGAGGTCTTTCATGTTCAACATCCCGCGGCTGTGAAGGCAGTGTGGACGGCCGAAGGCAACGGATTTAAGGTTCGTTTCAATGAATTTGGTCGCGCTGTGGAGGTCACCTACGACCAGGCTCAGCAGTGGACGCTCCGCAAACGCGCGCTCTATGCCTCGGAATTGCCCGTGGCCGCCGACCGACATTTGCAGTCGGCTCATACGGCATGCAGCACGGCTCAAATAACGCTTTGGCAACGGCCGGGAGAACCCGATCGCATTCGGGTACGCTTGACTTGCCCCATACGATCCGCTGCGCTTTGGGTTGAATTCGACGCACAGGGCAATCCTTCCGACAACCCTGAATCGGCTGAACCGTCCGCAGCCGATAACCGCCGCAAGGGAAAATCCTGATTCATAGAACCCATCCCCCGAAACCCATCCCCCGATATTTATTTTAGGCCAACCATGAATACCGAAGAAACCGCTCAAGCGCTCGGTCTCCTACCGGAGGAGCTGCAGAAGATCCGCGAAACCCTGGGGCGCGAGCCGAATTTTACCGAGCTCAGCGCTTATTCTGCCATGTGGAGCGAACATTGTTCCTACAAAAATTCGATTGTTTGGCTGAAGACGCTGCCTAAAGACGGACCGCGCATGCTGGCTAAGGCGGGCGAGGAAAACGCCGGATTGGTGGACCTCGGCGATGGTCTGGCGTGCGTGTTTAAGATTGAATCGCACAACCACCCTTCGGCGATCGAACCTCACCAGGGGGCTGCAACAGGCGTGGGGGGCATCAACCGCGATATTTTTACGATGGGGGCTCGCCCGGTGGCTCAGCTGAATAGCCTGCGCTTCGGTGACCTGAGCCAGGAACGCAACCGCCGCCTCTTGCGTGGCGTGGTACGTGGAATTGGCGACTACGGCAACGCTTTTGGGGTGCCTGTGGTGGGGGGTGAGGTGTTTTTCGACGAATGCTACAGCATTAACCCGCTGGTGAATGCGATGTCGGTCGGATTGGTGGCCCGCAATCAAACGGCATCGGCTACGGCCCACGGTGTGGGCAACCCCGTTTATATCGTGGGCTCGCGCACAGGGAAGGATGGCATTCACGGGGCTTCTTTTGCTTCGAAGGATATTAATGAGGATTCGGCCGATGACCTGCCCTCGGTGCAGGTGGGCGATCCTTTTCAGGAAAAACTCCTGCTGGAGGCCAGTCTGGAGGCCATCGCCACGGGTGCGCTCGTTGGGATGCAAGACATGGGGGCGGCGGGCATCATCTGCTCCACCTCGGAGATGTCGGCTAAAGGCGGGGCGGGCATGGACATCTACCTCGACCGGGTGCCAACCCGGCAGGAGGGCATGCAGGCCTGGGAGATTCTCTTGTCGGAATCGCAAGAACGGATGTTGTTGGTGTGTGTCGAAGGACGAGAGGCTGAGATTGAGGCGGTCTTTGCGCGCTGGGATCTTCAATGCGTGAACATTGGGGTGGTGACCGACACGCAGTTGCTGCGTTTTCATATGCATGGCGAATTGGTGGCGGAAATACCTGCCGAGAGCTTGGTGTTGGGTGGCGGTGCACCGGTCTACCACCGCGAATATGCCGAACCCGACTACCGCGCGGCGATTCGTGCGTTTGATGGCGACAGCATCCCGGTTCCGGCCGATTTTCAGCGGGTGATGGACCACCTGGCGGGCCATCCCAATTTGTGCAGCAAGCGTTGGGTCTATGAGCAGTACGACCGCATGGTGGGCACCACCCATATGACGGCCGTGCAGCCTGCCGCAGCAGCGGTGGTCGATGTGCGTGGTACCGATAAGGCGTTGGTGTTGTCGGTCGATTGCAATCCGCGCTATACATACGCCGACCCCTACACGGGTGCGGCTATTGCGGTGGCGGAAGCGGCCCGTAATGTGGTTTGTGCCGGTGGAGAGCCCGTGGCCATTACCAATTGCCTGAATTTTGGCAATCCATACAACCCCGGTGTGTACTGGCAGTTTGTGGAGGCTATTCGGGGAATGGGCGATGCCTGCCGCGCGTTCCAAACGCCGGTAACGGGGGGTAACGTGAGTTTCTATAACCAGTCTTCGTTTGAGGGCCCGGTGTTTCCTACTCCGGTCATTGGTATGCTGGGATTGATGGACGACAAGCAGATGTTCACAACCCTCGCCTTTAGGCAAGCGGGCGACTTCATTTATTTGATTGGCCGCAGCAGCGGCGACATTTCGGGTTCTCAATACCTCTACAGTTTTCACGGCCGCAAGGACAGCCCTGCGCCTCCGTTTTCCTTGGCTGATGAATGTGCGTTGCACGCCATTTTGCGGGAGATGCGGGGGCGGGTTTGCCTCGAAAGCCTGCAGGATGTGTCGGATGGGGGCTTGTTTACCGCGCTCCTGGAGTGTGCCTTGCCTGGTCGATTGGGGTTTGAGGTGGTGGCCGACCAAACGGTGCGCAGCGACGCCTACTGGTTTGGCGAAGCCCAGGGGCGCGCCGTCTTGAGTGTCGATCCCCTTGAGGAGGAAATGCTGTTGCGCTACCTCAAAACAACTGACCTGCCTTGGTGTAAGCTTGGGGTGGTAACCTCTGGCGCTGTTTTGGTAGACGGCAAGCCCTACAAAACCGTGGAACATTATGCCGGACTGTATGAGAACAGCCTAGCCGATGCCATGGGCCAAGACGACTGAAATTTAGGTGGATTTTTTCTTGCGCACCCCTTTTGCGCGCGACCCCTTTTAGCGCGCAGCTGCCTCTATAGCTTGCCCACCACAAGCAAACGGGCATGCTCTGTTTCGGATCGATTTTGCACGGTAAGTACTCCGCCCGCAACCGATTGGGTAGCACCCGCGGCATAGGCTTGATCGTTCACCAGCACCGCAGAACCTTGCCGCACCCAAAGTTGTATGGCCCCTGGCAGATCGATGGTGCAGGTGCTGCCCGGCATGATGTTTAGTTCGGTGAGGGATTCGCTTGCGCCGCTGAGGCGGGTCTGACTGCCAAATAGAGTCGCTATGTGCGCATGGGCACGCAGGAGTTCCGAAGATTCAGACTTCAGCAGGTCCACAACTTGCTTTACATGTTGGCTTTCGCCCCGGCGTCCGATGTAGGTAGCGGTATCGGTGTGCACCACCATAAGGTCATCAACCCCTTGCAACACCAACAGCTGACTGCTGTCGTTGAGGAGGAGGTTGTTGCGGCTGTTGAGGTAGCGCACGTTGGAATTGAGGGTGTTTCCTTCGTCATTGCGGGGCAGAAGTTCGTAGAGGGCATCGAAGCTGCCCAGGTCGCTCCAGCCCAGGTCGGCCGGCACCACTTTCACCCGGCGGCTTTTTTCCATGATGCCGTAGTCGATGCTGATGTCGGGCATTTTCATCATGTTTTCGCGGGTTAGGGTTTGCGCCTGCTCATCGACCGCACACAGGCTGTTCCAGGCTTCCACGGCTGTGCGGTGCACTTCAGGTGCATGTTCGAGGAGTTCGGCGAGAAAAGTGCCTGCACTGAAGCAGAACATCCCGCTGTTCCAGAAATAGCGCCCCGCTTTTAGGTAGGATTCGGCTGTGGCGCGGTCCGGCTTCTCGCGAAACGACAACACGTCGCGGTTGTCGGCTTCGATATAACCGAATCCGGTTTCGGGGTAGGTGGGTTGTATGCCAAAGGTCACCAGAAAACCGGCGCGGGCCAACGACTCTGCTTCGCGTACCGCCTGGGCGTAGGCTTCAGTTTTTGTGATGAGGTGGTCAGATGGGGTCACCAAGACCACTTCATCGGGTGGCAGACCCAGACAGGCCAAGGCAATGGCGGGTGCCGTGTTGCGCCCCACGGGCTCCAAGATGCAGCGGCCACTTAGCTCGTGTGTTCTAGTTCCAGGCTCGTGTGTTGTGGCTCCAGGCTCGTGTGTTATTGATCCATCTGAAGTTCGATTGGCCTGCCCGTAAGCTCGAATTTCCTCGCGCATTTGGAGTCGGGCCAGCGGATACTGCTCGAAATTGGTGACCACCAGAAAGCCGCTGCACAGTGCACGGTTGCGTTGTAGGGTTAGGGAGAACAACGACGCCCCGTCGATGAGGGGGTAAAATTGTTTGGGCCAAAGGGTACGGCTTACGGGCCACAAGCGGGTGCCGCTACCACCGGAAAGTATCAGGTTGATCATATCGGGTGCAGAAAATCGATTTTAAAGCATCAAAAATACGGCCTTTCTCCACCAACATCATGTGCTTTGTGCTATTATTGTAGGCTTGATTTTTGTACTGTATATGCGTTTGGACTTCGATAAGGCGCTCGTGGCGGCCGCCCTTTTGGATGCGCTTACCCTACCCACCCGGCGTAGCCTGCTCAACAACATCATTAGGCACGGTATGTCAACGCGGCAGGAGATGGTCGACCAAACAGGCTATTCCCGAGCCTTGGTATACCACCACCTCAAAATTTTGGTCGAAAGCGGATTGGTGGAGGTGCATCCCACGAAACCCTTGCCGCAGTATTCACTCAACCACATGCGCTGGTCTATGGTGCGCAGTCTATTGCGCGAATTCCGCGATCAGGGCCTGGCCAAGAAAAAATCAGCCGTTAAAAAGTGATGTCCGTTTAGGGGCGCACACGATTTCTACGCTTCGCTCCTACCGCCCACCGATCGAATCGAATACGGTGTAGGGCACAAGCGCTGCTGGTATCCGTATGGAGTTGCCCGTTTGGTGGTGCTCCAAGAGGGCCGCCACAATTCGGGGTAGGGCCAGGGCTGAGCCATTGAGGGAATGGGCCAGCTGGTTTTTGCCTTCTTCATCGCGGTAACGCACCTTCAGGCGGTTGGTTTGAAAGGTTTTGAAGTTGCTCACCGAGCTTACCTCCAGCCATCGGTCTTGACCGCGGCTCCATACCTCGAAATCGTAGGTAAGGGCCGAGGCGAAGCTCATGTCTCCACCACACAAGCGGATCATGCGGTGCGGGAGCTCGAGGGCTTCAATGAGCGACCCTACATGCCGGCACATCTCGTTGAGGGCCTGCTCGCTGTGTTCGGGGAGGGTAATTTGCACGATTTCTACCTTATCGAATTGGTGCAGGCGGTTGAGGCCGCGCACGTCCTTACCATATGATCCCGCCTCCCGCCGAAAACAAGGGGTGTATGCTGTGTTTTTAATCGGTAGTTCCGATGATTTCCATAGAGTATCGCGGTAAAGGTTCGTTACCGGAACCTCCGCGGTCGGCGCTAAATACAATTTATCTTCCCCAACGAAGTACATCTGTCCCTCCTTGTCGGGCAATTGTCCGGTCCCGAATCCCGATGCTTCATTCACCAATATGGGAGGTTGAATTTCGAGGTAGCCTGCCGCTGTGTTACGGTCGAGAAAGAAGTTGATGAGCGCCCTTTGGAGCCGGGCACCCGCGCCTTTGTAGACCGGAAATCCCGCGCCGGTTACCTTCACGCCTTCCTCAAAATCGATGAGTCCGTGGGTTTTGGTGAGTTCCCAATGCGGCAAAACCCCTTCACCGCCTGGCGAAATGCTGCCCCAGCGATGCACTTCCAGGTTGTCGTCGGGTGTGCGCCCCGGGGGCACCAAATCATGGGGTAGGTTGGGTAGTTGAACCAGCATTTGGTGAAGCGCCTGTTCGAGTTGATCCAATCGGTCCGAACATCCACTGTCCTCGCTTTTCAGGCGGGCCACTTCTTCCTTTTTGTCTTGTGCCTCAGCGGTCCGTCCCGATTTCATATCATCACCGATCTCGCGCGACAAGCCGTTTACCTTCGATTTGAGCTGATCGCTTTGGGTTTGAAGCGCTCTTTTTTGCTCATCAGCCTCTAAAATCTGGTTGATGCGGGTGGCGGCGTCGGCCACGTACTTGCGTTCGAGACCGGCAACGACGGCCTCCGTTTGGGTTCTGATCTGATTGATTTCGAGCATAGGACAGGGGAGATTTTGCCCGCAAAAATAAGCGGTTCAGTCTTGCAGGGGCACCAAAACTTGTAGGGACAGTCCGGGCACCGGTTTGGGCATGTCCATGCTGGCTTGTCCGCCCAACTGCTGGAGGCTCTGGTGCACAATGGCCAAGCCCCCGAGGGTTGATCGCCCTTCTATGCTCATGGGCCAGTCGAAGCGCCTATTACTCAACTGCAACACCGATTGATGGGCCGAATCGAGCAATTCGGGCGCGTAATCGGCCCACCTCAATTGGATGGGCAGTTGGCCTTGTTTGGGTTCGAGTATGTCTACTTGCAGGGCTTGCAGCGGACGGTTGTTCTGCCTGTAGGGGGCTTCCATCCAATCAACCAGATTTCGAAACATCAGGTAAAAGAGGGCGGGATGGGTGCGCAGCAGCAGTCCACTTCGGCGGGTTGTGAGCTGGAAATCGACTTTGATCCCTTCCAACGACTGGGTGATGAGTGCCTCTACGCCGTTTTGAGTGGGCGGGAATTCGCGTGGATGGTGTTGAATGTTGAGAAGCAGCATGAGGTCGTCGATGTGCGCCTGCAACTGTTCAATGCGTTTACACGGCCTTTTGCCTAGGTTTTGATCGATCGCCTCCTTCAATTGGCTGTCGACATCCTGAAGCGCACCGAGTTGTTGACTCACTTCCTGCAAAAAGAGGCTGATGTTCTGCGCCTGCATTTTTTGCTCCAGGAATATTTCTTCTTGGGTGTCGTGCAATTTTTGTCGTTGCCACGCTTCTTGTTCTTGTTCCCTTCGGTGGCGTTCACTCAGCTGAATTTGTTGTTGTTTTTGGTTCTTTCGGGCATAGCGTCCCAATAGAATAAGCATCAACAGAAGCCCTACGCCGAGCCCAATATTTACCCGTAAAGCATGCTTAAAAGACTTCTTTTGAATGCGGAGGTCTTCTTTGAGTTCTTTATTGTGATCGAGCGCATCGATGAGGCGTACTTCTGTTTGCTCTCTAGCGTTCTGTTCCGCTAATTTTTTTTCCTCTAAATGGGCTTCCTTGATGATCGACAGTTGCTTCTTTTGGTAGGCCAGGGCTTCTTGAGGCCGGCCCATGTTTGTGCAAATGTCGGTGAGCAGCGTCAAGAGGTTGTCGATATTTTGTTTAGACTCAGTCTTCTCAGCCAATATTAGTGCTCGTTGGGCGTGATTTAGGGCCCTGGTGTATTGTTTGTTATTGAAGTCGCGTTCTGCTATTGCCAATAGAGCCCGGATGACACTGGGCATGTCAGAGATTTTTTCGGCCAGGGATAGGCCTTTGTGGTATCGCTCCTCTGCTTGCTGCTGGCGGCCTGTGAGGGCAAAAACATCACCCAGATTCAGGTTGCCGTTTACTTGGCCCCACAGATCGTTTTCCTGTTCGTCGATGGCCAGTGCCCGCAGGTAGCAGTCGAGCGCGGCTGCGAATTTCTTTTGTTTTTCGTGGATGACTCCAATGTTATTGATGGTATAGCTCACCCCACTCGGCATATTAAGTTGGCGGTAGGTACTGAGTGCGCTTTCGTATTGGGCCCGCGCCTCGTCGTATCGGTTTTGCACCATCAATAGGTTGCCTAAGTTGTTGTTGACACCGGCCATAGCCGCGTCTTTTCCTCTGTTTTTCAAGTAAAAAAGGGCATTGCCGTATTCATTGGCCGCTTCGGTATAGAGAGCCAGCCCGAAATAAATCATGCCCAGGTTGGCGTGGGCCACCCCCATGCCAATGGTGTCTGCATGTTCGCTATACAACTTAACGGCCTTTTTTCCTTCTTTCAGGGCGCGTGCGGGTTGGCCAACAAGGTTCAGCGCCGTACTGAGTGTTTTGCGCATTTCGGCCTCGAGGGCGCGATGTTCCGGGTTGTTGGTCTTCGTGGTGGCATCCAGGAGATGCACCATCAATGCGACCGTACTATCGGGTTTGGAGTCGTACAGGCTGCGGGCAAATTCAATGGTTTGTTTGACTTTTGATGCACGCTGTACGGCTGAACTATTGTTTTGCGACAGGCACAAGCGGGGTAGCTGAAATATAATCCATGCAATAATTAACCAGGTCGTTTGGATTTTTTTAGCCTTTGTTGCCATTCTGCGAAAAGCTGTAGTCATTGTTCGGTGTCGAATTTCCGGTGTCAAAATTAGTAAGTTTAATGTTTTTACCGCATTTTTCGGATGACCTGGCGTGGCTGTTCGTTAATTTTCGCTATATTTGCATCGTTTGGTGGCGTTGGACGAGTGTTTAGAACCCTCCCTAACATATTTCCTTTATCTGTTTTTATGCAGTCAGAAAAAAAGCGTGGTCGTCCACGCCTGAATCGCACGGATGATTCTTCCGTTGCGTCTGTTGAATCTGTCGAATCCTCTATAGAATCTTCTGTCGAATCCTCATTGCCTGTTGCAGTTTCGACCGCTGCTGGCGCGGCCGAACCAAAGAAACGCGGTCGTAAGCCGAAGTTTGCAGGGGATCATGGATCCGACAAGTTGGCATATCGAATATCCCCTCCGACACGCTCTTCATCGGGTGATAGTCCGGAGGCGGAAATCGCCTATTTCGAGGAACCTGAATTGCCGGTTGTAATGAATGATGAGCCCAAACAACCAATGGCTTTGGGTGACTCCCTTTCAACCACCGGATTCGTTGCATCTGATTCTATGGATGCTGTTGGTTCGGGCAATTCTGCCCATACTCAAAGGTCGCCTGATGCTGTGGATGGTTCAGCGACGGGGGAAGGAGGTTCATCAGATGGAAGGGCCGAAAAATCGGAGTTTGAACGGGCAAGGGGTGAAAAGAATCCATTTCCCGGAAGAAACCGCGAGCAGCGCGAAGGTGGACGAGAGCCGCGCGAAGGTGGACGAGAGCCGCGCGAAGGTGGACGAGAGCCGCGTGAAGCCAACGGGCGTTGGGATCGACAAAGTTCGGCCGAGCGTGGCCCGCGTTCAGATCGTCAAACCAATACTGATCGTCAATCTCAGGGCGATCGCCCATCAACCCATGAGCGCCAGCCCCACGGCGAACGCCCCGCCCACGGCGAACGCCCCGCCCAGGGCGAACGCCCATCAACCCATGAACGCCAGCCCCAGGCGGAGCGTCCACAGAAGCCCTACTATGCATTCGACCAGGTGGTATCTACCGAGGGGGTGCTGGAAGTGGTGCCCGAAGGCTATGGTTTTTTGCGTTCAGCCGACTACCACTACCTGGCTTCGCCCGATGATGTGTTTGTGACCCAGCAGCAAGTTAAGTCCTTGAGTCTCAAAACGGGCGATACCATCAAAGCATTCATTCGTCCACCCCGCGAAGGGGAGAAATATTATGCCCTCACCAAGGTAGAACTCATAAACGGCATGACACCGCAGGAAATCCGCGACCGCATCCCATTCGATTTCCTCACCCCCTTGTTTCCCAACGAGCGGCTCAAACTGAGTCACCGCCCGGAAAATATGTCGATGCGCATCATGGACCTATTTACGCCCATAGGAAAAGGGCAAAGGGGACTGATTGTGGCACAGCCCAAAACGGGAAAGACTTTCTTGTTGAAGGATGTAGCGAATGCCATTGCATTCAACCATCCCGAAGTATACCTCATCATTCTGCTGATCGACGAGCGCCCGGAGGAGGTTACCGACATGGCGCGTTCGGTGAAAGCAGAGGTGGTGGCGTCGACCTTCGATGAGCCAGCCGATCGCCATGTGAAAGTGGCCAACATTGTGTTGGAAAAAGCCAAGAGATTGGTCGAATGCGGGCACGATGTGGTCATCCTCCTCGATTCCATTACCCGTTTGGCCCGCGCCTACAATACCGTGCAGCCAGCATCGGGCAAAATCCTTTCGGGGGGTGTTGATGCCAATGCACTGCAAAAACCCAAGCGGTTCTTCGGTGCGGCACGCAAAATTGAAAAGGGAGGTTCACTCACCATTTTAGCCACGGCTTTGATCGAAACCGGCTCACGAATGGACGAGGTGATTTTCGAGGAGTTCAATGGCACGGGCAATATGGAGCTACAGCTCGACCGCCGGTTGTCGAACAAACGCATCTACCCGGCCATCGATGTCGTGGCCTCCAGCACGCGACGCGAAGATTTATTGCTCGATAAGGATACCCTGCGCCGAATGTATGTGCTGCGCAACCACCTGGCCGATATGACCCCTCAAGAGTCGATGGAGTTGATGCTGCAGAATATGCGGGGTACCTTCACCAATGAGGAGTTCCTGCAGTCGATGAACGGCTAGAAGAGGGTGGATCCCGCCCAGAGTCGGTAGTTGTTGTCCTGCTCTTGATGGGTAGTGGGGAGCCTAACAAGCCGGCAACTGCCAAACCATGGGGTAGCATCGGCCTCCATGTAGCTGGTTTGGCTCCTTTGCATGCGGTCCGTCCAACGCACGATCCATTCTCCTTGATTTTCCTTGATGTCTGTTACCCGATCGCCCACACGGATGCCTGAGTAGTCGGCTACGCTCTTTGGAGCCACCCCAATGACCTTCTGGGCACCGGTTCCGCCCTGTAGACGCAACCCAATGGAACGGGCGCAAGCATCTTCCGATTCGGCCGGCTGCAGGACACATCCAATCAAGTCGAGCGCGTGGTTGAGGGGTTCAATTAGGGTCGCTGGACGGTGATAGAGCTGTTCGAACAAGGCCTTGAATGGATGACCGGTAGCCTGTTCCAGAAAATCGATCAGGTCCGACTCATCATAGCCTTTTCCTTGATCGGCCCGCTGGCGAAGCTGTCGCATGAGGTCGTCGAGCGAATATCGGTTCCCGCTCTTTTTTCTGATGTTCAGGTCGAGGCAAAGCGCACTGAGCATGCCTTCGGCGTAGATGCTCACGCTTCGGTGGGGTGCTGCGGCGCCGCCATAGCCATCAACCCAGGTGTTGATGCTGGAATCGCGCAAGCTGGCATTGTTGCGGGCGTATCCGAGCAGGTGTCGATTGAGGTAAACATCGACCTCATGGGCATATTCTTGCCAACTGAAAAGACCACCGCGCAGGAGTGTTAGGTCGCCATAATAGGTCGTAAATCCCTCATAAACATAGCCCAGTGGCGAATAATTTTCATGCTGGTAGTCGTAGTGCATCAGGTCATTGGGCTTGATGTATTTGATGTTCCAGGTGTGAAAAAGCTCGTGGGAACTGAGCCCCAGCAATTCGGGGTATAGGCTGTTGAAGATTTCCGATTCGGGCCCCAGCACCATCATGGTGCTGTTTCGGTGTTCTACCCCGTGGTAATGGGCATAAGGAAGGGCCAGTAGGAGGAAGTGGTAGGAGTCGACTGGCAGGGGCCCCATAATTTCGACTTGGATGTCCATGATGCGACGCAGGTCCATTATGTAGCGTGGCAGGAGCTCCGGGTAGGTTTGGGTATGCATCCACAGATGCACCTCCAGATCGCGGTGCATAAATGAGCGGTGTGTGAGGAGGGGCGACACCATGAGCGGCATGTCGACCCACTCGTCGTAATTCGATGCCGTGAAGGTAACGTTGTCGTCCTTAGGCGTTAGTCCGCAGGCCACTTTATATTTTTGGGAGCCTTCTATCTCCACGGTCAATGGCTCATGGCGATGCTCCTCGGTGTAGAGGCAACAGTGAACGGGGTTCACATAGAGGAGTTGATCATCGACATAGCATCCTCCTGCGTCGGGTTGGTCGGCTAGATATAAATACGTTAGTTGGAGCCTTTGGTGGCCATTTGGGTGGATTTTCCAGGATGATCGACCCGTGCTTTCCAGGTCGATGGCCTTTCCCTCTGGGGTAGAGCATCGCAGACCGCGCAGATTGCGCGAAAAGTGCCCGAGTTCATAGCGACCCGGTCGCCATTCAGGCAGGTGAACGGTCAGCGCTGTTGAAGCCTGTTCGTTGGTGAGGCCGATTTCCATGTCCACCCTCAGGTGCGCGGGTTCTGCACGATCGCGTGCGATTCGGTAGTGAATCATTCTTTACTGATTTCTATTGGTTTTTTTATTTTTTTCCATTATCTTTGCACTCCTTAAAAATTCCGGTTATGAAAAGGACTTTCCAACCTTCTGTACGCAAGCGCAGAAACAAACACGGGTTCCGCAGTCGGATGGAGACCCCAACCGGTCGCGCTGTCTTGGCTCGTCGCCGTGCCAAAGGTCGTCATAAATTGACGGTTTCCGACGAAAAGCGCCACAAAGCGTAATTTTTCGCCTGATTTCTTACGGTCTCCCGATCTCTTTCGTTCGCCCGATTTCTAACGGTCGCACGTTGTCTTTCAACGCCCATCTTGGGTTGAATTTGCTGTGTGATGGGCCATACGTTCCCTAAATCGCAAAGACTGAGCAGTCGCATCCAAAAGGATAAACTCCTTAAGGACGGTAAGAAGATTTTCTCACACCCTATTTTGTTGCGTTGGCTGCCTCGTTCGTCAACCACATCCCTCGTGCCGAATCAGTTGCCTCCACAGGTGATGATGATGGTGGCTAAGAAGAAATTTCCGCGGGCGGTCGACCGAAACAGCATCCGCAGAAAACTGCGCGAGGCCTGGCGGCAGCATGCGGGGGAGTGTTTATTGGGAACATC
>SXGR01176936.1_pt1 | contig 19858 bp, 13 predicted proteins | sample 3174711 | NCBI WGS metagenome assembly SXGR01 (sample SAMN11356860, study PRJNA531348) | freshwater metagenome | isolation source: freshwater sample F1-60 | place: China: Fuxian Lake, Yuxi | collected 2017-12-25
AAAGAGTAACGGTGAATACCCGGCACCTTACCCTGGCACCTTACCCTACCCGGCACCTTACGCCCTTACGCCACAACCATCCACCTTGCCTTCAAAGTACTGTGATCGAGTTTGGATGCTTTATCGAACAACTTGATCGATTCGGGCAATATCACACGTTTTTTCATTTCACCGGTGGTGGCACCGAGTGCCAGAACCCACTCGTCCCACCAGTGTTTGGTGATCTGTGCAATGGGTTCTACGATGAAAATCGTACACCCCGAGGTAGCAGATTTTTGCAGGGTATGAAGAAACTCATGGCGCGTCTCATCGGGAAGTTCATTGATCACATAGGCCAAAAGAATGGCATCCGTTGATTTCAACGAAATATTTCGCAAGGCATCACAATTTTTCTGTTGCACCTGTCCTTGAACTTTGGCGCTGCGATAAAGCCAGGTTGCTTCTTCGGCCGACCATTTTGAAGGCTCAAAGCCAAGAATCGAAGCGTTCGTACGCGCAAGGCGTTGCCATACAAGTCCGGGTAACCCCGTGCCACAGCCAATATCAATAATTCTTTGGGGTTTTCCTAGTTCAAGTTCGGAGATCAGATGTTCGATCACTAAGCCATGCAGTGCCGCATAATACAAACAAAAAGCGGCGCGCTTTCCTGCGCCCCAATCGTGCTGACGCATGCGATCGCGTCCTTGCACATAGGTTTGCGACAAAGCCTGTGCACCCTTTCGTATCTCTTGAAACGTTAGATTGGCCTTGTAGCGTGATTCAAGCAATGGGATCAGATCATTGACCACTGAACTCATCCGCGTGCATCCTGAATGAGTTGTTCAAGGCGTGCGATGGGCTTCGCCAAGTTTTCATCGTTTGTGCGTTCTTGCAAATTTTGCAGTGCTGCCAGTGATGACGACGCGGCTTCGAGAAAGTCACGGGCAACATCAAACCAATAGCCGCCATCATCGTTGGCCACGAGCATGAGAAATCCATAACTTTTGGCGCCATCGGGCAATTTTGCAGGGAGCAACACATGACCTGCAAATCGTTCGATGGTGTGTAGATTGCGATCCCATTCAAGCACTGCCCCGATGGGTGGACCTCGTTTGGGTTTTTCGGTGGGCCAAGGAATAAGACCAATCCATCGTGTGGCAGGAATGAGTGGTCCACAATTGAGTACCCCGTAAGGCAGCTCAAGAACCATGCGCCATTTTTGTGCGTTTCTTGGGAGTGCTGAAATTTCAACGGGTGTGATGCGTTTGGCTTGTTCTATTGTGATACGCGCAACCTGTTTGCCACGTATGTGGTGAAGCGTGATGTCTATTCCACCCAATCGAGCAGTTTTGTGGGCCTCTTCTGTTTTCTCAGGTTTTGCTGCGGCAACAGGTTTCTTTACGGTTTTGACACCATAGGTACGTGCAAATTCGGGTGCAAATTCTGCGACGGAAGTGGGCGAAATGGCAGAAGCAAAATAGGCGTATGTTTTGCCTGAACGCATCATATCGGCGGCCACTGCAAAACGTGTTCTGCTGGACCACAAAGCCGATCCTGGATGGATCGACACGGTAAGTCCCGTCCGTGTTTCATACATAAAACCTTGGCGTGCCATGATGGTGTCTGAAAATCCTACCGTCATGCAGCGTTCCACAAGCGCGGGAGGTGTTGGCGTTTGGCCTACGAGAGCGCCCATTTCTTCAGCAATATCGGCAAGTTGGTTTTGCGCTTTGTCGATGAAGGCCATGGAATCGGCATCAAGATAATTGACGTCGCAAAATCTATGCTTATCGCTGGCCTTTTGCCACAGGTGTACCGCACGGATGGCTGTGAGCGCATCGCCTGATTCATGGGCAAGATTACGTTGTGCTTTGCGTGCTTGTTCTTCCTCGCCTTGAGGAAAACGGTACGGACTTCGTGTGCTGAGCCATGCCGCCAAGATCAAAACATCCCGGGCATCGTGGGCATTTTCGGCAAGGGCCTCGGCCACCATGCGCGAGAGGGCAGGTGAAAGCGGAAACGGAACCATGCGCCGGCCCACCACCGTGAGACGATGCTCTCTGTCGATGGCGCCAAGGCGTTTCAATGAGTCAAGGGCACCACGTAATTTTCGTAGGGGTGGTCTTGTGGGAAATTCAAAATGTTCCACATCTTGAATACCTAAACTGATCAGCCGCAAGACCGCTTCGGCGAGATCTACCCGCGTGATTTCTTCGGGTGTGTAGTCGATGGCCGATTCGTATTTTTGTTGATCATAGAGTCGGTAGACCACACCTGGTGCTGTACGCCCAGCACGTCCGGCACGCTGATCGGCAGAGGCTTTACTGATAAACTCTTGTCGAAGTGTGGCGACGCCAGTGCGCTCATCAAACCACGGGACTTTGGCAAGACCCGTGTCGATAACAAATCGTACATCGACGATGGTGATTGATGTTTCTGCAATGTTGGTTGCAAGAACGATTTTACGTTTGCCTTCAAATTCGTCGAAAACAAGATGCTGTTCTTCACGCCGCAAACGACCATAAAGCGGAATAACCACAATCGGTTGTTTTTTACAGAGAGGTAGCAGTGCTGTGCTTATTTTGTTGATCACCCCTTCGCCCGGCAAAAAAACAAGCACATGACCAGGTTCTGTACCGGTTGCGATTAATCTAATTTTATCAACCACCTCATTGCAGAGCATTTCGTCATCGACCATTTTGAGAGATTGATGATGAATGGTGAGAGGGAAGGTTCGTGTGTCGATATCAACCACGCGAAGATTGGGTGCAACCGCTTGGAAAAATCGCTGAAAGGGTGCCACATCCATGGTGGCTGAACTTACGATCACACGAAAATCGGGTCGGTGTTTTAGCACCTCATGCAGCAGCCCAAGCGCGAAATCGATATTGAGGCTGCGCTCATGGGCTTCATCGACCATGATGACGTCGTAATTGCTGAGATAAGGATCGGTTCGCGCCTCTTGAAGAAGAATACCATCGGTCATGATCTTGGTATGCGTGCGCGGACTTGTACAGTCGTCAAAACGAATGCTGTACCCAACCTCTTGCCCGAGCGTCACACAGTCTTCTTCCGCAATACGTGCGGCGACACTGATGGCAGCAATGCGCCGGGGTTGCGTGACACCGATGCGCAAATTGGGATTGTGATGCTGCAAAATGCGGGGCAACTGTGTGGTTTTTCCACACCCAGGGGGGCCGCGCACGATGATGACTTGGGAGTTCGCCAAGGCATCGATGATGGCGTCTTTTTGGGCATAAATAGGAAGCTGAGATGATGGTTCTGACACACAGGGGTTGTCGTTGATTTTACGGATTTTGGCAACTACGTCGCGGTCATTTAATAAAAATCCATCGCTTTGGCCTCTGATCCTTGCGTGAAATCCCACAACACAAAGAGCAACGCGGTGCTACACTTAAGGAGCAGACTAAGCTCTAGGTAGGATTAACACTATGCCCTCCGCCATTCATGTTTTCGCACCCCAGCTTCGCAAAATTGAAGTCGCTTCTTCGGCGTTAACAAACCATCCGGACCCAAGCCAAGCATCGTTGCAGGATATCGATGAGGGTTTGGCAGCGGCACTCGAAATTTTGGAATCGCCTGAAGCACTTGAGATCCGTACCGAACTTGCAACACGATTTATGTCTTCCGTGCAAACGTTGCTTAATGCACGTGTGGGCAATGTGGCCTTGCGGCAGTCGCTTGCGAAGGTCGCCTCTGAATTTTTGACCACGCAACATGAAATGTACGGCAGTTCAGCGCATCGTGTGCCAGGTGCCTCTGTCTTGGTGGCGCAAACAAAATCGGTGCTTGCCGAAACGCATCTGGCACAGCGCGATATGTCGATTACAAGTCAACTGATTAATATGGAAGTCAATGCTTTGACGCATCTTAAAGAGGCACAAACATTGTATTTGGCACGCCCAGAGCTGAGCACGTTTGGGAAGTTTGTGGATTCATTGCGCGGTCTTTTCGGAGGGAAAACAGCGCAAGCACGTTTTATCAAAAGCGCCAATGCAACGCTTGCAGCCTATGCTGAGTCCCACGAAGACGAATTGTGTGCGTTATTTACACGTGTTTCTCCTGATGTTGTCATGGATGGTCTTCGGGATATTGTTAAAGAATCAAATCCAGAACTTGCCCACCCAGAAAATACCGAAGCACGTGAAGAATTGACCCATATGATGTTTGTGGGTTTGCGTGACGGCGTGCGTGAAGAGCGTTTTGCTTCGTATTTGCGTACTTCTTCAGAAGTGGCAGCACCGTTTCATGCCACGATTGATGCAATAAAAATACAGATTGCTTCATCACCAGACACCGTGGTTGGAGAAGTGCAGAAAAGTATCGATGATCTGTACATGCGCATGCGTGATGACCATGCGATGACACCGGAAGATCTCCGAAGTATTGCGGCTGATTTGCGGGATGTACAGCATGTTCTGTGGACTCGCATGGGCCTTGTTGCAAATCGTCAACAATTGTCCACCGAGGCCATGGACAGGTTTCGCCAGCGCATCGAACAAACAGCGCATGTGAACACTTCGGCATCGGAAGTGATGTGGCAACAGGCTTTGGAAACGCTTGATGGGATGGCAGAAGAAATAACCCTCGACCCCCATCTCCTTGAAAAAGATGCAGTCATCATCGAAGATCATCGCGCCAAGATCACCGGTGGGCTTCATGCAACTCTGCGCGCATCTCTCTCGGCTCGCCATGGTATTTTGGGTCAGGCATCTTCTTTGGCGGTTTCCGCTGATGTGGATACCGCAACATTAACTGAGGCCGTGGGTGCATTGCGCGCATTGCGTGACAAAGCTTCGGCGCTTTCTGGGATTTTGGACGAACACCGAGCCCAAGCCATGGAGGGTGTCGACAAGCTTTACGAAAGCCATGCCGCACGGCTTGCACAAGCCACCGATACGGCCGATGCCTTTCATAAAGAACTTAAGGGAATTGATCATGATCTTGCCTTAGGGAAAATAAAAACTTCCAAAGCCTTGGATATATTGGTCTCCGTGGAAAACCGTATTAAATTTGCACCTCTAACGCGCGATCAACGCGCATCGCTTGCAGCCCAAGTGCAAGCCACCATGAAAATTCTTGGTGCGCGCATTGAAGCCGAATGCAAAGCCGTGGGGATTTTTAAAACACGTATTGCAGAATTATCGTCGGGTTTTGACAGCGATGATGCAATGGGTATTTGCCGAAAATACGATGCCTTGGTTGAAATGGGTTCAACATTAAAGTCCCATCCTTATTTATCCGAAGATGCAAAAACGTTGCTTGCGCGGACGATTTCAGAAGCCAAATCACGTTTTAAAGGCCTTATTCCTGCGGCGCGTAAAACGGAATTTTTCGATAAACTTGGGCCTATGGGACGTACGGATCTTAATACTTTGTATGCTCGTGGGTTTCTTGATCTTGCGCGACGTGAACCCCAGATGATCGAAATGTTTTTGACTCGGCTTGTTGAAACAACGGGTTCCATGCGCAAGGGTGAAATAGATCCCATGTTGCATGATCTCGTCACAGGCGATCATGCCATGACACGTTTGATGTTGGGCAACGATCTTGCGTGGGAAAATGTTGCGGTTGAGTTGATGACCCTAGCAGCCCGCGATGCTTCAAATTCACCCCAAGAGTTGGATGAGGCAAAACAAAAAATCGAACTTTCCCATGCCTTGGTCACCACCAAGCAGCATTTGGCCGATACGCTCTTGCGTCAGCGTGCGCTTGGGATCTTGCCTGGAACAAAATATGCCAACAGCTTTCAAGCCCTCTTGTTTGACGCACAAACGCTTAAAGCGCTGCGTTCATTGGCAGGCGAGCAAAAGCTTAAAAATATCGAAGTGTTGGTGGGCAATCTCGCCCTGATGGATGTCGCTCAAAGCACAGGCGATATCATGTTAAAAACACCCGAGGCGCAAAAACGCGCCTTAGAAGCACTTAAAGTCTTGGGACTTGAGGGACGGGACTTTGAAGAGATCCAACGTACGGCACGTCAAGGCTTTTCAAGTTTTGGTGCGGTTCGTGACACACTCCAAGTGATCGATGTCTTTGCGAAAAAATTCGGTGATTCGTCTTTGGCGGTCGATCTCTTCAAGAAAGCCATCGAATCAACGCCCCGTTTTAAGGCCGAAAAAACGCTTGGCGTGATCATGCAAAATGTTACCCATGCACGAAGTGCTGCGCAAATGGGTTTGCATTCTGAAGTGGTGGCTGGGGCCTTTGGTGAAACACTCCTGGCCTCAAAAACAGGGATCGCCAAGCATTTTTTATCGTTGAATACGCTGGGCGACAGGTTAGAGGTGCTTCAACGCGAACATCAACAGGCCCTTGATGCACTTGACTCGCTTAATACGGCTTTGGGCGAAACGCGTTTTGATGAGATCAAAAAGAAAAAATCAACCAAAGGATTGGATAGTAATCGCTTGGTGTTGGAATTTGCAGCACTTGAACAACTCAAATCAACGGCATCGTCCTCTGAGGTGGCATCGATACAGCGTCAACAAGATGCGATCAGAGCGAGTCTGAGTACGTTTAGCACCACCGATGGACATCGTACGCGTGGTGTGATGAAAAAAGACAGCAAAGATGCAGATAAAATTTTGGTTTATGCTGCATCGGGAAAACCAGAAACGCGTGTACGTTATCTTGAATTGCAACGTGAAAAGTCGCGTTTGACATCACAGATTTCGATGCTTGAAAAAGAAATTTCAAGTATTGAAAAAGATCAAAATGCACTTCTTGCACCGGCAAAGAATAGCATCAAACACGTTTTGCGTGCGGTGGTTCTCAATCGTTTTATTCAAGAAGGTGCCAACGTACGTACGTTTGGGTCCATGCTTCAGAAAACAAACGAGGGGGATGCAGCACGCTATGCAGCGTTTCATGATGCATGCATGGCCGATGTTGCGGCTCTGGGATTGGATGCCAAGGTTTTTAAACCCACGATTGAACGCTTTTTCTCCAAGCTGTCAGAACGTGGTTTTGATGAAAGCGTGTTGGTCGAATGGGGTAAAAAAGAGGTCCTTACCGACGATGTTGCGGCCCTTGAAAAAGAGATCCTGAAACTTCGCAAACGCTCACCCGAAATAGAAATGATGCTGGCGCGTCAAGAGAAGCAAGGAAGCGTGGTGCAGCTTGTGGGTGGTTTGAAGGAACACGACAAATTCGAAATCCGTTTTGGCACCAAGTTGCATATTGAACCGGCGATCCCAACCGATCCTTTGGGACTCACAGATCTTGCAGCGGCTTTGGATCTCCAAGTGGACCACAGCATGCGTGTGCAGCGGGGTCTTGGTGATCGCTATACAGTGCTCATCAAAGGCGGTGTGGGTGCCGGTGTGAGTGTTGGATTTGGTGCATTCTTAAATGCACTGTCATTTTCGGCGGGCTATTCGGCCACATCAACACGGGGCATTGCGCTGACGTTTGACAATGCAGAAGCATGTCAGGCTTTTCTTGGTGCGGTGGTGACCGGTGATGTTCCGCGTGATGCACTCAAAGATGTGGTGGTCGTGCATCAAGTGAAAGGTCGAACCGGTGAAACGCGCCTGGGGGCCGAACTGAAGCTTCCTAAAGTGATCCCTAATTTGCCTATTTTTGATTCAGGCAGCGGAAAATGGCCTGAAGGTTCAGACTCTGTTGTCTTTAAAGTGTTGAATATGGGCATTTCTTCTTCTGCATCACACCGCACTGAAAGTATGGTGACGCGCAATGCGCAAGGCGAAACCCGCGAGTCTACAATAACGCGTGAAGTAAGTGTGGCAATCGAGGATCAAGGACACGTCCAAAAAATCGCAAAGCTTGGGCAAAAACTCATCAATGTGGCCCGAAAAAAAGATGGTGAGATGGAGCTTGCGGCGGGTGTTACCGTGGAACGTACGACCTCGATCCGTCAGCATGTGGCCTATGGCATTCTGACGAGCGCAAGCAGTGCCAGTCGTTCTATCATGTGTGGTAGAAATCCTGCGGTGAGTATGGTTGCTGGTTTGCCACGGGACTTGACGGGACTCCCTGAAGAAGATCCACGCACCCAAGCCATTGCACGTTTGGCAGAACTTGCAGAAGAAGGCGATCGTGTGGTGGTTGAATATGCGATCCACGAGCATGCAGCCATTACAATCAATGCTTTACTGCGTGATGGAAAAACAGACAAAGCATGCGAAATGTTGAACGATCTTGATGCAAACTACGCACCACGATCTATTGCATTACAAACACGGCGAGAACTTTCCAAAGAGAAATCACTCAAAATATCTGCGGGACCAGTTCCTGCAGGTTTAGGCGTGAGTCTATTTGCTGAAACGTCGCACGAAGAAACGCTTTACAGCGTTTCTCTTGCAGATTGATAACGATATTCTTCGGTCATTCGTCCAATCGCATCGATTCCACCTTTGCGGAAAGCTGCGATGGATAGATCGGCACGGGATGTGCCTTTGTCGATCATTTCATGCAATGGTGCCAAAAAACGGGTTTCATCGCGTCCCTTGACATCGCGTACGGCACGCGCGCGCAAACCGTTTTCTGCAAGTTGAAGCAGTGTTTTTGAAAATTCCATAAATTGTAGTTCGCCAACATGTCCATGCAATCCATCGCGCGCTGAGCTCATGCGCAGATTTTGGATCATTTGTGCATCCCAGCCTTGAATGAGATCCGTTGCTGCATCGAGCGATGCCTGATGATACAAAAGTCCAACCCAAAATGCGCCGAGTGCTGGCACCATTTCTTGCGGGCCCCCATCGGCACCACGCATTTCTAAAAATTGTTTTAAACGAACTTCAGGAAAGAGGGTGGTGAGATGATTTTCCCAATCGGCCTTGGTGGGATATTGTTTTGGCAGGGCGGGGAGTTTTCCATTCATAAAATCACGAAATGATTGACCTGCTGCAGAGATGTAATGTCCATCTCTGTAAACAAAAAACATGGGAACATCGAGTGCATAATCTACGTAACGCTCAAATCCCGCATTTTTTTCAAACATCATAGGAAGCGATCCACACCGTTCATTGTCGGTATCTGTCCAGGTGAGGGCGCGCAAACTTTGATACGTGCTGAGTTGTCCATTGTGGATGGGTGAGTTGGCAAACAGTGCGGTAGCAAAAGGTTGCAGTGCCAATCCAACGCGCATTTTCTGCAGCATGTCGGCTTCGCTAGAAAAATCGAGATTGACTTGGATCGTGCATGTTCGATGCATCATATCAAGTCCACGTGTCCCTTTTGTCGGGAGATAGTCCCGCATGATGGCGTAGCGTGCCTTGGGGACACGTGCGCATTCGGCAAGTTCCCAATGGGGGTGGAATCCCCATGCACAAAACGCCATGCCCAAGCCTTCGGAGGCCAATTCCAGATCACGGATATGACGTTGTAATTCAATCGCGGTTTCGTGAATATTGGCTAGAGGGGCACCGGATAATTCAAATTGACATGCGGGTTCGAGAGTTATCGATGCGTTATTGTGCGAAAGTGCAATGATGTTGCTTCCTTCAAGGACAGGCGTCCACTGGCGTGCACATAAGCGGTGTAGCAAGGCAGAGACGCCAAGATCGCCTTCATAGGGCACGGGCTGTCCTGTGCTTGGCCTATAGACGAATTTTTCATGTTCCGTACCTATGCGCCACGCAGATGGAGGTTTGCATCCTGATTCGAGATGTTGCACCAAATCGTTTCTGGTTAAGATCGGTGTTGCTTGCATGGCGCCCTCGCTTATTTTGGATTAGGATATGACAGCCTCACTCTGAGAAGTCTACCGCGCGGCATATGCTTGTCTCGTCCAATAGGGTGCGGTAATCTCACGTTATGGTCCGTCGCCCCTCAGTTCACGATCTTATCACATCAAAAAAAGCACCGAACATGGGCTATGCGCAGGGACATGGCGTGAAGGTGGAATATCCGGGTGCAACGCTGTATTTATCTGCCATTTTTCCGCTTGAACTCAAGGGACGACCGTGTGATGGCGATTTGTCCAAGCAATCGGCTTTGGTTTTTTCCCATGCCACAGTGATTGCCAAAGATGCTGGTTTTTCCATGGAAGAGCTTGTGAAGTGCACGGTCTATTTAAAAGATCTCAAAGGTTGGGATGTTGCTAAGGTCGCCTATCAAAATCACATGGTGGGTCAAAATCAACCGGCGATTACGGTGGTGCAGGTGGCGGCACTTCCCCATGAATTTGAAATTGGTTTGGATGCTATTTTTGTGAAGCGTGGTATGAGTCCGCAGGATATTCTTGCGGAAGAAACTTAAACATCGTCATCCCCGCGAAAGCGTGGATCCATGAACCGCCCTTATTTTTTCTTCTTTTTTGCATCTTCTTTTTTTTCGTCTTCTTTCAACACGGTAAGCACACGATTCACTTGTTCTGCGTATTTTCCTTTGGGTGCCAATTTAAGATAATGCAGCATCGCTTCACGCGCTTTTTCGTTTTCATGTTTTTCTAACCACACATTGCCGATAAGCAGCCACGGTTCAGCCAATTCAGGCGCGACTTCGGTGACTCTGCGCGCATAGCCAAGCGCAACAGAGCCATTGCGTAAATCAAATTCTGTATTTGCCAATCCCAACAAAGCGTGCGGATTGTCGGGCGAAAGCGCGATGACTGCCATGAAACGCGTGCGTGCATCTTTTAGATGGCCTTCGGCGTAGAGAGTTTCTGCCTCTTTAAGCATGGCACCTGTTTCTGGCGAGGGCTTGGTTTCTGCTCCAGGTTGCGCTTCGGGTAGGGCTTCGATTGGGGGTTGCACTGCCTGCACCTTTTCAGGCGGTGGTGCTTCCTTCTTAACCGCAGGAATATTGCTGACCTTTTCGGGTTCCGTCGTTTGTGGAAGTTTGGGTGAACGCCAGATCAGTGCAGCCGCAAGTCCTAATACAAGTAACAATACGCAAGCAGCGAAAAGAAGCCAACGTCGATTGGATGGCAGAGGCTCATCATCGTTCGTGTTTTCTCGGTCCTCATGGGTGTTGTGTATGTATTCTTCGGGAAGGTAGTGGCTTTTCTCAGGGATTGTTCTCTTGGGTGGATGCAGATGCTCCATGGAAGGGTTAAAATCTAACAGGGGCGACACGCCAGACACAACAGACACAACAGGTGCGGGAGCCACAGCCTCATGAACGACGGGTGCGGGAGCCATAGCCTCATGAACGACGGGTGCGGGAGCCACAGCCTCATGAACGACGGGTGCGGGAGCCACAGCCTCATGAACGACGGGAACGGTTTCTATTTCTGTAAATACCGAACTTGCTTGTGCTTCTTCGATGATACTTGTTTCAATCTTAAGCGGTGCAATGTCGATCTGTTTTGCATGTTGCGCCGGACGAACTTCTTCGGGGGTGCCCATGACCAACACGCCGCGCTCAAGAAATGTTGCGATCATTTTGAGTGTCTTAAACTCACTCAGCGGTGATCTGCGCGCAAATTTGGCAAGGGTGCTTGGAACAAACTCGGTGATCCATCGGGTTTCCTGATCGGTAAGTTCGGGAAGGATTGCATGCATTGCTATGGTATTGAGAACACAAAATTGTGTGTCATCGGGCACTTCGCGTTTGAGTGCGAGATAGGCACTTCGGTGGGCCAACGCGTCGTTGATGAGTTGTTCGGTGGCTTCAAGGATTTCTCTTGGATGATATTCTGTATCTGGATTGAGTATGAAATGTCCGTCGGACCATGTGAAAAGTTTGAGTACGGCGTCTCGCCCCACGTGATCGACACAATCGGCGTCTACCACTTCGCCTTCTGCAAGAATAATACGGCCTTTGCCTTCGGGACCTGTGAGATGAATGGTGGCGCTTGCTTTCGCATTGACCAGGGCAAGCACCAAATCAGAGATCCCGACTTCATGCAGTTCACCTGATTTTGGTCCATGCATTGTTGGTAATTGATCCAACAAATGACGACTGCGTACACACTCGATGGTGCTGAGCACGTGGGACCCGAGCATGGGGCGTTCTAAAACTTCATCAGCCCCAGCCTGCAATGCGGCAATGCGACCTTCGCGATCGCCATGGTCGACCATGACAATGATGGGCTGCTGCAACGAAGCTTTGTCGGCGAGAAGTTCCAAAGCCGATTCAGAGGGCAAGTGCAAAGCGCACAGGCATAAATCAGCGGGACTTTCACGATGCAAGCGACGTAAGTCGTCAATGGTGTCGGCAATGCGGACCACATGGCCCGACGAAGCAAGGAGCGAACTCAGTCGTCGACGTTCCAGAGGATGAGGTTCGGCCAATAAGATGGAGAGGCTTGCCATATCCTCATTTCGAGGCATGATCGATTTTTGCGCAAATTTGCGGCGCGTTGGGCAGTAGGGGCGCAGCTTGCTGCGCCTTGTGTGGGCTATCGTTTCGGCGTCAATTTCTTCCGCACCATGGCCAATTGTTTATCCGCGTCTTTGGCCCATTTTGACTTCTTATGGTTATTCTTTACTTCTGAAAAGAAAATCTCGGCATCTTCAAAATTGCCCAGCGACATGGAAGTGAGGCCGATACGGTAATAGGCCGCTGCCACAAGGGAGCCCGATGGGAATTTTTCAATGATTTTTACATAATGCTGGGAGGCCGCTTGGAATTTATTTTGCCCACGGAGCAAATCACCTACACGCATATGGGCCGCATCGGTAATTTCGGCCTCAGAAGGCCATTTTTTGATGATTTCGTTGTATGTCTCGATGGCCTCATCGTTTTTACCTGCTTTGGCTTTTGCATCGGCATACGCCAAAAGCCCTCGTTTATCGGTCGGTTTTTTCCCTGAATTTGAAGTGGATTTGGCAGGCGCGCTGTTCTCCGTGGAAGGTTCGGGGGAAGCTCCTTTGTTGGAAATATCGCGCTCAGGATTGCCTTCCAATTGAAGGATCCGATGGTTTGTTTCTTCGTGAGCGCCTTCAAGATTGTGAACAGCCTTGGTCAGCTCTTCGATTTGTACACCGAAATCCGCATCGTTGGTGCGTGCTGCTTTGTTGAGCTCAGCCAGCATCTTTGAGATTTCGGAGATCTTTTTATCGGCTTCTCCGATCGATTCTTTCAAACGTGCTCGCTCGCCCTGGAGTGAGCGTTCTGCGACACGCAGATCGGTGCGTAAAGAATCGATGTCCTGTCGCATTTTTCGGCCGGCTTCGAGGGGAACCCAGCATGCGGTCAGTAAGGAAAAAGTGATAGTGCACGCGGCTATGCGCTTGATTAGCTTGTAGGCGCGCTGCTTACTGCGCCCGCTAATGGCCGGAGATGAAAGAAACGCGGCGATTGCGTGCAAAGCATTCGTCGTTTGCATCGTTGCACAATGGCTCATTTTCGCCTTTGGATCGAACTTGGAGCTGCTCAAGGCTGATCCCCAAGGTTTTAAGATAGTTACGCACAGTATGCGCACGTTTGTCGCCCAAGGCCAGATTGTACTCTTGCGTGCCACGTTCATCGGCATGTCCCTCTAGGATCACACGCAATCGGCCGGCTTTTTGGAGGCAAGATATATTCTTCTCCAGAACCTGCCGCGCTTCAGGTGTTAGGTTATACTCGTTAAACGCGAAGGGCACGTTTTGCAAGTGGATCTCTCCACTGCTGCCATCTGCCTTGCACTCATCAGGGAACGCATTTGCCTGGGATGTCTCGGTGCAAGTACCCGCTTTACAGCTTTGGCCAGCGAAGCAATCTGCGTCTGCGTTGCATGATGAGGCGACGCATTGATTGGCTTTGCAGGTCTGCCCCTCACCACAATCGGTGTCCGTTTTGCAGCCCTTGGTGGCGGCATCACATCGGCCTTCATTGCAGGTTCGTTTTTCGCCAGGGTACTTGGTTTCGCAATTGTCGTTGGTGCTGCATTCTTGGCACTGACCATTGACGCAGAATTCGCCATGTTCGCTGCATTGCTCATCGCCTGTGCAGGTTGGGTACTTGGGTTGGCATGCTGCCAAGGCGAAGGCGCCCATCAAAGCGATGACGGGGAACTTGAGGTCGATCAGACGTAGCATAGGATTACTTCTCCTCGAAATGGGCTTGTTCTTTAATGAACGTGCCGCAAAATAGTGGCGGCAGGCCGATCAAGTCAACTCATCAATATGGAACCGCATCAATAGATTTCATGTGGGCAAACAATTTCATTGAACTTTCGCCCGGTCCTAGGCACTTTGTCTCCTTATCATGGCGGAAACCAATGTGACCCCTTCTGAGCATCACCCCAAAGGTGATCTTGATGCCTATCTGGCCTCTCCTGAACCGCCAATACGTCGTGGTCTTGGCTGGTTTGCAATCGATCTTGTTTTGGCGCGTCATATTTTAACCGTGGCACTTCCGGTGGTGTTGGGCATGATGACCCAAACTGCCGTGAATATTCTCGACAATGTGATGGTGGGTAGACTTCCCAAGTCCATCGCCAATCCGGGTCAAGCCGCCATCGGTGCGTCGTTGCCTGTGTTGTGGCTGGTCGGTGGATTTCTTTCGGCCATTTGGGTGGGAACCCAAGCGATCACGGCACGCAGGGATGGTGAAAAAAAACGATATGAAGCGGGCCAAGTACTCACCAATTCTTTATTGATTGCCATCTTGGGCGGGATCGTTTTTAGCGTTGTCGCCGTTCAACTGGTGCCGTGGTTTCTTGCTAAGCAATACAGTGATCCTCAGGTGATCGCTCTAGGAACCGATTATCTGACCATCCGCCTTTATGGCGTGCTCGCCATGGTTGCTACCTTCTCCTACAAAAGTTTTTTTGATGGCATCGGAAAAACGCGTGCATTCATGATTGCTGCGATCATCATGAATCTTCTTAATATTATTCTTAATGTGATTTTTATCTTTGGTTGGGATGCCATTGGTGTGCCTTCTTATGGTGTGAAAGGCGCAGCCTGGGCATCGGTGATTGCTGCCTATGCAGGGCTTTTGATATTGCTGATCCGAAGTTTGGATCCTAAAGTCATGAAACTTTATCACTACTACCGATGGCGCAATTTTAATGTGGGGATCTTGCGTGAAATCATTCGTTTATCGCTCCCCAATGGGGTTGCGACCATCATCGTGATGTTCGGTTTCAATGCCTTTTTATGGGTCGTTTCCGTGGTGAATGATCGGTACGCAGAGCCTGGAAATCCTGTGGTGTTTGCAGCCGCCCAGGTGGTGATCAGCGTGATGATGATAAGCTTCATGAGTGCCTTTGGTTTTGGTTCCGCAACGGGCACCCTTGTGGGGCAAGCCCTTGCGGCGGGGCGTCCCGATCTTGCGCGGCGTACAGGATGGGAAGCTGCCAAAATTTGGAGCTATATCATGTGGATCATCGGGTTCTCCATTGCCCTTGTGCCCGATAGCTTTGCGGCGCTGGTGAATCCTGATCCTGAAGTGATTGCATGGGCCCACAATACCTTGCGCGGTATTGGTGTATTGCAAGGGCTGGTCGCCATCGCATTTGTTCTTAGCCAAACCTTGTATGCTGTTGGTGAAGCGCGTTTTGTTGCCATTATAGAATTGGGCCTGCATCTGTTTGTGATGGCACCGGTTGCTTACCTTTTTGGCGTGGTGTTTGATTTACAGCTTGTGGGTTTGTATTTAGGCCCTACGTGTTACGTGGTTTGCCTCGGGCTCGCCATGGCAGCTCGGTTTTCAAGCGATCGTTGGCAAAAGATCGCGTTTTGATAAGGGGGTTGCCGTGCTTGCCATGTCGAGAGATTCGGGCTGGATCGAAGTGATTTGCGGGCCCATGTTTTGCGGTAAAACCGAAGAACTGATCCGGCGTTTGCGCCGTGCGATGTATGCCCAGCAAAAAATACGTGTCTTTAAGCCCAATATCGATGATCGTTATTCTGATTTGGAAATTGTGAGCCACAATCAACAGCGTCTTAAAGCGGAGCCAGTACAAGGTGCGCTGCACATTGAACAAGCGTGTGGTGATGGTGTTGAAGTGGTGGGTATCGACGAAGCCCAATTTTTTGGTGATGAAATTGTTGGCGTGGCCAATCGCTTGGCAGATCGCCGAAAACGCGTGATTATCGCGGGACTCGATCAAGATTTTCGTGGTCAGCCGTTTGGGGCCATGCCCCAGTTGATGGCGTGTTCTGAATTTGTCAGTAAGATGCTCTCGATTTGCGTCAATTGTGGCAACCCTGCGGGCCGAAGCCAGCGTTTGGTGGCATCGGAAGATCGCGTGGTGGTGGGGGCCATGGAGGCCTATGAAGCACGTTGTCGCAGATGCCACCGATCGTCGGTCGTGGCACCCACAGCACGCCATCAGCCTGTTTTATTTTAGCGTTATCTGTCGAAGATCGTCATCCCCGCTTTCGCGGGGATGACGATCTTTACGCCGATTTTGCGCACCGGGTTATCCTTGAAGTGTGGTCGCATTGTTGTTGTTCGTGATCACACTCGCAAGCGAACCGCCTGTGTTGTTGCGGGTGCCCAAAGTGGATGGTCGTGCAGATCCGTCACTTTGGCTTTGGAAGCATGTGGCCCGTGGTGTTGATCCTCAATCCATCCAAGCAACGCGCAGCATTTATGTGTTTGATCCTAAAACCCAGGGTTGGCAACTTCTTCGTTTAACCGCAGACGATGTCGAAAATCTTTTGCAAGTCCCAGGCATCCGTTTGCGTGCATCCCATGCGATGCAACCGCTGCTCGATCGCAGTCTTCGTGAAATTCGCGGTGATGTTGTGCACGTACGAGGAGGCGTGGGGGCAACCCATGATGGTCGTGGCGTATTGGTTGCATTGATCGATACCGGAATCGATCTTGACCATTCGTCTTTTAAGCGTCCCGATGGTTCATCGCGTGTGGTGGCAGTGTGGGACCAAGATGGTGTCGTGGGCCCATCACCGCCTTGGTTTGGCTATGGTCGGGAATGCACACAAAGTATCCTCGCGCGAGGGATGTGCGAGATCACGGATCCCATCGGGCACGGAACCCATGTAGCAGGTATCGCAGCGGGTTCTTCAGTTGCCTTGGGCGTTGCGCCGGCGGCGGATATCGCCATCGTGCGTTCCAACAATTTTACGCGTATCGCCGATGCAGCCTTGTATTTGGTAAAGCTTGCCGAAACACGTAATCAGCCTTTGGTGGTCAATATTAGCATCGGTGGGCAGTATGGTCCCCACGATGGGCGTACACCGCTGGAAGACGTGCTTGACAGGCTCAGTGGTCCAGGTCGTATTTTTGTGGCAGCTGCGGGCAACGATGGACGTGATGCGGTTCACGTCGCCATGGATTTAAAACCCGATGTGAAACGGGTTGAGATCTTAGGTGCGGGTGCGTCGTTTGCGGGTGATGCAACACTAGAAATATGGCATGGGCCAGGGGCATCGATCGATCTTGGTTTAGAAGCATGGATCGATGGCAAGGTGGTTGGGCAAATTGCATTGAACGCATCTGGCTCTGATCTTTTGTTGGGTACATTGAATGCAAATCAGCGCAGCTTTGTTGATGTTGCCGTGACACGCGACACGATGGCAGAACACGGGCTCGTGCGACACAGTGTGATGTTGCAACGATTTTATTCAATTTACCCGACGCCACAAGTCGTGCTTACTTTTTCTGGAAATGGATCTGCCCATGGCTGGATCACCCAAGAAGACATGCGCTATGGAAAATTGCGTTTTCGTGACGGGACATCTTCGTGGGGATTGGGTGACAGCAGCATGTCACTTACTGTGCCCGCGACAGCCCAGCGTGTGATTGCAGTGACAGCGTATGCGGTACGCTCTGCATGGCGAAGTTCTTCGGGTGAATTTGAAAGTATCGATTCATTGCGTTTTGGTGGACTGCTTGATTACGCAAGCCGTGGTCCTACATTTAGTCCGTGGTTTACGGGACCTAAACCCAATATTGCGGCACCCGGCGCGATGATCTTGTCGTCGCGTGCGAATGTTTTGGCCGAAGGTCCCATGAGCGTCAACGACAACCTTGTGGCGATGCAGGGAACGAGCATGGCAGCACCGCACGTCACAGGTGCTGTGGCGCTGATGTTGCAAATAGATCCCGATTTAACGTCCGGAAAAGCCATGGCGATTTTACAGGCTTCAAGCCGCAGTGATGCATCCACAGGTGTTGTCCCCAATACAACATGGGGTTACGGAAAATTGGATGTAGAAACAGCGTTGGCACTTTTGACGGCAGATAAACAATCACAAGGATGCAGCGCATTCGGACCAAATGGCATGCCTGTCGCGTTGCTTCTTTGTCTTTTCTGGCGGCGTTTTTTGATTCGACGAAACACGCGTTAGAATTTTAATGTGTCGATTTAAAATGTGGAGGTGTTTGATGCGAAGTCTTTTTCTTTTTACATCTTTTTTAATAGCCGCACCCATGGCAGCCCATGCAGCGGATCCCGCGCTTGATCGCCATGTGTTGCAGTATTATTACCAATCGGATCCCGTCAAATCGGCCACCATGAATGCCACGTTCTGCAAAAAGGCAGGATTTGAGGCCAACGCCTATTTTGAAGGACCGATTTCTACATATGCATTAGACCCTGTTTCCGGGGAAGTGATTCGTCGTCGTATTCGCAAAGTGGGGCATGCAAAAGCATGTGTTCAATTGCAAGACTTCTCGTTCACACCGTTCGGTCCCCGTGTCCCTGTTTATTGGGAAGTGCATGTGCGTCGTGTAGGTAATTTTGTGGCGAAAGGTTATTGCACACCATCCAACAACGATGCGCCGGAAGCCGGAATTATTTTGGGCGGTTGTGTTCTTGATCTTACCAGCGGCCCGACAGGCTTTGTTGGGGGCAATATGGGCGAAAGTGGTGTTTTGCTCAATCCCTTTGGCAATCCAGATTATGAGCTCAGCTCATCGTTTTTGACGTTTCATTATTTTAATCTCAAAGAAGCGGACGATGACGACGATTTCGGCGACTTTCTAAGCCTGCTGGCTCAGTTGTTCTAGAACGTAATCTGAATTTTCGTAGCAATCAAAGCACTCGTCTGCCAATAAACACAAAAAAGATGTGCAATATCAATGGCTTATAAATCGTAGGCCAATCCTTGACAAAAAACTTTGCGCGCCTATATTGCGACCAGTCCAGAGAGTCGGCCCGCATGATGTGGGCCCCACAATAGGCACGAGGTAATATCATGTCGAAGAAAAACTTCCGTCCCCTTCATGACCGTATTTTGGTTAAGCGCATCCAGAAAGAAGAAAAGAGCGAAGGCGGGATTATTATTCCTGACGCCGCCCAAGAAAAGCCCCAAGAAGGTGAAGTGGTTGCCATTGGTAATGGCAAGCGCATGGATGACGGCAAACTCATCCCCCTCGAAGTCAAAGCGGGCGATCGCATTTTGTTCGGAAAATATTCCGGCAACGAAATCAAAATTGATGGCAGCGAGCATTTGATCCTTCGTGAAGACGAAGTTCTCGGGATTATTGGTTAATCAAAAAACGACATTTAACATTTTTATATTCTAAAGGAATGTATCATGGCCGCAAAAGACATTATTTACGATGAGCAAGCACGTGAACGCACCAAGCGCGGTGTTGATAAATTGGCCGATGCAGTCAAAGTAACCATGGGGCCTAAGGGTCGCAATGTTATTTTGCAGAAGAGCTTCGGTTCGCCAACCGTCACCAAAGACGGCGTGACTGTTGCGAAAGAAATCGAACTTGAAGAAGCCTTCGAGAACATGGGCGCACAAATGGTTAAGGAAGTTGCTTCCAAGACCAGCGATGTGGCCGGCGACGGTACAACGACTGCGACAGTACTTGCACAAGCGATTTATCGCGAAGGCGTCAAGCTTTTGGCAGCAGGTGCCAATGCGATGGATCTTAAGCGCGGCATCGATGCTGCCGTTTCAGTGATCATCAAAGAACTCCACGCCATGTCAAAGGCCACCAAAGATCCTAAAGAGATCGCCCAGGTGGGTACCATTTCTGCCAATGGTGATGCTGAAATCGGCAAGATCCTCGCAGACGCGATGGAAAAAGT
>SXGR01497409.1_pt1 | contig 19854 bp, 13 predicted proteins | sample 3174711 | NCBI WGS metagenome assembly SXGR01 (sample SAMN11356860, study PRJNA531348) | freshwater metagenome | isolation source: freshwater sample F1-60 | place: China: Fuxian Lake, Yuxi | collected 2017-12-25
ACACAACGAATGGTCGGGGACGAACATTCCATTCCGGCAGCCATGCCTCTGAGGTGTGGCTGACGTTGCTCCCGGCGGAGCACGAGCCGTCCCGGTTTGTCACCGGTGTGCGAAAAGTTCGCCGCCCTTTGCGCTTTCGACCCGCTGCGACCGTGCACCGGTCGGCGCTCTGCTTGCGCGCCGTTGCCAAAGCGCGCCAGAAATGTTCCCCTGTTGTGATGAGATTCAGCCTGTCTTTGTTCTGTTTGTTGCTGGCGCTCGCGAACACGGGTTGCAAGACGGCAGTCACGCACGTTCGCTGGCAACACGAGTCCCCGCGGAGCGCGAACGAGGTCGCGTTGTTAAGGACTCAGCGAAGCGCGTTCACCGGGTTCACATTCGTGCGAACGATCAACGGAGAGCCTTTGTTGAAGGAAGATGTGCGGGACCGGGTGCGCGAGATCGCCTTGTTGCCAGGCAAGTATGAGTTGAAGGTGGCGTGGGTGGTCCCGACGCCCAATGGCGTCGCCCAGTCGCTGGCGGACATCCCGGTGAGTTTCGTGGCGGAGGCGGGCAAAGTGTATCAGATCCGGGCGTCGTCGGTGGAGAAGACCTTCGGGCAGTCGATGCGGCTGGCGCTGGTTGGCGGCGTCGTTGGCTGGACAGCGTGGATCGTGGAGACGAACTCGGGCGCAGTGGTGGGCGGCGTGCCGCGTGAGACGCCGCTGAAGTGGCACGAGAAGTAACGCGCGGCCCGCCAATGCCGAAACGCACCAAAGTCACACCGGCCCGCGAGCCGTCCCTGGCTCGCGCGGAGCGACGCGCCAACCAACGTCCCTCCGCCCGGCCCGGCCTTTGATTTTGACACCCGCCCCCGCGATGCTTGAATCCCCCCGTGAACAGGAAGCTGACTCCGGACGGGGGGCGAACCTCTAATCCCCCACTGCGCCGATTGCAGCCGGCTCGTTGCTCTGTCAGGCCGTTCATGTGCAAGTTCGGCTTCCTTGCTCTCTTGCTCCTGAACGTCACAGGCTGTGTCTTCCCCGCACCCGTGCCACACGTTACGAAGAGATCACCTTCGCTGGAGGGATACGTGCGCGACGCGCAGACGGGCCTGCCGATTTCTGGCGCGACCGTTGAGTTGGTGAATCGTCGTGCCCAAGATCGCCATTACGCATCGAATGCGGACGAGGCGCGAACGGGAGCGCGCACCCGCACTGGCGAGGACGGTCGTTTTCAACTGGGCCCTCGCTACAACTTCCATTACCTCGGAATGTGGACGCCAAGTTTTATTTTCCACGTCCCCGACGGCAACTATTGGCTGGGTGCGAGCACGGTGAGATGTGAGGGCTACCACAGCGTTTCGTTGCGCTCGCAAGCAGAGCTTGGGGACGTGCAGCTCATTCCAAAACCATGACCATGCCGCCTGACCCTGCGCAATCGTTCACCCGGCCCACGCGCTGCGGTTGCCCTCGTGCCCTCCCGCCGTCCGCCCCGCCGCCCCCGGCCCGTTAGGCCATTGCTCACATCGAACGAACAGACACTATGGAACATAAACCAAACGACAAACGATTGGGACGTGCTGCTGCCATCGCACTTTTGGCCGCGGGCGGAGGAACCGGTATTGGGTGGGTCTTATGGCTCGCAACGGGCAACATAGCAGTTGGTATTGGCCTGGCAGGTCCAAGCGCCCTTCTCATAAACAACATCCTCCAGAAAGTCATAAAATGACGGGGATTCTTGGTGGCACTTTTGATACTGCACCACCGCCTGACCCCGCGCCATCGCACACCCGGCCCTGGCGCTGCGGTGGCCCTCGCGCCCACCCGCCGCCCCCGGCCCGGCCTTTGATTTTGACGCCCCGCCTGAATCAATCCCGTGAACAGGAAGCCCAGCCCATCAGAACCGACAAACCCCGGCTCATCACTTTGGTAGTCGGAGTTGGCTAAGCCGCAAACGAGTGCTACCGATCAATCCACCATGAAAACCATGCTTCAGCTTCCATTCCTCCCGTTCATTGCGGTGGCGGCCCTGTGCATCGCCCACGGTCCTTCAGCCCAAGCACAAGGGGCTACTAACATACCGCCGATTATTGACTGGTGGTTTCCACCCAGCCAGTTATCGCTCAAATGGGCTTACACCAATCAGGTGCTGGTGCTGGACGCGGCGGCGGACGGGATCGGCGGCTACGCCCAGTGCGAATTTGGGACGGGCACCAATGACTTCGCGGGGCGCGTGGTCTGGATCGCGGCCAATGGGAGGGTACTGCTCATCCATGATTATGAGTTGAGCAGCGAGAATGGCACGGCGGAGATCGTGCGGCTGACGCCCACGGAACTGGCCATCCACATTCGCCCAAGGCCCGCCGCCTTACCGCCCCCCAACGAAAACATCCTGGTGCCGTCGAGCAATTTGCTTCGGCGTTTCAAGAGGAACGGAAACGTAATAACGATGGTGGAAAAGCGGCTTGGCCACTTTGAATCGATGCCGCGCGTCGAGGACAATTTCACGGACAGGTTTGGCTTTTTTACTTTCGATCATGGTGCGGTGCGCCGCTATTCCAACTGAGGAGCAAACCAGGCCCTCGCGCTCCCGCCTTCGTCGGACTTCGGCGCGACGAGCCGGTGGCCCTCATGCTCTCCCGCCATCCGCCCCGCCGCCCCCGGCACGGCCTTTGATTTTGACGCCCCGCCCCCGCGATGCTTGAATCCCCCCGTGAACAGGAAGCCCAGCCCAACAGCACCGACAAAACCCGGGGCACCTCAGGTAGGCAGCACCATGGCGGCATCCAGCAACAGCAAAATCCTTAGACCTTGTTGGAAAACCGGAGCAATTGTGATCGTCGGAGCAGCGGTGTTTTTTTTGGTTGGAGTTTGGCACCTGCACACTGGCCGTAGCAAAGTGGTCGCTGGAATCTTTTTTCTGCTTGGGCTTATCAATGGCACCGGAGCTGTTCACCACCTTTTGTCTAAGATAGTATTGTTGCCGGACCGCATTGAATTCAGAGGGCTGTACGGAAAGCACAGCATTTTGAAGGAAACGATAGAGTCGGTCACTTGGGCAGCTGGATGTGGCGTATCGGTCCGAACGAAAGACCAAGAGTGGATAAGTATTCCAGATCTTGGCAGAGCTCAGGGCGTATGTAATTCTGTGCGAGCTTGGCTTAAACGTGGAGACCGCGCCGCCTAACCCTGCGCCATCGCACACCCGGCCCTGGCGTTGCGGTTGCCCTCATGCCCTCCCGCCGTCCGCCCCGCCGCCCCCGGCCCGGCCTTTGATTTTGACGCCCCGCCCCCGCGATGCTTGAATCCCCCGTGAACAGGAAGCCTAGCCCAATAGTACCGCCAAAACCCGGCCCGCTGCTCGGGTGGGCCGCTACACACGCCCGATATTCTTGACGTCACCTACCTACAAAAAATGAAAACACTCACCACAGTGATGTTGTTCGGAATGCTCGCTCTATTCGTTGGCTGTGACCGCAATGCGAGAGGCCCCGCTTACGGCCAGCAGCAAGAATTCCGAAGGCAGATCGCGGACTCCATTCCCGTGAAGCAATGGGGCTACTCCATTGCCGATGTGCGAGTTTCCGATGACGCACAGAAGGTGCTGGTGGTCTTCAACTTGCCCGGAGGGACCAACGGTATGAATGAGCTCGTTCTGACAAATGATGGTTTTCGAAAGTTCAGGGGCAGTATTTACGACAGCGCGACAGGCGAAGCCGCGAGGCGTGAATATTGGGCAGCCCACGCAGCGCAGCGTTCCAACCGCTTGGCCCGTATCCAGTCTCGTAGCCCCTCCGAGGCGCTGTCCATTGCACCCCCGGAGGAAGAAGTCCCTTCCGTTGGCTCATTATTCGAATCCGGAAAAGCATCCGTGATCGTGACTCTGTCAGATCAATGACCACCCCGCCTAACCCTGCGCCATCACACACCCGGCCTGCGCGCTGCGGTTGCCCTCGTGCCCTCCCGCCGTCCGCCCCGCCGCCCCCGGCCCGTTATGCGTAATAAGTCAATAAGGCAAAGGAATGTGCTAATGGCAGTGGTTTGTGCAGTGTTGAGTGAGGCGATCTTTGCCACAATTCTGTTCAGGCACGGGCGTATAGATATGATGGCAGGTACAATAATCGATCTCTTTGTTTACCTATTTCATATGCCAGCTTTGGTGGTGGCAGCGCTCTTTTCACTCAAGACACCGACACACGACAATTTGGTACATCCGTTTACGGTAGTCGCCGGTCTGATCCAGTTCTTTGTTTTGTATTATTTGATGATCCACATCTGGAGTCGAAGACATAGACCCCAAAAGACCTAACCCTGCGCCATCGCACACCCGGCCCACGCGCTGCAGTTGCCCTCGTGCCCTCCCGCCGTCCGGCACGCCGGTCTTTTGAATTGCCGCTCGGAGGGTCGCATCCAATAGTCGCGCATCTGCCGCCGAAGTTTCTACCGTCTTCGGGCGTCCTTTGATCCTATTGCTTATGTCTGCCGCTTTCTTTGTCTCTGTGTTTCGTGGCGTGGTTGCCGGGGTGTTGCTGGGTGGCGTCGCGGCTGCGGCTTCCGCCGCGGCGGTGGACTCGGCGTCGTTGCCGCCGGCGGTGACGCAGCCGGTGGATTTCGTGCGGGATGTGCAGCCATTGCTGGCGGCGCATTGCGTGAAGTGTCACGGGGAGCAGCGGTCGGAGGCGGATTTGCGGTGGGACTTGAAGGAGTCCGTCTTCAAGGGCAGCGACCAGGGGCCGGTGCTGGTGCCGGGCAAGAGCGCGGAGAGCCGGATGATTCATCTGGTCGCCGGGCTCGACCCGAAGAATGTGATGCCGAAGAAGGGCGAGCGTCTGAGCGCGGAGCAGATCGGCGTGTTGCGCGCGTGGATTGATCAGGGCGCGAGCTGGCCGGAGTCCGCCGTGGCGCGGAAGCCGGCGAAGACGGAGCATTGGTCGTTCAAGGCGCCGGTGCGGCCGTCGGTGCCGGTGGTCAGTGAATCAGTAATCAGTAATCAGTCGAAGAAGCGTGATCGTGCGGGCACTGGTTCACTGAATACTGATTCACTGATTACTTCCGGGGGAAATCCCATCGACGCTTTCATCGCCGCCCGTTTGCAGAAGGACGGACTGAAGCTTTCTCCCGAGGCGGATCGTGTGACGCTCATGCGCCGGTTGCATCTGGACTTGCTGGGGTTGCCGCCGAAGCCGGCGGAGGTGGACGCGTTCGTGAATGACACGTCGCCGGATGCGTACGCGAAGCTGGTGGAGCGGTTGCTGTCGTCGCCGCATTACGGGGAGCGTTGGGGGCGTCACTGGCTGGACGCGGCGCGTTACGCGGACAGCAACGGTTACGAGAAGGATCGCGCGCGCAACATCTGGGCGTATCGCGATTATGTGATCAAGGCGTTCAATCGCGACCTGCCCTTCGATCAATTCACAGTGGAACAGATCGCGGGCGACTTGCTGCCGAACCCGACGCTCGACCAGCGCGTGGCGACGGGCTTCCTGCGCAACTCGATGATGAACCAGGAGGGCGGCATCGAGCCGGAGCAGTTCCGCATCGAGGCGATGATCGACCGCATGGATGCCGTGGGCAAGGCGTGGCTCGGGCTGACGATCGCCTGCGCGCAGTGTCACAACCACAAGTTCGATCCGCTGTCGCAGAAGGAGTATTTCCAGTTGTTCGCGTTCTTGAACAACGAGGACGAGCCGTTCATCGAGGTGCCGACGGAGGAGCAGCAGACGAAGCGCAACGAGATTCTCCACAAGGCGCGGGCCATTGAGGAGAAGGCCATGAACAGCGTCACGAATCTCAGCGAGCGTCTCGCAGCGTGGGAGAAGGACATCGCGAGCGCGGCGGGCGAGTGGACGTTGCTGAAGCCGGAGGAGGTTCACAGCAACCCGGTGAAGTACGAGTTGCAGTCGGATGGATCGATCCTCGGCGGCGGCGATGTGTATGCGGAGGTGACGGCGAAGATTTGGGCGGAGACGAAGCTCGCAAACGTGACGGGCTTCCGGCTGGAGGCGTTGAATCATCCGAACCTGCCGTATGGTGGGCCGGGCATTCTCGGCAAGGGCACGTTCCATCTCGCGGAGTTCATCGTGGAGGCGTACGCTGCGCAGAACCCGACGGTGACGAACAAGCTGAAGTTCCGTCGCGCTGTGGCGGACGCGGAGGCGGCGGGTTTCAGCGTGACGAACGCGATCGATGGCGACACGTCGAAGGGCGGTTGGTCGAACGGCTTCGGTCCGGGTCGGCAGAATCACGAGCGCCGCGCGGTCTTTGAATGCGACGAGCCGTTTGTTGGATTCCCCGGCGGCACGAAGCTCGTCTTCACGCTCTACATGCGCGGACTGGGCGGGACCAAGCTCGATTGCGCGACCATCGGACGCATCCGCCTGAGCGCGACGACGAAGGCTGGTCCGCTTGAAGTGGATCCATTGACGCCGGCGCAGCGCACGATGATCGCGATGCCCGCCGCACAGCGAGCGCCCGAGCAGACGCGGCAGTTGTTCGCGACACTTCGGCAGCACGATGCTTCGCTGGCTGGCGTGACGAAGGAGATCGATGGTGTGTTCACCAACTGGCCGTACGCCGCGACGACGCTCGCGCTTGCGCCGCGTTCGGAGTCGCGGATGACGCGCGTCTTCAAGCGTGGCGACTGGCAGAAGCAGACGGACGTGGTCCACGCGGATGTGCCGTCGTGGTTGAACCCGCTGCCCAAGGACGCGCCGCGCGACCGGTTGACCTTCGCGAAGTGGATGGTGAACCGGGAGAGCCCGACGACGGCGCGTGTGATCATGAACCGGACGTGGCAGGCGTATTTCGGGCAGGGATTGTTCACGACACCGGAGGACATCGGCACGCGTGTGGAAGCGCCATCGCATCCGGAATTGCTCGACTGGCTGGCGGTGGAGTTCATGGAGCGCGGCTGGAGCTTCAAGGCGATGCACCGGTTGATCGTCAACAGCGCGACTTACAAGCAGAGTTCGCGCGTGACACCGGAGTCGCTGGAGCGCGACGCTTACAATCGTCTGCTCGCCCGCGGGCCGCGGTTCCGTGTCGAAGCGGAGATCGTGCAAGACATCGCGCTGGCGGCGAGCGGCTTGTTGAATCCGAAGATCGGCGGGCCGAGCGTGTATCCGCCGATTCCCGGCAGCGTGGCGGATCAGGTGTATGGCGGTTTTAGCTGGCCGGAGACGAAGGGCGAGGATCGTTACCGGCGCGGGATGTATACATTCTGGAAACGTGCGCTGCCGTTCCCGGCGTTGCTGGCGTTCGACGCGCCGACGGCGGACACGTCATGCGCGCGGCGTATCCGCTCGAACACGCCGTTGCAAGCACTGGTGACGTTGAACGAGCGAACGTACGTGGAAGCCGCGCAGGCGATGGGCTTGCGGGTTATGAAGGAGGGCGGCGCGGACAATCGTTCACGGGCCGCTTACGCTTTCCGTCTCGCCACTGGACGCGCGCCGACGGAGCGCGAACTCAAGTCACTACTGAATTTCTGGGAGGAGCAGTATCGTTACTTCGAGGATCGCACGGCGGATGCGCTGACGGTAGCGCTGGCCGATCCGAAGTCCGTCCCGCCCGAGGTGAACATCCACAAGGCCGCGGCGTGGGCGATGGTGAGCCGGTCGATCTTGAATCTCGACGAGACGATTACGAAGGAGTGAGGGCTGCTGTCCACGGGTTCACCACAAATTCCCAAGCCGGATGAGCACCTGGCCGGATTCCTTGAGCCACCAACCGAGGGCCGTCGACACGGAGACGGCCGAGGTCAACATTGGCAGGCCGATGATCAGGATGGCGATGTTCCCGAGGAAGATGATCACAGCGGAGAATATCCAGCCCTGGCTCGTGATGTCTGACTGGCGGGTTTGCAGGATGTGCCAGGTGAGCGTGAGGTGAAACGCGTAGGCCGCGCCGACGAGCAGATGGAACACCGGCAGGAACCGGTTCCACCCGAACAGCACATGGCCGAGCGCGAACAGGGCGACGAGCGCGACGACGTAGAGTGGGAAGAAGTACGGCGCGAGCACGATGAGGAAGTTACTCTTGGAAATGACGACGTGCCCGCCGTTGCTCGTGACTTTGAAGCGCTTGACCCGCCCGCCGAAGAGCCAGGTCCAGAGCGCGTGAGTGAGTTCATGGCCGAAGACGTAGATGAGCATCGGCTTTGGCAGGATCAGGAAGACGACGATCCAGCAGGCGACACCGCCGACGAACGCGACCCAGAACGACTCGGAGCCGCCGCTGACGCGCAAGACGCGGACGAGCGCACTGATGGCTCCGGCGCACACGGGCAGCAGCAGGATGGCCAGGATGGTTTTGACCCATTTGGGCATGGCCGGGGTTGTAGCAGAGCGGAGCGGCAGCGGGAGAAAATTGTGATTCCGCATCCCATTCCGTGTCACGCCATCCGGGCCCGTCCTGCTGGCGGAACGGGTGCGCAAAAGGCCGTTGATGAATAAACCCGGTGGCGTTCGTCCAACAGATTGACAACCCAAAGGGCAACGTCAACAGTGTCGCCCTTGTTTTCCGTATCTTGTATGAGACCTACTTCGATTCGCCCGTTCGCGGCCCTGTTATCGGCCTGTTTCGTCGCCATTCCGGCAGTGGCCGCCGACAAGATTGATTTCGCCGTTCACATCAAACCGTTGCTCGAATCCTCGTGTCTGAGCTGCCACGGATCCGAGAAGCCCAAGGGCGATCTCGATCTCTCCACCCGCGCGGCTGCGGTCAAGGGCGGCGAGAAGGGCGCCGGTCTTGTCGTTGGCAAGCCCGCCGAGAGTCCGCTCTACAAGTCCACAATTCTTCCGCCGGATCACGACGACATCATGCCGCCGAAAGGCGCGCCGCTGACGAAGATTCAGACCGAGGCATTGCGTCAGTGGATCGAGGCCGGCGCGGCGTGGCCCGAGAATGTGAAGCTGGAGAAGACCCAGCGCATCGACTTCGTGAAGGACGTGCAGCCGATCCTCGAATTGAACTGCGTCTCCTGCCATCGCGAAGGCTACGACAAGGGCAGCCTTCGCCTCGACGACCGCGAGCTCGCCTTCAAGGGCGGCGACGGCGGCGTGGGTATCGTGGCGTTCCGCCCGAAGGACAGCCCGGTGTACACCACCACCGCGCTTCCCGCGGATCACGACGACCTGATGCCGCCCGCAAAGAAGAATGGCCCGATGCCGAAGGACAAGATCGAGACGCTCGCGAAGTGGATTGAGCAAGGCGCGTCCTGGCCGGATGGCATCAAGCTCACCGCGAAGAAGGCGGACGAAGTCCAGGGCGGCGACGAACTTGCGACCGTGAAGGGCATTCACGCGAAGATCATGGCGAACTTGAAGGAGAAGACCACCGCCGACATGAAGGCCTACACGAACTTCATTCCCGGAACGACGGTGAAGTATTCAGCCGTCGTGATTCCCGGCGGCGAATTCCTCATGGGAAGCCCTGCCGCTGAGAAGGGTCGTACCAACCACGAAGGCCCGCAGCACAAGGTGAAGATCTCGCCGTTCTGGATGGGCCGCACCGAGGTCACATGGAACGAATACGAGCTCTTCATGTATCCCGACCAGGAGAAGGCGCTCACCGTTGATACGAACAACCCGTATCTCGACAAGGCTTCCGACGCCGTCAGCCGACCGACCAAGCCGTACGTCGAGATGAGCTTTGGCATGGGCAAGGGCGACTACCCGGCGATCAGCATGACACACCACGCCGCGAGCAAATATTGCCAGTGGCTGAGCGCTAAGACCGGACACTACTATCGCCTGCCCACTGAGGCCGAATGGGAATACGCCGCCCGCGCTGGCACGACCACAGCCTACTTCTTCGGCGATGACCCGGCATCGTTGCGCGACTACGCGTGGTATGCCGCGAACAGCGATTTCAAATACCAGAAGACCGGCCGCAAGAAACCGAATCCGTGGGGCATCCACGACATCTACGGCAATGTGATGGAATGGTGTCTGGACCAATACGACGCCGGCACCTACGCGAACCCGCCCGGCCAGGATTCCTGGGTGAAGACCACCAAGCCCTATCCGCACGTCGCGCGCGGCGGTCATTGGGATGACGACGATCTTGGGAATCTCCGCAGCGCCGCGCGCCGTTTCTCCGACCGCTCATGGAAGCAGCAGGATCCCCAGTTGCCCAAGAGCATCTGGTATCACACCGATGCGCAGGGGCTTGGCATCCGTGTCGTTCGGCCACTGGTGGTTCCGTCGCCCGAGGAGCTTCTGAAGGTTTGGAACAACGGTCAGGAACGCGACTGATCTGAGGCGCGCTCCGGCCCACTTGTTCCATGCGAAAACCCTCGTTGCTCGTCATCTTCCTGACGGTCTTCATCGACCTCGTCGGGTTTGGCATCGTCCTCCCGTTGCTGCCGATTTACAGCGACACCTTTGGGGCGAGCGGCTTGATGGTCGGCGTGATCATGGCGAGCTTCTCGGCGATGCAATTCCTCTTCGCGCCCGCATGGGGCCGGCTCTCGGATCGGATCGGCCGCCGGCCCGTCCTACTCGTCAGCACCGCTGGCGCAGCCCTGAGCTACGCCGTATTCGGCTACGGATCCACGCTCACCGGCAGCACCGCGCTCACCGTCCTGTTAATCTCCCGCATGGTGGCCGGCATCTGCGGGGCGAACATCACCGTCGCCCAGGCTTACATCGCGGACATCACCCCGCCGGCGCAACGCTCCAAGCGCATGGGCCTGATCGGAATGGCCTTTGGCCTCGGCTTCATCTTCGGGCCGTTGATCGGCGGCGTGGCGGCCAAGCACCTTGGCATCTCCGGCCCCGGCTACGTCGCGGCGGCGCTCTGTGCGGCGAACTTCCTCCTCGCGCTCGTGCGCCTGCCGGAAAGCCGCCAGCCCGGCTCGACACCGGCGGCTCCGCGCCCGCGCTTCGCCCAATGGGCCCACGTCCTCGCGCAGCCCAACGTCGGCGCGCTGATCATCATCTTCTTCTTTGCGACGTTCTGTTTCACCTGCTTTGAAACCACGCTCGGCCTGATGGTCGGCGAAAATTTCGGCCTCGATCTAAAGTCCGGCACTGACGCCGGCACCGTCACGGCGCTCTTCGCGTTCTGCGGCATCGTCGGCGCGTTCGTGCAGGGTGGGCCCATCGGCAAGCTCGTCAAACGCATGGGCGAACCGAAGCTGATCATCATCAGCCTCTTCCTGGTCGCCGCCAGCCTCGCGCCGATCCCGTTCATCAAAGGGCAGGGCGGATTGAGCTGGGCTGTGCTCCTGACGCGAGATGGATTGCCCTGGGTGCTCATGCTCCTCGCGCTTGCCGTGCTCGCCATCGGCTCGGGGCTCACGAGGCCGCCGCTCTTCGGCATGTTGAGCATCCTCACGCCTGAAGACGAACAGGGGGCCACGCTTGGTGTTGCGCAAAGCGCCGGAAGCCTCGCGCGCATCTTCGGACCGCTGTTCGCCGGCGGGCTGTTTCACCTCCATCCATCGTGGCCCTACGTCGCGTGCGCCGCCATTGCGTTGCTCACTGGACTGGTGGCGGCGATGAAGCTGATGAAGTCCGAGCCCGCCCTCCAGGCCGCCAAGGCCCGGCACGCAACGGCAGCACCCGCCGCCCCGCAGCCCGCGAACGTTTCCTAAGCTGGCCGTAGCCGCCGAGGTAACGAGGCGGACTTGACCAAGGAACGATTCCGAAATCCGCCGCCTCTGCCGCCTGACGTGGTCGGCTACGATCTCGCTCCGCCTACTGCGCTGCGCCCGGAGCCTTGCCCTTCAAGGTCGTCATGTAGACGATCAAATCCGTGAACTCCTCCAGCGTCAGCGCGGCCTGCAAACCCTCGGGCATGAGCGACAGCGCGCTGTTGCGACGGCCCTTCACCGACTTGCTCGCAAGCCTGTGCTCGCGCCCGGTGCTGTCGCGCAAGATCAGCGTCCCGGCGCTCTCACCCTTCACCACGCCGCTGTATTCCTCGCCGTCGTCCATTTCGATGGTGATCTGCTGGTAGCCTTCGCGGACCGTTTTGCTCGGGAACAAGATCGCCTCCGCCAGCGCACGCCGGTCGAACTGCGTCCCAGCACCGCTGAGATCCGGACCGACCTCCGTGCCCACGCCGTTCACGCGATGACACGCCGCGCAGTTCACGCCGCCGGGCTCGGCGAAGATCTTTCGTCCGCGTTCGACATCGCCGCCGGGGCGAATGGCGGCGGCGAGGTATTCCTCCACGGTGTGTTGCTCGATCTGCTTCGCAAAGATTGGGCCGCTCTCCGCCTTCTTGTTGCCCGCGTAGATGTGGCGCAACTCCGTCAACGCCTGTGCCGGCAGCGATGCGGCCCTGGCTTCGATCGCCGCAAGAAACTCCGCGTTGCGATCGCGCACGGCTAGGTGCGCGGCGTTGCGTTGCGCGGGATTCTTGGAGCCGAGCGCGTCGAGGTACACCTCCAGCGCGCGCAAATCCGGCGTACGCACCAGCGCGGCGAACGCGTCCGCCCGCAATGCTTCCTCGGCGTGGGCCTTGAGCAGCAGCGGGACGGCGTTGGTGGATTTCAAATCGGCCAGCGACTTCACCGTCGCGCGGCGCACTTCCGGCGCGGCATCGCTGAGCGCGGTTCCAAATGCGGGCAGTGCCGCTTCGCCGCGAATGCGGCCATACGCCGTCACGGTGGCGGTGCGCACCCGGGCGTCCGTGTGACGCAGGAGTGGCTCGACGCGGCTTAACGCGCCCGTCGCGCGAAGCTGCCCCAGCCCGTTCACTGCCGCTGCGAGGGTTTCAGGTGCGAACGTCGGCGAACCAAGGAAGGCCGTCAGTGCCGCGATCGCTTCGTCGCCGCTCAAGCCTTCCGCCGTCGCGATGGCTGCCAGCGTCAGCGCGGAATCGGTGGGTGCGCGCAGTTCCTTCACGGCCAGCGGCCGCGCGCGCGGATCACGCATCGTGCCGAGCGCCTGGAGGACGGCAGCGCGCGCGGCGGCATCTGTCTTGCGTTCAAACGCGCGGACCAGCGCCGGCACGGAGTTGGTGTCACCCGCTCCGGCAAGCGCTGCTACACAACGCCGACGAATCTCGGCGTCCGCATCGCGCAATCCACGGCGCAGCGCGGCGAGCGCGGGCTGGGTTCCCGCCCACGCGACGGTTTTCTTCGGCGGCGGCTGGAGCGCGGGATGGTAGGCCCACCATTCGCCCTTCCATTCCGGCGTGCGATGCGGCAGCGCGGCGAGAAGGTCGAGTGCGGCCAGTCTCGTTTCGGCGGCGGCGCGCTTGTTGCGGAAAGTTTCCACCAGTTGCTGGACGAGGGCGGGTGAATAGGTTTCGCGCAGGGCGAACCGCGTGCCTTCGCGCACGCGGGCGTCACCGTCGCGCAAACCTTTGACGATGGCTGGCCATGTGCCGGGCGTGTTGGTGCCGATTCGGTTCAACGCGGTGAATGCCGCATAGCGCGCGAAGAAGTCACCGTCCTTTAACGCCGCCTGAAGTTCCGGCACCACACTGCGATGTCCGATGCGACCGAGCGCGCAGGCGGCCTGGAAGCGGACCGAAGCATCGTCATCCTTGAGTGCATCGCGCAGGGCCGGCACGGCTTCGACCACGCGGCGTAGCCCGAGTTGTCGCGCGGCCTGCCGGCGCACGGCGATGGCTGGATCACTGACGGCTTTGAGAATTGCGGGTCGTATGCTCCGTCCATGATCGATGGCATCGAGAGTCCAGAGCGCGTGTATACGGGCCGGGACCGGCGCGGAAACATTTTGGAAGAACCCGGCCACAGCGCGTGTGGTGGCAGAGAGGGGCACGTCTGCTTCCGGCAGGAAACGCGGCGTGGAAGCGAGCCTCGTGCTCAGGGGTTCGTTGCTGGCGGCGTCAGCGAGCCGGCGTTGCGCGGTCAAGCGGACGTTGTGCGAGGGATGCGAGAGACCGGCGATCAAATCCTTCGTGCTGGCGACGAAGCTCCGGCCGGTGGCGGCGGGCAGATACCATGCGGGTTTCGGCGCGCTGGTGTCGGGGCCGGTCCACGTGAGCTTGAAGAGCCGTCCGACGTTGACCTCCGCCTTCTCGTCCCGGTGATTCCAATCGCAGATGTAGATGCTTTTACCATCGGGCGCGAGCGTGATGCCGACGGGCCGGAAGTCGCCGGGCGGATTCGGGAACAGGTCTTCCTTCGACACGGCGCGATACGTGCCACCTTCGCGTTCGACGCGCGCGCGCATGACCTGACGCTTGCCAAAATCGGAGAGGAAGATGTTGCCGCGATACTCGACGGGGAGCGCGTCTTCATTGTTTGCGAAAGCGCCGCATGCCGCGCCCGCGCCGTAGTCGGCCATCATCCACAACGTGTAAGGCCGGCGCGGAATGAAGTCGTGCGGGTAACCGTAGAAACCCGCCTCGACCATGTGCGTGAAGCGGCCCATCCACTCGTGTTCATCCGTGTTGTCGTAGGTGAAGAGTTCGTCCTCGGCGTTCATGGCGACGTCGAGAATGTTCCGCACGCCGTGGGAGAAGACCTCGATCCGCGAACCGTCCGGGCGAATGCGAACAATGCCGCCGGTCTGAATTGTCGCTTCAGAGCCGTCGGTTCCGCGTGCGCGATAGAACCCCTTGTCACCGGTGGAGACGTAGAGGTAGCCGTCCATCGCGAGGCGGAAGTTTGCCGGGATGTGATCGTTCCAGTTGAGGGCGGAAGGATCCGGCAGGGTCTGCGTGATGAGGTCGCGGCGGTTGCGACCGACGCCGTTGTCGTCCTCGAAGACACTGAACTTCGGGTTGTGCAGGACGTAGAGCTTTCCTTCGAGATACTGAAGCCCAAAGACCGCGTAGAGTTTCTCCGCGAAGACAGTGAGCTTGCCGTCCGGATGCAGGCAGACGATGCGTCCCTCAGCGGCGTCGGCCTTCGGCAGGCTGATGTCCATCGGGTCTTCGGCGACAAACACACGGCCATCGGGCGCGCAGGCGACCACGGACGGATGTCGGATGTCGGGCGCTTGCAGGACGAGTTCCATGCGCCAGCCCGCGACAGGCTCGGGGAGCGCAGAGAATGTTTGTTGTGTTGCGGCGAGAACCCCGAGCGCCATCACGATGCTGGCGACCTTCATCACCACAGCTCCTTCACGCGCAGACTGCGGAAGCGCACCGTCTTTTTATCGTCGTAGTTCTGGAGCCCAATGTAGCCGCTCAACGAACGCTTCGTCGTATCCGTCCACGTCGTGACGAGCTGGCCGTTCAAGCGCGCGGAGTAGTTGTGGCCGTTGCAGACGATCTCGAAGCTGTTCCATTGCCCGGCGGGTTTGGTATTCGCCGTCGTCGAGGCGTGGAACGGATAGAACGATCCCGTGCGCCACGTCGGGTTCTCGGGATTCGGTTCGCCAATCTCCATCTCATGGCCCTGCTTCACAGCGTTCCACGGGTCGTTGCCGGGATTCTGAAAGCGCAGGAACACGCCGGAGTCCGCGCCCGCCTGTTCCTGCACGAACTCGCCGCGCAGGACGAAGTTCGTGAACGCGCGCTCGGCATACCACCACATTCCCATGCCGCCAGTCGCGGTCGCGACGCCATCCTTCACGGTGAACTGGCCTGCACCGCACTGCTTCCAGTTCTTCACGGCGGACTCGTCGAGCAGCGCGGTGAATCCCGCCTCATCGCCGGACGGCGAGACGGTGTCGCCGAGATATTCAGCGGGCAGCGAATAGAGCGGACGAATCTCCGCCTGCCGGTAGAAGACCTGCGCCGCCTCGGACTGGAGTTGAATCTTCCCGCGCATCAGCGGCCGCCATGTGTCGCCGTCCTTGTAGCGCGGGTTCACCGCGACAAGATTCACTTTGCCGTCGAGGATGTGAATGCACTGGCCGGCCCAGAAAATCACTTCCACCGTGTTCCAGTTACCGAACACCTGCTCGACATCGAATGGCGGCGTGATGCCGTTGGGCCCGTGCGCGGTGAGCCGCGGACCGCCGCGCCGCCAGACGATGTTCCGCTCGCCCGAGCCTTCCTTCTTGTAGGGAACGTAAAGCTCGTTCGCGGCCGTGACCCATTCGCCTTCGGTATCAATGATCGCGCCATTGACGCTCCACCATTGGCCAACGCCCTTTTCCATGACGTTGTTCTCGACGCTCGTCATCCAGCCGCTGCCTGGGTTCGGCTCGCCGATCGCGCAATAGAGAATGCCCGTGTCGCGGGCGACTTTCGCCCGGGCGGGCCAGCGCTTCTCGCCCCACTTGAACTGTACGCGAAAATGAAAGTTCTCGAACTCCTCGCGCGTCGTGATCGACCCGTAGATCTCTCCCGTGACATGAATCGCCGCCGCGCCATCGACATTCGTCACGGAGAAAACGCCCTTGGGATCGACGTTTGGCACGAGCGGCCCTTTGCCGTCGGGCGCCGCGAGGACCTTGTCCCAGTTCGACAAATCGCGCCCGTTGAAGAGCGGTTTCCAGTCGGATTTCGGGAGCGCGTAGGGTGCATCGGCGGCGTGAAGTGATGCGGTCAGGAACAGGCCGGCGGTGATGACGATTGGGTTCAGCCAATTCGACTGCGAAGGCCGGCGGCAAGGTGCGGATTCAACGAAGGGCATGGCCCGAGGGAACCAAGCACACGCCGCGCGCACAACTGGAAAGTCGGGCAAGTGAAGTCGGAAAAACGATTCTGGAGCCACGGATGAAACACGGATTAAACACCGATAAGGACAGACCGAAGCATCCGATTACCATTCCGGCAGCCGTGTTTAATCAGTGTCCCATCCGTGGCTCAATCAGACGGAGCGCCTCACAAATACCGCGCGAGGATCGGCCCGAGATCCTTCGCCGTCTTCTTCGGCCAGAACTTCCGGTCCGTCATGATGGCGTTGGTGAGCGCCGAGTGGCACGGCCAGTCCGGAGTCGAAGGCAGACGCGGGATCACATGGCTGAGAATCGCCTTCGCCTGAGCCGCGTTCTTCTGGAGATTCGCGATCACCATCTCCACGGTGACGTGTGCCTCATCGACTTTCCAGCAGTCGTAATCCGTCACCATTGCCATCGTCGTGTAGGCGATTTCCGCTTCGCGTGCGCACTTAGCTTCGCCGAGATTCGTCATGCCGATGACATCAAACCCCGCCTTGTGATTTGCCATCGACTCCGCCCGCGTGCTGAACGCCGGCCCCTCCATGTTCACGTAGGTGCCGCCATTGTGAATCCGCGCCTTCAATGCGCTCGCGCTCTCCAGCACGAGCACGCGCAACTCCTCGCAGATCGGATCGGCAAACGCGATGTGTGCCACGATGCCGCGCCCGAAGAACGTGTGCTCCAGACTGCGCTTCGTGCGGTCCACGAACTGGTTCGGAAGCACGATGTCGCACGGGCGGTATCTTTCCTGCAACGATCCCACTGCGCTCACGCTGAGAATCCACGCCACGCCCAGCTTCTTCATCGCCCAGATGTTCGCGCGATGATTCAGCTCCGACGGCAGGATGCGATGCCCGCGCCCGTGCCGCGGCAGGAACACCACGTCGCGCCCGCCCAGCTTGCCTGTGAGAAAATCATCCGAAGTCGCGCCAAACGGCGTCTTCACCTTCACCCATTTCTGTTTGGTGAAACCCTCGATGTGATAAAGCCCGCTGCCGCCGATGATGCCGATGCGATGAGTAGCCATGTGCTTCAGGAATGTTGCCGCGCGTTGTAACGGCAAATCTTCGCGGAGGCCAACCTTTGTTGATTTCGCTGAACATCGGTATGCTGACAGCTAGACCCGAACGGTGAAATTGGATCAGATGCGACGTGGGGGAGTGGACGGGGAATATGGACTGCGTCGGCACGACGACGCTTTGGCTGCACCGTCCGAACAATGAGAAGCCGTTTTGTTTCCGTGAACCGTGCAGCCAAAGCCGGGACATGTCCCAGCAGTCCAGGGACTGCCGTCGAGATGAGGGCGAACGGAGCTGTGAAGGAGGGCAACAACTCTTGGAAGTTGGAGCGGGCGATGGGAATCGAACCCACGTGGCCAGTTTGGAAGACTGGAACTCTACCATTGAGCTACGCCCGCACGACGCAGCGCACTATGGGCGCCCGGTCTTGCCTTGTCAATTCGCCGGCGTGTAGGCTCCGCCCCGCATGAGTTCCTTGCTCCTTTCTGGCGGGCGCGTCATCGACCCCGCCAACCGCCTTGACGCCGTGGCTGACGTTTTGATCCGTGACTGCAAGATCGCCGCCGTGGGCGCGGACGCCGCTCGGGGCGCGTCGGCGGACACCACGCGGCGCGATGTCTCCGGGCTGGTTGTTTGCCCTGGGTTGATCGATCTCCACGTTCACTTGCGCGAGCCCGGGCAGTCCGCCAAGGAAACCATTGCCACCGGCACGCGGGCGGCCGCGCGAGGCGGATTTACCTCGGTGGTCTGCATGCCGAACACGGCCCCGTCGATCGATAACGCTGGCACCGTGGCGCTCATCCGCGACAAAGCCGCGCGCGACGGCATTGTGAACGTCTTCGTCACGGGCGCCATCACCAAGGGCATCGCCGGGGAGGAGCTTGCGCCCATTGGCTCGCTCAAGCAGGCGGGTGTCATCGCGATTACCGATGACGGTCATTGCGTGCAGAACAACGACCTCATGCGGCGCGCGCTGGAGTACGCGAAGATGTTCGACCTGCCGGTGATGGATCATTGCCAGGACTACGGATTGGTGACCGATGGTGTGATGCACGAAGGCATTTGGAGCACGTCGCTGGGCCTTCGCGGTTGGCCGGCGACGGGCGAGGACATGATCGTCGCCCGCAACATCCTGCTCGCGGAACTGACCGGCGCGCACGTCCATTGCCAGCACCTGAGCACCGCGCGGAGTGTGGAGCTGATTCGCGCGGCGAAGAAGCGCGGCGTCACGATCTCGGGCGAAGCCTGCCCGCATCACTTCACGCTCACGGACGCTGCTATCGCGGGCAGTGAGAAGTTCTGGGCGCAGGACGGTCGCGGTATTTTCAACCCCGGCGTGCCGGACGCCGAACTGCCCTCGTGGCCGGTGTATGACACGAATTTCAAGATGAACCCGCCGCTGCGTTCGGCGCGGGATCGGGATGCGATCATTGCCGGATTGGTGGATGGCACCATCGAGGTGTTGTGCAGCGATCACGCGCCTCATTGCGACTACGAGAAGGAGGTCGAGTTCGACTACGCGCCCTTCGGCATCACGGGCCTGGAGACGGAACTGGCCTTGAGCCTGATGCAGCTTTACCACGCGAAACGCCTCAGCCTCGCCGATGTCATCGCCAAGTTCACCGTCGCGCCGGCGCGGATTCTCCGGATGACAAAAGGCTCGTTGAGCATCGGCGCGGATGCGGATGTCACGGTGCTGGACCCGGATCGCGAGTGGACGTATCGCCGCGAGGAATCCGCGAGCAAGTCCAAGAACAGCCCGTTCCACGGCTGGCGGATGAAGGGCAAGCCCGTGGCCACCATCGTCCGGGGTGCGTTGGTTTGGAGTGAAGATTCCGACCCGGCCGCCGTCCAACTCCCCAGCTTGAGCCGATAACTGAGCGGCTGAACCAGTCAAACAACGAATCACCAAACCATCGTTCCATCCATGAAATCCATCCTAACCACGCTCGCCGCCCTGATGCTCGCGGCCACTTTGAACGCCGCCGAGTCCGCCTGGACCACCGACCTTCCCGCCGCCCAGGCCACGGCGAAGAAGGAGAAGAAGCTCGTTGTCATGAATTTCACCGGTTCCGACTGGTGCGGTTGGTGCAAGAAGCTGCACAAGGAAGTCTTCGCCACGCCTGAGTGGGAAACGTTCGCCAAGGAGAACCTGGTGCTCGTGGAACTCGATTTCCCCAGCGCCAAGAAACAATCCGACGCGCTGAAGAAAGCCAACGAGGCACTAAAGAGCGAATACAAGGCCCAGGGCTTCCCGACCATCGTGGTGCTCGACAGCGAAGGTAAAGTAGCCTGGCGTCAGGTCGGCTACAT
>SXGR01016045.1_pt1 | contig 19846 bp, 18 predicted proteins | sample 3174711 | NCBI WGS metagenome assembly SXGR01 (sample SAMN11356860, study PRJNA531348) | freshwater metagenome | isolation source: freshwater sample F1-60 | place: China: Fuxian Lake, Yuxi | collected 2017-12-25
AAGTGTGTTGACCTCGAGAATATAGATACCTCGTTTTGGATGTACGATAAAATCAGATCGTGAATAGTGACGTAAGCCGAGCGCTTTGTGCACCGCCACCGAAACATCCTGAATCTTTTTTATTTCCTCCTTGGTAAAATTGCCCGGACAGATTTCTTTGCTTTTGCCACTATATTTTGCCTCGTAATCAAAAAGTCCAGACGAGCTAGTGTGTGAAATTTCTACCGGCAAGAGAGAGTATACCGCTTCTCCCCGAAAACCCTCGATCACTCCACATGTCGCTTCCCTGCCAGCAATATATTCTTCGATGAGAGCTTCTGTATCATACTCAAACGCTTTTTGTAGGCCAGCTTCGAGCTCATGTACCGTACGCGCAAGAGACACACCTACCGATGAACCGGCTCGGACCGGCTTTATCACCGCAGGCATCGGAAATGTCTTAAAAAGATGCAGAATGTCTGTATGAGTATATTCACCTTTTTTCATCGTCTTGTGATGTGGTGTTTTGATGTCATGCTCAGTAAAAACCTTCTTAGCTAAAGCTTTATTCATCCCCAGGACTGAAGCTAGGTACCCAGAGCCTGTGTATGGTATCGCAAAAGTATCAAGAAGGTGCTGGACTCTGCCGTCCTCGCCATATTCACCATGAAGCGCATTAAAAACCACATCGAGATGTTTAATAATTTCCCCGGGACTATGGACAATGCCACCCTTGTGCCACGAACCATCTTTAGAAATAAAAATATCCTGAGCCTGGTATGTATCAGGCAACTGTTTGAGCACAGAGGCGCCAGATTTGAGCGAGACTTCATATTCGCTCGATGGCCCACCTCGCAAAACTCCAACCCTGATTTTTGACATATATATAGTATAGCAAAAGTATAGAGATACTGGAGTGGATAACAACCTGCTACGATATATGATAGAGGGTGTTCGAAATATCTCTATTATAGAAGTCAGCGCAACTTAAAAATAAAAAGTCGGGAAATCCGACTGAGGCGAACAGATTACCTTGGCACGAGACCAACCTTTTCCCAGATACTCGGTGGCCCGAGCGTAACTGGATCAAAAGATGTATTGATATCGGGTGGTTTAATACCAGCCTCAGTGAAATGTTTCTGGTCGTATCTGAAAGCGTGTAGCTCCCAGACGGCTTTGTGACGAAGACTGCCAGGCGAAAAAAGCTTGTCCCACCGTTCATGTGCCACCTGTTTCTGACACTTACGGCAATAAGTAAACTTAAAGACCGCAAACATCAAGTCTTTGCCTACAAGTGTATTCTCGGGAATGCCCTTCGCACCTCTGCGTGTCCTCGGACACATGATGATCACACGGTCCACCTCCGTGCTTTGACAATGAGAACAGCGACGCTCCCATGCCATACGGCGACGATACTGAACACACGCCACAGCTCCAGCGAAGCAGGCGCAACCGGCCACCACCAAGATGATTGAATTCATAAATAACTCCTGCTCCTATATTACAATATTTGAGGTATAAAGTCAATCTCTCGGATTATTTATTTTATTGTTTTTGAAATATCATACTTCCCAACTTTTGTTCTCAAAATACTTAGGGCAAGTGCAGGGGTAGCCAGCTTTTTACCGAGCCCATGAGCAATAGAGCGAATATACACCCCACTTCCACAAGAAACTTTTATTTTTATGACTGGAAATTTTTCCTCGGGCAGTCGCGAATTAAAAAACTTTTTCCAGCCAGCAGTAATCTCATCCTGCCTGAAATCTCCCTGCACCAAAGAGATGTTTCTAAATATCTGTACCTCAAGAGCTTTCATTGAAATTTCTTGCACGGACAATAGATCAATACTATAAACTTCGACTTCTCTACTTGGAATATCTTTGTCTTTCAACTCTCCATCTTTGGAGAGTTGAAAGAGTTGTTTACCATTTAAAGTCTTTGAAGAAAAGGGTGGGTATTTTTGCATATACTTTCCGATAAATGATGCGAGGTGTGACTCGATCGAAGCCCGCGCCGGTGAGTACACCGGCGCGGGAGCCACCTCCCCAACCTTTCCCCCTTCACTTTTCAAAAGCTTCGGCGAGACAACGCCCAACACATCATATGTATCTGTACTTACCCCAAAAAACACTTCACATTCATACTCCTTATTTAGACCTAGGTATTTCTCCCTCTCTTTATTCTCCTCTCCCACTATTACCAGCATTACCCCCTCAGCCATCGGATCAAGTCGTCCAGCATAAGACAAAATAATGTTTTTGTATTCAGGTCGGGCTAATCTCCACCTATCCAAACATGCGAGTGGCGTCTCCCCTAATTTTTTATACAAACAAAGCATTGCTGAATTTAAAATAAAAATCGCCAACTCTCCGAGAGAATTAACGAATGCACAAATCCGAAGGCAGGGAGTCAGCCGTGAGCTGAGGTCTTTCAGGCACCACCACAAACTCTCCGTGGATACTGACTCTTCTCCCTTCCGTGTCGGTGAAATCCACCCGGCCGTTTGGGGAGAAGTAAAGACTGCTGGCCCCCTTCCATTCCCCAACCTGCGTCCCAGACGAATAGAGGGTGATAGTGTGAGGTGTTGCCTTTATCCGCACCTTTTCTGCCTCGTCCTTGGAAATCATTTTACTTCCCCAAATCAAGCCAAGGGATAAAAAGGCTAACAGTGTAACACCAGTGAGTATATTTTTCAGCCAATTTTTCATAACCGAATCTGTCTTGGTTTTGTCTGGGTACCATGGCTTACTTTCAATCCACCCATTCCCTGTTGGGAAGTTTTTCCAAAGAGCGGATCTGACCAATACGATAATCCAGATCCTTATTCATGTATAATTATACACCCCTTGAAACCATTTGTCAATGATAGTTTTTGTTCCGTAAAAGCCATTACTTTGCTAGAATGTACCCATGTCTAAAAATGAATCCGAGATGAAGAAAATCTCAACAGAGAGTTACAAAGGCGTGCGTGACTTTTACCCTGCTGAGATGGCAGTACAAAATCATATTTTCACTACTTGGAAAAAAGTCGTAGAAAAATTTGGGTACCAAGAATACGGAGCATCTATGCTCGAGTCAGCCGAGCTGTATCGTGCAAAATCTGGTGAGGAACTTGTCAACGAACAAACCTACACCTTTACTGATCGAGGTGACCGAGAAGTGACCCTTCGACCAGAAATGACCCCAACCGTTGCTCGCATGGTGGCGGCCAAAAAACGAGAACTCTCATTCCCCCTCAGGTGGTATTCTATTCCAAACCTTTTTCGATACGAACAGCCTCAGCGTGGTCGTCTCCGCGAACATTGGCAACTCAATGTTGATCTCTTTGGCGTAAAATCTCTTCAAGCAGAAGTAGAGATAATCTCTCTTGCCGTAGAAATCTTGCGAGCGTTTGGACTCAAGGATCAACAGTTTGCCGTACGGATAAACAATCGCAAGATTGTAAACTTTATTATGAACGAAGTCCTTGAGCTCTCTTCTGAAAGTGCGCATACACTCGCCAAGCTCATCGACCGAAAGGCAAAGATGCCCGCGAGCGAGTTTGCCACAAAAACCGAAGCTCTCGTTGGCCTCAAATCAGACCTATTCAAAGAGCTTATCAATTCTCAAAATTTTGAAAATTTTGTTTCTATCCTCCCCGTTTCGATGCGAACATACGAAGGAATAGTTGAGACAAAATCTGTCATAGAAAATCTTGAGAAGCTCGGTATTACGAATGTCGTCTTTGACCAGACCTTGATGAGAGGTTTTGACTATTACACCGGTACTATTTTTGAAATCTTTGATACCAATCCCGACAATCGCCGATCGGTCTTTGGTGGTGGACGCTATGACGACCTCCTCTCTATTTTTGGTCAAGAAAAAGTGCCGGCGGTCGGCTTTGGTGCAGGAGATGTGGTTATGAAAGACTTACTTGAGACTTACGGACTGCTACCTACAGAAACTTCAAAAACTCGCCTCTATATTGCCTTGGCAGATGATAGTGCTACCGCTTTTGCTCAAGACCTAGCCCAAAATCTCCGCGAGGCCGGCATTTCGGTCGCTCTCGATTATTCCGGAAAGAAAATAGGTGATCAGGTAAAATACGCCGACAAAAACAAAATCCCTTTCGTAACCGTCGTCGGTGCAGATGAGATTAAATCGGGCCAATTTAAAATCAAAAACATGGCGACTGGGGAAGAAAGAGTTGTGACAGAAAAAGAAATTACAAATATAGTAAAATAAAAATGAGAAAATTTTATTATATAAGTAGCCTAGTATTCGTATTTCTGATACCAGTTCTCGTTGAAAGTTATTTTATCCTTGTTCGAATAGACTTGTTTCAACTGATTACATTTGTTATGGGTATTACAATCATCGGCAGTATGTGGGATATCTGGGCAACAAAACACGGGCAAAAAGATTCTGTCTGGCTCTGGCAATTCAATCACAAAGACACCTTGGGATTATTTATATTCGACCTACCAATAGAAGAATTTTTATTCTACATTATCACAAGTATATACATTATCTTTACTTGGGAGTGTCTCGGTTTCTTATTTGAACCCGGAGGAGATATTATGCTAGTAATACTACCCATTCTGACTGTATGGAGCCTTCTTTTCATTGCTTTACCTTACATAATTAGACCAAAGGATGACTCTATAAAGTAACTCAACTAAGCCATTCCAACGGCTCAACAGGCCTGTTGAGCCGTTGGAATTGTAAAGAAATCCACATCTGATACAATAGCATTCATGCGCAAAATTATTTTTGATATTGAAACAAAAAATCTTTTTGAGGAGGTGGGTAGCAATGATCCTGCCGCGCTCGATATTTCGGTCATCGGTATCTACGATTCAAGTACTGACGCCTATACCGCTTATACAGACAAGGAACTCAAGCAAGTATGGCCTATTATAGAGAGTGCGGATGTACTCATTACCTACAACGGCGATCATTTTGATATTCCCCTACTCAACAAATATTACCCTGGTGATCTTTCAAAAATAAAAAGTCTTGACCTCCTCGTAGAAATACGAGCAGTACTCGGCCGAAGGCTCAAGCTAGACTCTATCGCCGAAGCGACCCTGGGAAAAAAGAAAATCGGCCACGGTCTCGAAGCGGTCGAATGGTACAAACAAGGCGAAATAGAAAAGATCAAAAAATACTGCCTCGAGGACGTAAAAATAACCAAAGAAGTCTACGAATACGCGCTCAGAAAAAATCACCTCAAGTATAAAGACAACGGAGAGCTCAAGCAGATCAAACTCGACACTTCGAAATGGCAAGATAAAAAAGAAAGTGCGATGACATTTACCCTACCATTTTAAACAACTTTGAATTACACAGTTTGAAATATGCTATACTTAATCCAACTAATATTTTAAAAAAATGAATGTCATAAACCCACCGACCAATAACCCATCCCCTATGAATCCAGATAAAAAAGAAAGTGTCCTCACCGTACCGACCGCCATTATTATTGCTGGTCTTTTGATCGCAGGGGCACTCTACTATAGTAAGCGACCGACGGCTGTCCCAACGCCCGCAAAAGAAGACCTTAAGATCCAGTCCGCTGATATAGACATACTCCCCGTAACCGAAGCAGACCATATCTTGGGCAATCCAAACGCACTAGTAAAAGTAGTTGAATTCGGTGATCTCGAGTGCCCGGCATGTATCTATTTTCATCCAATTATGAAAAAAATCATGGATGAATACGGCAAAGACGGAAAAGTCGCTTGGGTATACAGACATTTTCCTCTTGACCAGATCCACCCGAAGGCCCGAAAGGAGGCGGAGGCAGCAGAGTGTGTCGCCAAACTCGGTGGCAATGATCAATTCTGGAAATTTACCCACCGTATTTTTGAAATTACCAAAGGCAACAACACACTAGAAGAAAATCTGCTCGGAAAAACAGCGGTGGAAATAGGTATCAACAAAAAAGCCTTTGACTCATGTCTCGCTTCAGGTATTTTTAAAAGCAAAATCCAAGCACACCTCGAAGACGGCATCCGAGCTGGAGTCAAAGGTACACCATACAATATTCTCATCACACGAGATGGCAAAAAAATACCTCTAAACGGCGCCTACCCATACGAAAGTATGAAAGCTATTTTAGATGCCGTGATTGCAGAGGTGAAGTAAGTATGGAGAGGTCACGATTTACGATTCATGGTTGTCAAATAAAACCCCCGCGACAAAGTCGCGGGGGTTTTATTAATTAAAAAACGCATCAAATGAATGACGCGCGCGAGGACTCGAAGGACCTAACAGTTGATCGCAAGCTCCCTGACAGAACGATAAATGAGGCCAAGCTCCTCCAATTCTCGCCTCTCACAGCCAACGGTGTTCGAAGACACCCAAATCGCAAGCTTCTTTGCTAACTTCCGCTCAGGAAGCCTGATCTCCTGGAGCAAATCAAAGAAAAGTTCCTTGAAGATCTTAGTGTTCCGACCGACATCAATGCGCGCGAGACGAATGAGCTTGCTGAGAACCCAAAGCTGATCATCCAAATCTCGGGACTTTCCAAACTCCCTCGAGAGCAAGACCTTTGGATTGAGGTCGTCTGTCCGCTGGTGGAGCATGAAAGAGTTACGGACACTCTCGACCAGATACATCGCCGTGGCGAGGTTCCAGTCCCGAGAATCAAACAGGAGAGGGACTGTGGTGCTCCAGTGATCATCGTGAGTATTGAGGCCGAGGAGCCATGTCCCGATCGCACGAGGATTGAAACGATTGTCTCGGAAGATCGGTGCGACCTTTGAGCGAACGGCACGGCTGTTGCCACCGTATTTCTCGACAGCTTCGATCAGCTCTTTGAGCTTACGAGCGGTTGACTTGTGTAGCATAGGCTTTTTGCGTATTTAATTGTTAAGGTTACAGACCGTTTGTAACAATACCACGATGGTCCCTTTTTGCAATAGGCAGTCCGACCAGAATATCTCAGAATTCAAAAGGCTAACTTCCGAAGTTAGCCTTTTAGCGTGGCTCTATAGAGCCACTTTCATTTTTATGGTTTTTGTAGATATTTCAGCTCAATTCTTTACCAATCTTGCCAATTTACACCACCGACACTCTTCATCATCACAAAAACTCGTCACCAACTTACCTGTTTTGACCACCTCCACCAACTGCAAAATCTCTCCTTTCACTTTTGCAATATCCGCCTCAGTAATCGGAAAAGAAACTGTTGGGCATCGCCCTTTGTCGTCCGGCTTTATAAACACCAGCGAGGGTTCAACCTTTTTACCCTTGTACTTACTCTGCGCCGACAATAAAATGTAATAAAAAACAAGCTGGCGGAAATAGTCTCCAGTGCTCGATTTTGTATCACCTTTGATCGACGCCACAGACTCCGCCTGTTTGGTCTTGTAATCAAACACCGACACCAAATCCCCCACAACAAGCACTGCATCCATCTTGCCGTGAAGTCTGATCCCCGATTCCTCAGTCTCAAACCAAGATTCAGTGAGAATTTCTCCTGCTTGAATAAAATGTGGATGAAGGGCTTTGGCCACTTCTCCCGCAATTTCGCCAAGTTCCTCTCGCACCGCTCCCTTTTCAAAAGAAGGTAAAAGTGATCTGTCTAAATACTCTGAGGTAGCGACCAGAATTTCAGCCTCAATCTGCCCTACAGTAATCCCTTCCCGCTTCATGTGCCAGACTCGATCCATTGCGAGGTGCATCGCACTTCCGCCTTCAGACTTAGCTGATGGCGCCTCAGGTACTTTCAAAATACTCTTGTACAAAAATCCTTGCGGACATTTTAGAAAATGATTGAGGGCAGTGACCGAGAGTCCTTTTTCAGCCAGCACACTTTGCGCATACGCATTCAACTCCGCAGTACGCGCATCTGTCCCTCTGGTCTTTGCGAGCATAAAAGCATCATCTTGCATCGCAGGTATCTCACTTTGGGAAATATCTTTCTCTGAGAGCTCGTCGACAAAGGAGAGCGGTGTAAAAGCTTTTCCCGACACATCTTCAAGTGGAGTAATAATGGTAATATGTTTGCGCGCGCGAGTCAGTGCGACATAAAAAAGCCGGCGAGCATCTCGAAGATCATCTCCTTCATTCTTTTCTTGATTCGGTAGCACAAAAGAGGCAGATTTTGGTCGGGTAAGCCAGGATTCATTGACCGCAAAAGGCAAAAAGACTTCATCGTACTCAAGCCCCTTTGAGCCGTGGGCTGTCATGATCCGAATCGGTGCATCAGGCACCCCCGAGAGCACTTTGACACTTCGATTCTCCGCCACCAAGCGATACGAGAGCAGGGCTTCGATAAGCTTTCGTGGGTCATCTGCGTACGACCGGTCTCGAGCCGACAGCTCTGAAGCCAGCGAAATAATTCCTCGCCATACTTCGGCATTCGCCGGATTCTTTATAATCATATTTTGTAAACCACTTTTTTCGGCAACATGGGTCAAAAAAGAAATTCCTCCGCGATGCGAAAGTTCTTTACAGACAGTTTGTATCAACGGCAATTGTTGTATCACCTCATCCCCCTTGCCGGTCTTTACCAAACGAATCAATGTCGATGCGCGAGCAAACGGCACCCCCCACAATCCAGAAGCCAAAGTGATAGCAAGCCCCTCGGTCTGTGATGGGTCACTCACAAAATCAATCAACTCAAAAAACAATGCTCCGACTGGATGTATGAAAATATTAATACCTCGTTCAGAAACAGCAGAAATACCATGCGCTTCACAGAGAGTCGCCACACGCTCTACATCTCTATTGCGACGGACAATCACCGCACAGGTCTTATCCTCATGACCCTCTGCCTGCTTAGAAAAATCCTTGAGCCTCTCTACCAATGCCTTGTCAGCCGAGGAGCTGTTGCCCGCCGTCACCACTTCTATCGGACGTGGTTTGTCATCACCCCCCGCGGATAGCTTTATTCGCAAAAGTGGATGCTCACCGTCTGCATAATTATTTTCGATGAGCGAAAATCCTGCATCCAAAATAGACTGATGCGAACGATAATTTTCTTCAAGCGAAATCACCTGCATATTTTTCCATATAGTCTGAAATTGTAAGAAATTTTGCACCGATGCACCCTGAAAGCGGTAGATAGCCTGCTTCTCATCTCCCACCACAAAAAGATTTGGTGTGTCAAAAAAACTCGCAATAATGCGGATGATCTCATTCTGAGAATCATTTGTATCCTGATGTTCATCTACCAAAAGATAGAGGTATTTTTCTTGGATCAGTGATTTGAGGAGTTCATCGGTACGAATAGCTTTCAGTAACTCAAAAATAAGATCATCAAAGTCGATCTTCTTTTCGGTGCGTTTTTTGGCTTCATACGCCTCATATACATCCGCAAAAAGTAATGTCTTTTCGCATTTTTCTATCTGCTTTTTGGCATCGGCCTTGAGTTGCCCTTTGGTCGCCCCACGAGTTGAAATAGAGCCTTCATCATTTTTGATACGCTCTGCTTCCATGCGAGCAAAGTCCCGCACCATTTCGGGAGTGAGCGCGTCACGCTTGGCATCACTCACCGTTTTCAAGATGGTCGAGATATAAAAATCGGGTTCACCAAGAGGTCGAATCTGTTTGTACTTTTTATCTTTCAAAATCTTTCGTACGAGTTCCTGTGCCTCAATATCGGTCATCTGTAGTGTGCGGTAGATGTGGGTGAAGTGATCGGGAAATTCGACAAAAACTGTCGAGGCAAATCCGTGGAATGTATGGATACACACTTCATCCGCTCGACTACCGATAATCTCGCGGAGCTTCATACGCATCGCCTTTACGCCCGCGTCAGTAAAAGTAATCGCGAGAATACCCGACGGTGGTGTGTCGGTCAGACGCAAGATATTGGCGATACGGAGCGTGAGAATAGTGGTCTTGCCCGTCCCTGGACCTGCAATCACCATCACCGGCCCCTCGATAGTATCCACGGCCAATTTTTGCTTTTTATTGAGCTTTCTGTACGCCGTCTCAAACGCCTCACTCGTCTTTGGAGTCATGGGGTAAGTATAGCAAGAAACAGGGTATGTTTATAGAATACTAATTATTGAATCCGGTGTGCGTTGACACCAGCCCATGTTTGAGGTAGGTTTGTTACAGGAGAACATAATCATGAGTGAACAAATATCTTGGGAACAGTTGAAGAGACTGGACTTGGCCGGCAAAACCATCGTGTATTGCACGCAAAACGATGGGCCTGACGCGGGATACTGCTTGCACGGAGTGGTGACCCACACAAAAGTATCAGCAGACTGCTTTGAGGTTCACTTCTCCAAACCGCACGTGCGGAAAGAAACTGGCGGTCAGTGGGAAGAGGTGAAGGAGGAGAAAGACTATTTCATCGGGTGGGTGATGATTGGCCCTCTCGCTCCAATGCTCGATGGCGCAAAAGTGTTGCACTTCGTATGCTTGCCCCATCACGAAGCGCATATTCATCTCGACAAAGAACCTGTCCGCAAATAACCCACATCACAGTGTGCGGTTTTTTTAATTAAAATTTCATAAAATTTAGAGACCGAACATTTTCTTAAAATTCGTAAGGTATGGCTCTGTAGAAGCCCAGAAAAGTTTAAAGGCTCAACGGGCGCCCGTTGAGCCTTTAAACTCATAAAATGACTCTATTCTGCTTTTCTATACCCCTCCAAAAAAGTCTTTTTAAATTCGTCAAAAGTACCGCTCAAAATAGACTGCCGAATACCCTCCACGAGATGCACTATAAAATGCAGGTTGTGAATCGAGGTCAATGTGTGTGCCAAAAGCTCTTTGGTACGTGCAAGATACGCAACATAGGCTAGTGTATAGTTGCGACAAGTATAACAAGTGCAATCAGCTTCGATTGGTGCAAAATATTCCCGGTATTTTGTATTATCAATATGTATTTTTCCAGCTTTGGTATAGAGAGTGCCGTTTCGAGCCTGTCGTGTCGGGGCCACACAATCAAAAGTATCACAGCCGTTTTCAATCGCGAGGAAAAAATCTTCTGGCTCACCAATACCGAGTAGGTGCCGTGGCTTCCCTTCTGGTAATTCTTCATTGACCCATGACACTGCCGTACCGATATCCTGTTTATCAAAACTCCCACCGATACCAAAGCCATCAAAATCCATTGCGCCGATCGTCTGAGCACTTTCTTTTCTCAAATCCTGAAAACGACCGCCTTGCACGACACCAAAAAGTGCGATTGGATTGGCACCAGTAGATTCTAGAGATTCAACCTGAAGTTCTTTGTGTCTATCGAGCGATCGCTTTGCCCATCTGTGCGTCCGTTCCATCGCCTCCTTTTGATACCGTTTGTCAGCGGTCGGCGACGTACATTCATCAAATGCAAAAATAATATCAGCGCCGATACTGTTTTGTATTTCAATTGATTTTTCTGGAGAGAAGAAATGCTCACCACCATCTCGATATGACTTAAACATCACCCCATCCTCTGTAATCTTTGCCAGCGGTGGCATCCCCTCGCTCCGCACAGACTCGCTCTTTTTTTCTCGCTCATCAAAACCATTTGATTCACCTTTTGAAAGTTTACTGATCGTCGTACCGAAAGCGACACCGAGTGAAAATGCCTGAAAACCACCCGAGTCAGTAAAAGTAGGCCCAGACCAATTCATGATTTTGTGTAAACCACCGCCGGCCTTTACTATTTTTTCACCCGGCTCAAGATATAAATGATAGGTGTTGGCAAGCACCGCCTGAGCACCGAGACCCTTTACCTGCTCTGGTGTCAGCGCCTTCACGGTCGCTTTTGTTCCCACCACAATAAAAGCCGGAGTATTGATCACGCCGTGTGGTGTTTCTATTTGTCCAGCTCGCCCCAGCTTGCCAGGCATTTTTTTCTCAATATTGAATTTCATTTTTGTAATAAAAACAACCCCAGCGAAGGGGTTGTTTTTCAACTTCTTTACTTAACACCCAAAAGCTCTACATCAAACAAAAGTGTCGAGTTGCCAGGAATCGGTCCGTAGTCTGCCATTCCATATCCAAGAGTTGCTGGGATAGTGAGCTGTCTTTTGCCTCCCACTTTCATACCTGCAACACCAAGATCCCAACCTTTGATCACCTGTCCTGCACCGAGAGGAAAAGTAAAAGGCTCGCCTCGGTCGACTGAACTGTCAAACTTTTTACCATCGACAAATGTTCCTGTGTAATGTACCGTCACTTGTTTTCCCGCTGTAGCAACAGCACCAGTACCTACCGTGACATCAGTATACTTCAAACCATCTTTTGTTGTAATTTCTTGTGACATATTTTTTGTTTCTTTTTTTGATATTGACTGTTCTGTGACCACTTTTTCCACCTGAACATCCGCGATAACATCTCCTGCTCCTGCAGTCTGAAGCTCGGCAATATCAGGAGCCTCAAACACAGAGGTTCCAAACATAAGGATACCGAGACCCACCACCACTCCTACTCCACCTGCGATCCATTGATTTACTTTTTGATTATTCATTTTTTGAATAGTTACTTTATATATACTACCTTTCTATAGTCTACGCTACTCCACCAAAAAAATCAAAAGGAATAACATGTGGTTGACCCAAACGGCTCAACAGGCCTGTTGAGCCGTTGGAATGGCTCTGTATGGCCGTGATTGAAAATAGACAAGAAGCCGTTTTTATTGTAATTTCTGCACTTTTGTGCTAGGATGCACCCCATGTATAGACCACGGGGAAAGACCCATACCAGAGCACTTCAAGCAAAGATCCACAAAACACCTGAAAAAAAAGAGGTGAAGATAGTCTCTGTACCAGAAACTCAGACTATTGAGTACCCTATCCGTATCAATCGTTACCTATCTCTCAAAAACTACTGCACTCGTCGCAAGGCCGATGTACTTATCTCATCTGGCAAAGTTTTCATCAATCACAAAAAAGCAACCCTCGGAGACAAGGTGGAAGAAACCGATGTGGTAGAGGTCAATCTACCCCGCGACTTCGCCCCAGAAACTCGTACGTACTATGCTTACAACAAACCCGTCGGTGTGGTGACCAATCTCCCCCAAGCCGGAGAAAAAAGTATTATCAATGTCACGAAATTTCCCAAAAAAGTTTTTCCGATCGGCCGACTCGACAAGGATTCTCGCGGGTTGATTATTTTGACTGACGACGGGCGCATTACCGACAAACTATTGAATCCAAAATATGTGCACAGCAAGGAGTACATCGTTCGTGTACACAAAACTATTAATGAAAACTTTATCGGCCGAATAGGCTCGGGGGTCAAGCTCGATGACGGGTATACCACTAAGCCGTGTGAGGTAGAACAGCTTGATGATCAGCATTTTCGCATCGTACTAACCGAAGGTAAAAAAAGACAGATTCGCCGGATGTGTTTGGCACTCAATTATGAAGTAATGGATCTCCTGCGTATTCGTATTATGAATATTGAGCTGGGAGAATTACGCGAGGGTCAATATCGAGAAATCAAAGGTGATGATCTCGCGGAGCTTTTGAAAAGCTTGAGCATGATAAACCCGACCGAGTAACATGTCCCAAGTGTATATTGCAGAAAAGACACCGCTTTATGCTATACTGTGTGCATGAATTTTTCAAAAATATTTCGCAAAAATATTGCCAAGCCGATCCTTGGTGGCGAGCTCGACCAAGAGACTGCCGACCGACTCGATAGAATAAACCGCGAACTCAGAGAAGGTTTTGATTTTATCCGCCCACACAATAAATCCGTCACCTTTTTTGGCTCAGCGAGATTTACGGAAGATAATCAACATTACAAAGTAGCTGAGGAGATTGCTAAAAATATCGTCACCGAGCTTGGATACGCGGTGGTCACTGGTGGTGGTCACGGTATTATGGAGGCAGCCAACAAAGGCGCGAGTGAGGCGGGCGGTATTTCTCTCGGTGTAAACATCAAGCTTCCTCACGAACAGCAGGTCAACAGATATGTTCAAAAGTCTATCAATTGCCATTACTTCTTTACCCGCAAAGTCATTCTGGCTTTTTCTGCCGAAGCATATCTTTTCTTTCCTGGTGGTTTTGGAACACTTGATGAATTTTTCGGCATCCTCACTTTAATCCAAACTCACAAAATTCCAAAAGTACCCCTCATCCTCGTCGGTAGAGACTATTGGGAACCACTTCAGGAAACTATTTTCAAAGATTTGTACGAAGAGCATGGTACTATCAGCAAAAATGATATGCGGGCGTACACCATCACTGATGATCCAAAAGAAATCCTTGATATCGTGCGAAAGGCACCGATGAGGAAGGAGTAGCCCAAATCAAAAAACCCCGCGACGTAGTCGCGGGGTTTTTTGATTGCCTATGTTTAAAAATCTAAAACCCTCCTCCTTTATCAAAGTCACCAAAATCACTCTTTTCAATACTCATAAACGAGGTCTTCTTGTCATCAAAGAATAACTCAGCCACACCTGTCGGACCATTTCGATGTTTTTCGATAAGGATCTCAGCAATACCCTTTTTATCTGAGTTCTCATTGTACTTATCTTCACGATGAATAAACATGACCACATCGGCATCCTGTTCAATAGAACCTGAGTCTCGCAAGTCAGAGAGTCTCGGCTTACCACCTCTCTGCTCCACCGCTCGAGAAAGCTGTGAGAGAGCGATCACGGGCACATCGAGCTCACGGGCAAGATTTTTGAGAGAGCGGGAAATTTCTGTGACCTGCTGTACCACGTTGTCAGAATTACGACTCTGGGTCGGCACCATAAGCTGGAGGTAGTCCACGATGATAAGACCAAGGCCTTTTTCACTTTTAAGTCGACGTGCAATAGCACGCATTTTGAGAATGTTGTTACCGGGCTGATCATCGATATAGATAGGTGCCTTTGAAAGCTTGTCCATCGCATCTCGAATACGACCAAAGTCATTTTCGATAGACAAATTTTGCCCCGTACGGATTTTCCACGAGTCCACCTGTGACTCTGCGGAAAGCATTCTATCCACAAGCTGTTGCGAGCTCATTTCCAAAGAAAAAATACCGACAGGAATGTTGTGATTGATCGCCGTCTTTCGAGCAATGTCGAGTGCGAGAGATGTTTTACCCATCGAAGGTCGTGCAGCGAGGATAATCAGGTCTGATTTCTGGAAACCAGCAAGCTTATTGTCGAGCTCTTTGAAACCAGTCGGCACACCACGCATTTCGTCTTTGGTCTTGTGGAGTCGGTCAATTCTCTCCCAAGCCTCCACCAACGTATCTTTTATTTCTACAAATTTACTCGAGCCTGAGTAGTTGGTCACTTCAAATATTTTTTTCTCGGCACGATCAAGCAAATCCTCGAGCTCAGATGCTTCGTCAAAACCGAGCTCCCCAATATGTTCAGCCGCTTCGATCAAGCTTCGCATCATTTGTTTCTTTTCTACGATCTCAGCATAATGCTTTGCATTAGTCGAAGATGGTACAGCATTCACAAGCTCAGTGAGAAAACTCGCGCCACCCACCTGCTCGAGCTGTTCTTTTTCTTTAAGACGAGATGAAAGCGAGAGAAGATCGATCGGAGTACCTTTGCTAAAAAGCTCGAGCATCGTCTTCCAGATATTGCGATGTTTTTCGACATAAAAAGAATGTGAGGCGACCACATCCATAACTTCATTGATCGCATCAGGGCGGATCATGATCGAGCCGAGCAACGCCTTTTCTGCCTCAATACTTTGAGGTGGAATGCGCAGTGGTGCCGGACGAATTGTTTTTTGCATAGAGTTATTCTAGCATGTCTGTTTTATTCGCAAAGATTGAAACTGGGAGAAGTCTGTGTCTAAGCTGTGCACAAAGATAGAGCCTGCACGATATGTACTGATTTGCTATACTACTTGCCATGGACTCAATTCATTCGCTGATACAGTATTTTACCGAATTACCGGGTGTCGGACCACGGCAAGCAAAAAGATTTGTGTATTTTCTCTTGAGTCGCAATGCGCGCTACCTCGATGAGATGTGTCGACTAATTCAGGAGCTCAAAAATACCATCCGAACCTGTAGTGAGTGCTTTCGCTTTTTTCCAAACGATACTCGTAACGATCTCATCTGTTCTATTTGTAAAAATAAAAACCGGGATACTACGGGTCTCATGATAGTCTGCCGAGATGTTGATTTTGAAACGATTGAGAAAAATCATATATACAATGGCAAGTATTTTATCCTCGGAGGCACTGTGCCGGTGCTTGAAAAAATGCCGGAAAAGAAAATTCGTCTGAGTGAGCTTTTGGTCACTGTTGAAAAAAGAGCCGAGAAAGATGGTTTGAGAGAAATTATCTTTGCGATGAGTGTGAATCCAGAGGGGGAAAATACCTTAGACTTTTTGAAACAGTCTCTCGCGCCACTTGCGCAGAAACACAGCCTCACCATGAGTGCGCTCGGCAGAGGACTTTCGACCGGTACTGAGCTGGAATATTCTGACAGTGATACGATTAGAAATGCACTGAAAAATAGAGTTTCTGAACAGAAAAGCGAGAAAACGGCAGAGATAGCGTAAAAGTGGGTCAAATTAGCACAGATTTCTCAGGCCCCCGGATTTTCCAACCTAAAACACGAGTACGTGTTCGGTCAGATAGAAAAATCCGGGGGCCTACCCAATCCACCTCTCAATAGAGCCATTAAATCAGGTTCCCGTCTGGGTACTTGACATTTATGTATATAGTATGCTATAATAGATACAGGAAGGTAAGTATGGCTCTTTGATAACCGTTCGCCGACAGAATAGTGTGTGGGAGGTCCGCAGGTAGTAATTGCTCAACTAATTGATTTTTTATCGCAATGTACCTGGCATCTCTCCCCCACTCTTCTGTCGTGTGAACAACTAACAAACGCACGACAGGACTTGTGCTCACGTGAGCGCAGGAGGAAACCATTCAGTAAGTCAGTCAACGTCCGAAACGAAAGAAATCTTATGGTGCTACTAACCTCACTGTCAGAAGCCCTTGATGCAGCGATCAAGGCAAAGCAGGTCGTGGGCCAATACGGTCTCCAGGACCAGGCCCTCACCCAAATCTTCATCAAGCAAAACTTCCTTGGCGACCGGCACGAACGGCTAGAACAAGAAGTGGATGAGAAAATCCCCCGCCGACCCCACGTGGACATGAAAAAGTTCCAGGGCACCGGCTACGTAGATCGCGGCCAGCAAGTGGTGGTCGGTCACAGCATACGGACGAGCAATCTCCGGGTCGGACTGACGAACAACGCTTGGCGCCTGGTAGAGCTCTGGAAAACGGAAGGTTTCGTCCCCACCGACCCCCGCAACCGCCGTGGCCCGCAAATCAAGAAAACCACGGTGGTCCAAGACTGGCGCCGGATTGATGACGTCGATGACGGAATCCGCCCGAACGCACCGTGGATGGACGCTGCCACCCTCGCCGCCAAAAGTGCCGAGAAAGACGCTCTACCGAAGATCAAGGTGCTCGCACCCGAAGTCCTCGATCTCATCCGCGAACTCAACGGCCGGCGGAAGTGGAAGGATTGCTTCGTCTGGTGGAACCCCCCGGGGCTCTACCCGAGCACCGATCCCTCTAAGCTCGAGGAGCAAAAGGACGGTATCCTCACCATCAACCTCCGCGGCCCCAGCTGGGACCAGGACGCCGATAAAGCGGCCACATCGCTCGTCGTGCACAATCACCAGCTCATGGTGATTGCCAACCTCCCGCCCGGAGGAGAAGAGGAGTAATCCTCATCCAGACTCAAACAATGGACGACCTTCAACAGGCCGTCCATTATCTTTTTATCTACAACACTTTTTTAAAATACTCAAACAAAGGAGATAGTGTTCCTTCTCTAAGCATCTCTTTTACATCCACCTTAGTATTAAAAAAATTCTCGGGTGTATTTCCAGAAACGAGATTAAAGAGATGTGCAAAAAAGGTCGTAGCGTACTGCCCTGTATCCAGAGAAAATGAAAGTGCAACACCTTCAGGACAGACTTCATACGAATGAATCTTTGCAACACTCATAGTAGAAACTATTCTCTTTTGAAGTCTTATGATAGTAAACGGCAAAACGTTTTGAAAAGAAAGGGGGTACATTGCAATCGAATCGAGAAACTTCCTATACAAATCAATATCCTGCTGGTCATTACTCAAAAGAAGTGGTAATTCTTTCGGCAACACTTGTTGAGACTGTATTCGTTCAGCAATATATTTATTAAAGAAAAGTGAAGATACAGAGTACACCAAAAGAGCTACTGTCTCAGGTATCTGGTGTAGAGCTTTTTTAAAATTGACAGGATCTTTCAAAAGGCTCTGCAAAAGCCTTTGTTCATCGGGAAAACAAGAAGCTACTGGACCAATAACGTGGAGCATTTCCTGCCAATTTCCCCACCGAGTCAAAAGCTCTCTACGAATCCTTATATAAAACAAACTCTCTTGGGGACTTGTCTTGGTGATAACATCTCTCACCACTTGCTCATAGTTCCCTTTCAAGAGATCTATACCTGCTTGAAAGTTGAGTAATCTGGGTGGTCCAAAACGCTGGAGATAATAGTAGTTATAAAAACCAGTTTGCTTAAGATTGTTGAGAGATTTTTGGAAGACATTTTTATCTACAGGGTTTGTGCCTTTTTCCGTCCGTACAAAAATACTGAAGCGATTACCAGAAATGACACCTTTTTGAATCGGATTGGCCCCAGATGCAATATCTTTCAAAAAATAGTGCGGAGAGGAAACTTTTTTAAGATATTCTGGCGATATATTTTTGAGAGATATTCTTTGAGCTGTAAGCGCCTTTTCATCCTTGAGACCCGCATACCCTATCTGAGATTTATCACAGTGAAGCTGAGTACTCAGATCCTTAATCGCCTCAACTGTTGAGATATTACATTTTACTAGTGTTGCATAGAGTATCGGCGAAACAGGAACGATACTCGATTGATTTAAAACATTCTCGTGGGTGACTGTGTATACAGTTCCATTCTTAGCGATTTCCTCAACAATAAAGTCTTGAGGGTATAATTTGATATACCCTTTTGAAAAAGATTCCTTTTGGGGTATATATATGCCAAAATCTTTTAAAAACTTTGCGTCCTCAACGAGTGTTGGTTCAACAAATAACTGAGGGTACTCTACACGAAGAATATCTATATATTCCCTCTCTTTTGGATGATCGGTTTCAGACATCGTATTATCCCTTATTGTACTCTATTTTTATAGTATCGTCACACGTTTTTATCCACCATTAAACATAAAATCCCCTTTCAGGGATTTTATGTTTTCGCTTATTTTATCGAATCAATCGCGACCTTGAAGAAAGGCTGGCGGTGGCCGTTTTTCTTGAAGTATCGGCTCTTCTGTTTGTACTTGATCACATTTACCTTTGCTTCTCGGCCGATTTCTTTGAGAGTAGCCTGTACAGTCGCTCCAGCAATAAAAGGAGTACCGATAGTGGTGTCTTTGCCGTTATCTACAAGCAAAACCTTGTCAAAAGTGAGCTTATCACCAGCCTTGAAAGTACCGGTAATCTTCTCAATATTGAGCACATCGCCCTTGGTGACCTTGTATTGTTTGCCTCCTGTTTGTATAACCGCAAATTCCATAGTGCTACACAGTATATACGAAATGTATAAAAATGCAAGTTCCCCGATTTATAACGAGCAGAGCGACTATATAAATCGGGGACACTGAGGTATCTCCCTCAGTGAAGGCCAATAGACGCCGAAGGCGACAAAGAATAGCCCACTTAATTCCAAAATGAAAGCCCCGAGACGTAGGTAGTGTCCCGAGGCTACAGCTCGAAAGCTGTGGTGACTTGCAATGATTGACTACTGGAAACTCAATTAGTCAATGCTACTTCCAGCCTTCAACCATCACTCTGGTCAAGTCAGGTAAGCTTCTCCAAGAACAAAGAAGTGACTTGAACATCCCCCTTGATAATCCTCAGTGAACGAACAGCGTCACTAAGAATCATCACCGAGGCCAACAATACCACACAAAGATAAAAATAGGAAGAA
>SXGR01077523.1_pt1 | contig 19844 bp, 18 predicted proteins | sample 3174711 | NCBI WGS metagenome assembly SXGR01 (sample SAMN11356860, study PRJNA531348) | freshwater metagenome | isolation source: freshwater sample F1-60 | place: China: Fuxian Lake, Yuxi | collected 2017-12-25
TCTGCAGCTCGCGGATATTGCCCGGCCAGGCATACGCCACCAGCAATTCCATGGCCTCCGGGGTGAATCCACAGACAGGCTTGCTGTGCTTGCCGCAGAATTCCTCTAGGAAACGCTCGGCTAGAATCGGGACGTCACCGGGGCGTTCCCGAAGCGCGGGCAGGTGGATTGTGACGACATTGAGTCGGAAGAAGAGGTCCGAGCGGAATTCTCCGCGCTCGACCGCCTCCTCCAAACTGCGGTTGGTGGTGGCGACAAGGCGGACGTCCACCGGGAGCGTGTCGTTCCCGCCGACACGCTCGTACTCGCGTTCCTGTATCACCCTAAGGAGCTTGGCCTGGACGGCGAGGGAAACCTCCGTAACCTCGTCCAAAAGCAGGGTCCCCCCGTTCGCCATACCGAACCGTCCCTCGCGACGATTAATGGCTCCGGTGAAGGCCCCGCGTTCGTGTCCGAACAGCTCGCTCTCCACGAGCGACTCCGGAAGCGCCGCGCAGTTGAGCTTCACGAAAGGGCCGTCCCTCCGGGGGCTCTGCTGGTGCATGGCCCGTGCGACGAGCTCCTTGCCGGTGCCGCTTTCGCCTTGGATGAGCACCGTCGCATTGGTGGGAGCCACCCTACAGATGTAGTCGCGGAGATGCTGGGTTGCCGGCGAGCGTCCGAGGATCTGGACCCCATTCCGGGGGATGGCTATCTTGGCGGACGTGGTGACGGTCGGGGCGCTTGGGGGACTTGAGAGATGCCGACGTGCACGGTCGAAGAAATCCCGGAGATCCCGCTCGGCGAATGGGCGGACCACCACCTCGTGGGCTCCGGCATCCTTCTGCTGATCGATGACCGCGGGGCTGTTCTTCTCGAGCAGACTGATGATGTAGGGGGCATCGATCCGCGCAGCCAGTTCCCTCACCAGAGTGACCCCCTCGCCGTCGGGAAGAATGTCCCCGGCCAGCACCATCTGGAAGTGGTCGGCTTCGAGGTATTTCCAAGCCACGGCAAGGCTGCCCGCCTCGGCAACTGCGATGCCGCGGGTCCTAAGCACACGACCGACCGTCTGGCGGATCAGCTCCGAGCGATCGACAACGAGGACGCGTTCTATGACCTTCATGGCGCAGCAGCCCTTCCGGGAAATCCGTACGTCGACCGGACGCGTCCCGGGTTCCGGGTCGCGCTGCTGGGGACCATCCCGGCGGGCAGCAGTCCATGGCGGAGCCACCATTGCTCGTTCTGGCGGTCGAGTCGGACGGCGCGCTGGATGAGGTCGGCGATCGCCTGGATGCGGGTCCTCTGGGATTCCGAGATCGGCCGGGGTGCGTTGTCCCGGGTGGCACGCTGCGTCGTCTCCAGGCGGACCAGGAGGGCCCGGCGGCGATCGGGGAAACCCTCCAACCGTTCGAGCTGACCCGCCTGGAGGGCGTCGGCCTCCTCCTGGAAGAGATCGAGGACGGCCAGACACGCTTGGTGGTAGGCGTCGAGGGCGGATTCGAAAGGGGACGTCGTCAACTTCACGGAGCGTTGGGGCCAGATCCCTTCGCCTTGCGGGCCTCAGCCTCGGATTTCAGCACGGCGATCCGCAGCGAAGCCATGTTCTGAAGAAGATTGAGGGATGCTGAGTTGGTCGGAAAACTGGGGTTGTCCTTGAGCGCAAGGATGTCTGTATAGGTCTTCAGTGCCGCATCGGCATGCCCTAGCCGCTCCTCGCAGAGGCCCACCTGGTAGAGAAACGTCTGCCTGTTCCTGACGTCCTCATGGCTCGTCGACAGGGCCCGATAGAGCGCGAGGGCTGCCGGGGTGTCCCCCTCGAGGAAGAAATGGTTCGCGAGATCGTTGCCGACCTTGAGCTTCCAGCGATGCCAGTGCTGGCGTCGGTTCTCCGGGGCCAGTTCAATGGCCTCGAGAAGCAGCTGGTACTGCTCCATGGCGGCGGACCGGTTCCCCTGCTGACGGTAGGCGTTGCCCAGGATGTGGCGGACCTCCGGTATGAACTCGGATTCCGGGAAGTCCTCAAGGAATCGTCGGGCATGACTCTCCGTGACAATGGCCTTCGAGGAGGCCTGCACGGATCGGAGCTGTTTGACTCGAACGACCTCGGTCTCGAGCTCCTCAGACCGAGACTGGAGGATGCGTCCATAGAGGTCGACGGCCTCCTCATGGCGTCCCACCTCCGCCATCGTGTCGGCAATCGCGGACTGTGCCATCAGGACCAGCCGTCGGGAGTAGGCAAGGTTGCTGCCCTCGAGGCGGGGAACCGACCTCAGGACGAGGTAGAATTTCTCGATGGCTTCATCCCTGAGACCGAGCTGGCGGAGTAGATGACCTTGACGAAGCAGGACCTCGGGGACGGCGGGATCCCGAGGGTAGCGCTCGACGAATTCGGCGAGGAGCTGAAGGGCCCTTTCGAGATGTCCTCCATCGGGATCCTGGACCGCAGCCTCCTCGCGGAGATGCGCCAACTCCAGCAGCGTGAGCTTACGGGTTTGTTCCTTAAGGTTTTCCGAGGCGTCGGAGTTCAGGATGGACTCGACGCTCTTGCTCAGCTCCTCGAGGTAGTTGGTCGCCCCGCGGATCGCCTTCAGTCCCTTGAGCTTGGCGGTTGCCCGCTTGTTCTGCCCCTCGATGTATTCCGTCCGGGGCTTGAACTTGAGGTTCTCGGTGGGCAGCGCGCCAAGGCGGGGATCGAGCCCGAACTCGACCGGAGCGGCGTTCGTTTTCTGAGCTGATTCGGGTGGGGTCTCTGCCCTGAGGGCCAGACCCACGAGGAGCACCAGGAGGACTCTACTTGAGCTCATAGGTCGCCCTGCTGGTACCGGTGACGGGAGGTTGAGGTTGCAGCAGTCCATTGATGGGCATGACGATGGGGAGCACGGGATTGATGCCGTTCACCCCGTTCACCCCCGGGACCAGGGGGACTCCGTTGGTCCGTCCCCCTCCGGAAAAGTATCCCAGGATCGCCTCGGTCTGGGCGGTCGCGTCGAGGGGCGCATAGGGACCCACGACCGGGTTTGCTGTCGTTGTCAGCGTGTTCCCAAGGTAGACCGGATCGGGGGACTCCGCACGGACGGTGAAGTTGGATCCGAACTGTGCCGAGGTGGCGTGGAGCTGCGCGATGAACTCCGCGGTGTGCTTTGGCTCAGGCACATAGGTCTGGGGAAGAGGTGGAAGGGCAGGGATCTGGGGCTTCGGAGGCGGGAGCGTCCGGATCCGCCCGAGGTTGGCTCCTCGGGAGGGGAGATACCCGGGTCGGTCCGCGGCATCGAGCAGGCCCGCGCAGGGAATGCCGAGGCAGAGAATCAATGCACCCACGGCAGCCGGACTAGGGCCCGGCCGCAGGTCTCGAAAGAATCCGTTCCTCATCATGGTCAGCTTCCTCTCGTTTCGACTTGAAAATCAATCCCTCCGATCACCGCTGCGACTCCCGGATGCAGGCCCGACATCGGTCAGGACCCCCTCCGTGACGATGAAGTCCTCCGCCCGAATCTCCTTGCGCCACCCCGATGGGTCGAAGTCGTCGACCTGAGCCATGGCTTCCTGCAGCTGGATTAATCGCATCTGACGAGCCTCGCGGTCAGGATCGGCCAAACCGAGCGTGATGAAATGCTGCCGCCACTGGCGATACCCGCCGCTTTCGGGGTGGGTGGAGATCAGGAAGGTGCCCTTGTCCGATCGGAGCCTGAGCCCGGTCTCAAGGGGGTTTCTCGACCAGAAGCGGCACGTATCCTCGGACGCGAGGACGCGGTCGCCCTGAACGATGGCCGGGCTGCGGGCCACGAGATGGTGACGCAGTGCCTCGGCCATAAGTTCCTCCACCCGCCAACCACCCGGATGGCAATGGGTTCGCAGGAGTCGGTGCAGATCCGGGGCGAGGGCCATTCGCAGCTCGTCACCTTCAACCACGGAGGCGGAGCGTGCGCGCGACCGTGATGGCCGTCGCTCAACGGTCCCGGATTCCGGAGAGGCTTGGGTCGCCAAGGCGCCTTCGGACATTCCCGGAGCTTCTGGCTGTGGCTCCTCTGGGGACTCAGGCATGGGTCGAGGATTCGATTCGGGCCCGGGCCTTGATCGCGACAGGGTGGTCGGGCTGGATCGCGAGTACGGTCTCGAAGAGCGGTCTCGCCTCGCTGGCACGTCCCGACTGGAGCAGTGCGGCGCCGAGGCGGATGAGATCCTCGCAGACGGATGGAGTGGCACGCAGGCATGCGGCGTAAGACCGCTGGGCCTCGTTGGGTTCGGACTCAAGAAGCATATCCCCGCGGAGCCGATGGGCGGGTGCATGTAGAGGCTGTTCCTCGGTGACCTGGTCGAGGAGGGCGACGGACTCCGCGCTCCGGCCGCAGGCGTTGGAGGCCATGGCGAGACGCACCTGAAGATCAGGAAGTCCCGGGGCCAGGCGGTTGGCCTTCAGGAGGTCACGCCGCGCGCCCTCGACATCGCCCGACATGTAGCGCAGGGACCCAAGCGCATCCCAGGCCTCAGCCCAATCGGCCCGCCGCTCCGTCACGGGCTCCAGGAGTGCTATCGCGCCCCGGAGATCCCCTATAGACTGAAGATGACCCGCCTCGTCGAGGCTAGCCCGGAGACGGGCTTCCTCACGGAGGGCCTCGCCCTCACGAAGCCGATCGCGCGCCGCCTCGAGGTTCTGTTTGACCAGGATATTGTCCGGCTGCCGTTCGAGTACCCATTCGAGGTCGGCGACCGCCTCGGCCCAGCGTTGGCAATGGAAGGCGCAGACCCCCCTTGAGATGCGCCCCACGAGGTCCTCGGGGTGGTCCCGACAGAAGCGTTGGACGAGCCACCACGCCTCCTCATGGCGTCCTTCACGAAGCACGAGGTCGATCTCAAGGCGCCGGGCTTCCAGATAGCGGGGGTCCACACCAAAGACCGTCTGCAGTGCCTCCATCGCCTTGGCTCGGTGGCCGGTCTCAAAGTGGACAAGCGCCAGCCATGTGCCCAGTGCGGGGTCCCAAGGATTTCCACGGACGAGTTCCTCAAGGTGGGGAAGGGCAGGGGCCATCCACTTCCGGTTGACCAGCAGGCTGGCAAGATTCTTCCGAACCTCCAGGTTCCGGGGTTGGAGCTTGAGGAACTCTGTCCAAGCCCAGCAGGCCAGTGCTGAGTTCCCCCGCTCATAGTCCTGCATGCCTTCCTCGAGGAGGGCTCCGGCGGAGGTGGGAAAGGCTGGACGACCGAGCTTGGCGCGCGCCACCTCGAGGTTTTCGCGGGCCACCTCGGCCATTCCATGCAGCACAACCGCCTGGGCAAAGGTCTCCCCGGCGATTTCCCACTGACCGCCACGGGCGAGGCACACACCCAGAGTGGTCAAGGTGTCGACATCGGTCTGCCCCAAGTCCACCAGGCGTGCGTAGTCACGGCCAGCCTCCGCGTGGTTCTGGTTGTCAAAGGCAACCCGGCCGCGCCACTGAAGCGCGGGGATGTTCGTGGGATCCAGATCGAGCGCCCGTCCGATTCCCGTCGAGAACTCGTCGAGCCGACCCATCCTGAGACTGGCCACGGCCGAGAGCACATGGGTCTCGGCGTTCTCGGGCTGGATCCTCAGTAGCTGACGATACCGTTGCTGAGCCTCCCAGTGGGAGCCCGCCTCGAGGAGGATCCCCCCGAGCGTCTTCAGCAAAAAGGGGGAGTCGGGCTTCAGTGCAAGGGCACGCTCCAGCTCGGCAATGGCTCCGTCGCGATCATGCGCGGCAGCCTTTCTCTCCGCAGACTCGATCGCCTGCTGCACGGCTTGGTCCTGATCCTCTGTCGTTGCCTTCGGCGCTTCAGGATTCGTGATGCTCATGGTCGTGGTCTACTCTGCTCCAGTTGGGCTCGCGCAGCATCCAGGGTGCCAAACGGGGTGCCTGCGCGGGTCACGGCGGGCTGGGGAGCGAGGCGGACACAGCGGCCCTGCCGATGATGTCATGCCCATCCCAGCGTGTGGCACGGCTGGTGCTGCGGCATCCCGTCGATGAATATCGCCCTGCACCAAGCTTCAGCCGCCATGACGGCGAATCTGGCCTGGAACGATCTGGTGGCCCAGAACCTGTCGGGTCAGGCGAGTCCGGGATACCGGGCCCAGGTTGCGGGGTTTGAGGAATTCCGGATCCCTGGGGCCCAGAGCCGGCTGGGAAGCGCCTATCCGACGATCAAACCCGGGCTCAGCCGGGAGCAGGGAACGCTTCAGGCGACGGGCAATTCGACCGACCTTGGGCTCGACGGTCCCGGGTACTTCGCGGTGGAAGCTCCTGGAGGGGGACGGATCTACACCCGGGACGGCCAGTTCCGGGTGGACCGCATGGGAACACTTTTGAGCAAGGACGGCTATCCCGTGGTTGGTGCCAATGGTAGGATCGTCGTGGATCCAGCGGCAGGTCCGATAGCGGTCGGACCCCGTGGTGAGATCTCCCAAGGGGGGATTCCTGGGGCGCAGATCCAGCTCTATGAGGTGGCGGATCCCTCCCAGCTCCAGCACCTCAGCGGAAGCTTTTACAGGCTCGCTCCCGGGGCGCGGGCGGTACCGGCGACGCAGACCACGCTGCAGCAGGGGTTCCTCGAGGGTGCCAATACCTCTCCCGTTGTCGAAATGGGGCAGATGCTTATGGCCATGCGTCACTTCGAGGCGAACCAACGGGCACTCCAGATCGCCGACGACCGCATGGCCCGGTCGATCCAGGAACTGGGCACCCCGCCGCAGTGATCTTCATGACACGTGACGTCGATTCCTCCAGCTGAACCTATCTGACCCGCCATGATCCGTGCCCTCTACAGCTCAGCCTCCGGTCTGCAGGCCCAGCAGAACAACTTGGACATCATCGCGAACAATCTCGCGAACGTGAACACGACTGGCTTCAAGAAGAGCAAGATCGAGTTCCAGGATCTCCTGTACCAGGCCAAGCGGATGGCGGGATCCGAGCAGGGTACGGGGAACCAGCTTCCGGCCGGCATCGAGATCGGCCATGGCACACGCACGGTTGCCACCTCCCGGGTGTTCACCAACGGCGAGCTGAGCCAGACGGGTGAGCGGATGGACATGGCGATCATGGGAGACGGCTTCTTCGAGGTCGCCCTTCCGGATGGCACCCGCGGCTACACCCGGGATGGCGGGTTCAAGGTCTCCTCGGCCGGCGTGGTGGTGAACAGCGATGGCTATCCCGTCACCGGCTTCCCCACGGTCCCGCCCGGAACGACCGCGGTGACGGTCTCTCAGAACGGCCAGGTGTCCCTCTCGAGCGTCAACGGCATCCAGACCACCCGGCTCCAGCTGACACGCTTCGCCAATCCTGCCGGTCTCGTCTCGGTAGGCCGCAACGTCTACAAGGAAAGCGTGTCGTCCGGACCGCCGGAGACCGGCCAACCCGCGGAGAACGGCTTCGGGGAGGTCCACCAGGGATTCCTCGAGCTCTCCAACGTGAAGGTCGTCGAGGAGATGGTGAACCTCATCACGGCACAGCGTGCCTATGAGGTGAACACCAAGGCCATCGCGGCCGCGGACGAGATGATGCAGCAGAGCAACAACCTCAAGCGTGGTTGATTCCATGATGCTCGTCACCAAGACTGCGGGATGGCTCGCCACGGTCGCCGTGGTCGCCTGCGCCCTCCTGCTGCCGGTGTCCGCCGAGGAGTCGGCACCTCCCAAGGCGCAGGCCCTGCGGACTGTGGAACCCGGCGAGATCATCGCAGTGCTCGAACAGGCGCTCCGGAAGGAATGGAAGATCGAGGACGGCGACCTCGTGGTGTCCTTCGACAAGAGCCTCCCCGAGATCCGTGTCCCCACCGGAGAACTCTCGCTCCGCTGGGTGACACGACTGTCGCAGCCCTCGCGTCGCCTTTTCCCACAGTTCGAGCTGGTGGTGGATGGCCGCCCTGTCGGCAGACACGCCCTTCCGGTGCATCTCGAGTGGTTCCGGGAGGTCTGGGTCGCCGACAGTTCCCTCGCCGCACAGGCGCACCTTGGGACGGATGTCGTCCGACGTCAGCGGGTGGAGACGCTCTCCCTGACAGGCAACCCTTGGATGGGCGATCCCTCCGGGGACGAGTGCGCCATCGCCAACCCCGTGGCAGCCGGTTCCGTCGTTCTAGAGCGTCATGTACGAAGGCGTCCTCTGATTCATCGCGGCGAGACCATCGCAGCCCGGCTCCAGGATGGCTCGCTTGCCGTGGAGTTCCAGGCGGTGGCCCTCGAGGATGGATATCGCGGGAGTGGTCTCCGGGTCCGGAGCCTGCTGAAGCCTGTTGAAATGCGTGGAAAGGTCCTCAATGAAACGACTGTCGTGGTGGTCCGCTAGCCTCTGGTTGTCCCTCTGTCTCGCTTGGGGCGACTCCCTCTGGAAGGAGGGTGCCTTGATGGTGGTGTCGGATCCCACGGCAACCGCTGTGGGCGACCTGCTCACGGTCATCGTGAAACAGTCCAGCACGGCGACCAAGAACCAGAAGCGGAACACGAGCAAGAAGTCCGACGTGAACGCCCAGATTGAATCCTTTTTGTTCACTCCTGCGGCCAGCTCCGCCTTCACCAAGGGCGGCAAGTTCCCGGCGCTCAAGGCGTCGACCGAGAACAGCTTCGAGGGCGGGGGACAGGTCTCGGATGTCGCTGTCATCACGGACCGGTTCACAGTCCGGGTGGTCGACGTGCTTCCCAATGGCAATCTGCTTGTCGAGGGGCGTCGATCCACCACCGTCTCCGGCGAGATTTCGACCATTGTCCTCCGAGCCGCTGTCCGGAAAGCGGATGTGTTCCCGGACAACACCGTCGCCAGCACCCAGCTCGCGGACCTGACGATGAGGTATGAGAACAAAGGCAACCTGAACGACGCCCAGAAACGGGGTTGGTTTGGTTGGTTCTGGGACAAGGTCAACCCGCTCTGAGCCCATGGCCCTCCCCTTCCCACTACGCCTGATCGTCATCCTGACGGTTCTGTCGACCCTCCTCGGACTCGATCCGCTCGCCCAGGGCCAGACCGCAGGGGTCCGGATCCGGGACATCGCCTTCCTCCACGGGGCCCGAGGCAACCAGCTCGTGGGGTATGGCCTGGTCAACGGCATCGCCGGGGATGGCGACAAGGATCCGACCTACACCCGCCAGGCCATCGGCAACCTCATGCGGCGATTCGGGCTCTTCCTCGATCCACAGCGCATCTCCTCAAAGAACGTGGCTGCCGTGATCGTGACGGCGGAAATCCCGCCATTCGCCAAGTCCGGATCGCGAATCGATGTGCAGGTGGCGACGATGGGTGATTCGAAGACTCTGCAGGGAGGCATCCTTATGCAGACCCCGCTCATCGGTGCCGACGGACAGGTCTACGCGGTGGCCCAGGGTGCGGTGAGCATCGGCGGCTTCTCGGCGTCATCCGGCGGAAGTTCCGTCACCAAGAATCATCCGACCAGCGGTCAGATCATCGGTGGTGCGCTCGTTGAGAGGCTGATCCCAGTCACCCTTCTCGAAGGGAACACGATGCAGCTTGTGCTGAATGATCCCGATTTCACGATGGCGGCCCGGACGGTCGAGGCCATCCATCGGAGGTTTCCGGACAGTGCCCGTGCCCTCGATGGCGGGACGCTCATGCTGGAGCTGCCCGACCAGTTCCAGGCCAATCCGGTCGAGTTCATCGCCCAGGTCCAGGCCCTCGAGGTCATTCCCGACACCCCGGCTCGGGTGATCCTCAACGAGCGGACCGGTACGGTTGTCGCCACGGCGAGGGTCCGTGTGAACAGCTGCGCCATTGCACACGGAAGCCTGATCGTCTCGGTGGCGCAGTCCCAGACCGTCTCCCAGCCCAACGCATTCGCCCCGACGAATGCCGCGACCGTCACGGTGCCGAACACCGACATCAATGTGACGGAGCAGAAGGCGGGTCTCATTCCCTTCGCGGAGATGCCGACCGTCGAGCGGGTGGCCGCGGCCCTCAACGCCGTGGGCGCCACGCCTCGCGACATCGTCGCCATCTTCCAGGCCCTGAAGCAGTCCGGAGCCCTCCAGGCAGAGCTCCTCCTCAGATGATATCATGGTCGTCACCTACCTCAGCAACGCGGATCCGTCGCAGCTGCTCCGGGGCGCCAATACACCCGAGGAGAAGTCCGCCCGGGTCCTCCAGCAGTTCGAGTCGATTCTCGTCCGAGAAATCCTGAAATCGGCCCCACGCTGCCAGGTCGATCCCAAGTCGAAATCGGGGCAGTCCAAGGTCATGGGTGAGGTCTACGGCGACCTCATGAACGATGTCGTGGCCACCCAGGTGACGCAGTCAGGGCAGCTCGGACTCCGCGAGTCGCTGGGTCGCCAACTTTCCCTGCAGCTCGGGGCTTCCAACCGGACCCGGATGGCGTCGGAGGATCCATGACGGCCGAGATCGATCGTTGGAAGGGTACACTGGCCGAGGAGCACGCCCGGGCCTCCCGTCTGCTCTCGCTCCTCGAGACCCAGCAGACAACGGTCATCGGGCGGCAATTCGATGACCTTGCGGAAAACATCACGGAACAGGCCGCCGCCGTCGCGGACCTGTTCGTCGCAGAACGGTCCCGCAAGGAGGCGCAGTCCCGCCTTGCCTCGCTTCTCGGTGTGCCCGCGCCGGGACGACGGATCGACATCTACCCGCAGCTCCCCGCCGAGACGGCACAGGAGGTCGAGGCCCTGGTGGTCCGGCTCCAGAACGCCATGGCCGCGAGCCAGCGGAAGGTCCAACAGAATGTTCTGCTGCTCAGCCGGTCGATCGAATTGGCCCAGCAGGTGCTGCAACGGTCCGGTGTGACGAGTCCCGGTAGAACCTATGGGGCCAAGGGTCGTGAGCGGATGTTCGCGCTTCCCGGCAACACGTTGTCCCGCTGGAGCTCCGTCGTCTGATTCTCAACCATGGGTGGTCTCCTCAGCACGCTCGACCTCGCGGCATCCTCCCTCTCGGTGGCCCGGCAGGGTGTCGAGGTCTCCGGCGTCAATCTCGCCAACGTTAACAACCCCAGCTACGCACGGGCCCGCCTGATCATAGAGCCCCGGCGGGATCCGACCGGTGCGGGATCGGGAGTCCAGGTGGTGGGGGTGACGTCCCTGCGGGATGCGATCCTCGACGATCAAGTCATCCGGGAGAACAGCACGACAAACTATCTTCAGAACTACCAGAGGGCCCTCCAGCTTGGTCAGGTGCTGCTTGGCCAACAGATCGACCGCCAGAGCTCCACCCCGGAGGGTGAGGCGGCAGCTAGAGATCTCGGCGGCCAGCTCGCCGTGGCAAACGGTCTCTCCGAATTCGCCAACGCCATCCAGGCGGCATCGCTCTCCCCAGCTTCGTCTGCGGATCGACAGGTCCTCCTCATGAAGGCGGGACAGCTGACCGACAAATTCAATTCCACAGACCAGCGGCTTGGACGCCTCCAGGACGATCTGGACATCGATCTGGGAGGACGACTCAAGAACACCAACCAGGTCGTGTCCCAGCTCGCCAAGCTTGCGAATGACGCCTCGGCGGCACTTCTCCTGGGTGGCAGTGGCGGCGTGCCCAAAGACATCCTGCAGGGCAAGCTCGAGGAGCTGTCCAAGTTTGTCTCGTTCCAGACGACCTTCGATGACCAGTCCCGAATGACACTGACTGTGAACGGTGTCGAGTTGATCACCGACAACGTCCAGACCGGACGCCTAGAGCTCCAGTCGATGGAAGCTGGCCGTCCCCGTGTCGCAGCGGTCTCCGATGACGGGTCGCAGAGGACGCTCGTGACTGGCGGCGGGGCCCTGATGGGGCTCGTTGAGGCCCGGGACGGCTCGCTGCAGCAGCTTCGGGACGGCATCGACATCGTCGCCGCCGATCTCATCAAGAAATTCAACGCGATCCACGCGAAGGGGACCAACCTCGATGGCGGGACCGGCCTCGATTTCTTCATCGGCACCGGCTCGGGCAGCATCGGGGTCAACGCCGAGCTCCTCAGCGACTGGCGCAAGGTTCAGCTCAGCGGCAATGGTGCTCCGGGCGACAACGGTACCGCATTGGCCCTGGCCACCGAGATGGGCGCTCCCCAATACACCCTCGGCAAGCTGTCGTTCCTCGAGCACTACAACCAGACTGTTGTGTCCTTTGGCCAGGATCTTGCAAACGTCAACAACCGACTGGCCGATCAGGAGGTGATCAGCCACAACCTGACCCAGACCCGAAACTCGGTCATGGGCGTGTCGATCGACGAGGAGATGGCGACGCTGATCCAGTATCAGCGTGCGTACCAGGCGTCGGCGCGGCTCCTCACCACGGTGAATGAACTGTTCGCCTCCCTGCTTGCGATCTGACGGCCGGACCGTTCTGGAGCCTGGGCTCTGGGATGCGGCGGGTCGGGGATGCAGCAGAACTTCCCAGTGAAAAAACTTAAGTCACCTCGCGGACGACCGTAATCAGTCTATAGCGGGATCATGTGATTCCGCCGGCCGAGGGGTCCGTTCCCCTTACCTGGCATGGATGCCGGGTTCAGCAGACAAGGATAGTCTTATGGTCATCAACACCAATTCAGCAGCCGCGCGCGGAGCTCGTTTCCTCGCCGATTCCACCAGCAACCTCCAGAAGTCCCTCGCCCGGCTCTCCTCGGGATCGAAGATCATCGAACCCCAGGATGACGCGGCCGGTCTGGCCGTCGCCTCCAAGTTCGATGCCCAGATCAACCGGACCCAGGCGGTGCGTTCGAACATCGGCAACGCAATCTCGTTCAAGCAGACACAGGACGGCTACCTCTCCAAGGTGGCGGTGGCTCTGGACCGCATGAGCGAGCTGGCGACCTTCTCCCAGGACGAGACCAAGTCGCCCTCTGATCTGAGCCTCTACGACAAGGAATTCCAGACGCTCAAATCCTATATCGATTTGATCGATGGACAGCAGTTCAACGGCGTGGCGCTGTTCACGAATGTTGCTCTGAGTGTGATGCAGCAGGATGACAGCACGATTTATGCCTCGTCCGCCATCGACCTCGGATCGAACTCGACGGCCATTTCGGCGTTGGCCTTGACTTCCGTTTCCCTTGCTTCGACCGCGATGTCCACCCTCAAGACCCAGATCGGTGGCGTTGCGACGTATCGCTCAAGCATCGGCGCCGATCTGTCCCGTCTGACCAAGACGAGCGATCACCTCGCTGTTCTCGCCGAGAATCTCTCGGCCTCGGTCAGCCGCATCAAGGACGTCGACGTGGCCGAGGAGAGCGCCAAGTACGCGAAGTACAACATCCTGGTCCAGTCCGGCACCGCGATGTTGGCCCAAGCCAACTCCCTGCCGCAGACGGCCCTCCGGCTCCTGTCCTGATCCCGCAGTCCACTGCGTCTCAAAGGGCGACTTCGGTCGCCCTTTTTTGTTGCCCTGATGCGGTGGATCGGACGACGAATCGTGCCCATGAGTCCGCCCCCCGTTGTTTCCCGGTGCCTCGCCTTTGGGGCATTGGCCGTGGCCTGGATGGGTTCCCCTCCCGGTGCGGCAGTCCCACAGGAGGAGTGCCTGGAATGAGTGCCCCAGGGCAGATTGGACCTGTGCTCCGGGACGCCGACATCCTGCGCTCCGGCGGTCGGATGGAGGAGGCCCTCGCTCTCGTGGATGGTGCACTCCAGGCTGCCGGCGACCTCCCTCCGCTCCTGGTGGCCCGGATGACGCTGCTCAGGGAACTGGGACGTTGTGACGCGGCCCTTCAGACCTCGACCCGGCTCCTCGCTCTGCACCCTCACCTTGCGGAGGCCCATCTCGCGGAGGGTTTCATCCGACTTCTGATGGGCGATTGGGCCCGTGGCTGGGCCTGCCGGGAATGGCGGTGGCAACAGCCGGCCTACCGTCGCCTGATCCCCACGGACCTTCCGGTCTGGGATGGATTCCGACGCCCCGGGTGCTGTCTTCGGGTGATCCACGAACAGGGACTCGGAGACTTCCTTCAGTTCAGCCGCTATTTTCCCGAGGTTCGGGACCGTGTTGGATCGCTCATCGTGGAGACCCCACCGCCTCTTCTCGGGCTGATGCGACACTCGTTTCCAGAAATCGGATTCGTGCCGACGGGGACAAAGGTTGAAGCGGATGCCTGGGTGGGCCTCATGAGCCTCACCGAGCGCCTGCAGGCATCGCCCGGCTCCATACCGCGTCCGGGCGGATACCTCGTGCCACCGGAGGCCGTCCCCCCGGGTGCCGGACCTCTGCTTCACTCGGGAGGCGCCAAGGCTGGCTCTGCAATCCATCCAGGCTCCCGCTCCCTGCGTGTGGGACTGGCGCCGACCGGGAACCCAAGGCACTTCAACGACCGGTTCAGAAGCCTTCCCCGGGAATCCTGCGCCAGGCTCGAAGGCCTGGAGGATGTCGTCTTGTACCGGGTCCAACCCGACTGTCCCCAGCATTGCGGGCTGTCCCTGGGGGATCCGCCGTTCCTCCTCGACGACATGGCCGCCACGGCCCGCTGGATCCAATCCCTCGATCTGGTGATCAGTGTCGATACTTCGGTGGCCCATCTCGCTGGAGCCCTTGGATGCCCGGTGTGGATCCTGCTGCCCCATGCCCCAGACTGGCGCTGGGGTCTGGCGGGTGACCGGACACCCTGGTACGCCTCCGCCCGGTTGTTCCGACAGGTCCGTCCTGCGGACTGGTCCAACGTCATGGAGTCCCTGCGCCAAGGTTTGGAAGGAATCCGAGATGCCCACGGATGATCCAAGGGGCGACAGGGTCGCCGCGCTCATGAACGCCGGCCGATTCGCCGAGGCTGCGCAGGTGCTCGAGGAGGTCCTCGGGATCAACCCCGGCTGGTCGGTCGGCTGGTTGAACCTTGGCCTGTGCCGGATACGGCTCAGGGAGGGTGACGCGGCCATGCGTGCACTCGAGGAGGGGCTTCGACTCGATCCGGTCCGGCCCAAGGTTCGCCTGTCACTCGCGGATGCCGCGATCCTTCAGGGCAGACCCGACCGTGCCATCCACTGGTGCCGGGAGGAATGTGGACAGTTTCCAGGCGAGACCGGCTCCTGGGTGGCCCTGGGCATGGCTTTCGAACGGGTCGATCATCCGGAGGCCGGTGATGCCTATCGGGAGGCGCTTCGGCGGTCGCCAGGCGATCCTGGCGTGGTGGCCCACCTTGGACGATGGATGCACCAACGGCATGACCTCATCGCCGCGATGGCCCTTCTGGATCCGGTGCGTCGACTCCACCCGGAGAATGGCCGCCTGCAGTGGCAGTGGACGGTCAACTGCTTCCTGCGTGGCGACATCACGCTCGGGCTCCGCCATCTGGATTCCCGATGGGCGGCGCCGGACTTCCCGAGGAGCCGAGCACTCGATGCCATTCCGGTCTGGTCCGGCGGCGCCCCTACCCGGGAACCCATCCTGGTGGAACCCGAACAGGGCTATGGGGACACGATCCAGTTCCTGCGGTTTGTTCCGGAGCTGGTGCGACTTGGCCATCGGGTCTGGCTGGGCCTTCCTCGTGCGCTCGAGAGGCTGGTCGGGAATTCCATGGACGTGGAACGCATCATCACCGGAACCGAACCGGCGGCCGGGGCCGGGGCTCGGATCCCGATCATGAGCCTGCCGGCACGCCTGGGAGTCCGGGGCGAGGATCTTTGCGGTGACCCCTATCTGCCGACCCGCGGGTCGTCGTCCATGGCCCCAAGGAAACCTGGCGGTCCGCTGACCGTGGGACTGGTCTGGCGAGGGAATCCCCGGCATGCGAATGACCGGAGGCGGTCTCTGTCACTGCGGGAACTCCATCCGCTCCTCCGCCTTCAGGGGATCGACTGGGTGAGCCTCCAATGGGGAGAGGACACCCATGCCGAGATCGAACGGGCGGTCGAGGCAGGATGCAAGATCCGGAAAAGTCCGACACCCGACGGGGACTTCCAGGACTCGGCAGATCGGATTCGCCGGACAGATCTCGTGCTGTCCGTCGACACCGCGCTGTGCCACCTCGCCGGAGCCATCGGGCATCCCGTCTGGACCCTTCTGCCCTACAATCCTGACTGGCGATGGGGTCTCACGGGGGAGCAGACCCCATGGTATCGTTCCATGCGACTCTACCGGCAGGCGGCGCTGGACTCATGGGGGGAGCCGATCGCGAGGCTGGAACAGGATCTGCGGGCAGCGTCCCATTCGGTGGCGGACTGAATGTCGCGCCGCCGGGTCGACGATGTCATCTGACAGGGGGTGCATTCCGCGACCGCATCGGACTCGGGATCTGGGGTGCGCAGGATGCCTGCGATGGCGGGATTGGGTCGACGGCATCCGTGGCGCCGAAGGCCTCAGCGATCCAAGGATACTGTCCCGCGTGGGCCCCTACGGACCGCCTGAACCCCTCGATGAGATCGCTTCGCTGCCGCGCATGAAGCTGCTGGAGGATGCCGACAATCGTCAGGATCGCGCTGCGTTGCTCCTGGGGCCCCAGATCGGGCAGCGGGACATTCCCACACGAGATTCCGGTGAACAGGAGTCCGCCCAGGACCTTCGGTTGTCGGTTCCCGGCGAGGCTCTCGAAGAGGTGATGGGCCTCCTGCATCATCCCGGCCTGGATCAGGGCCGCACCGTTCAGGATCTGGAGTGTTGGGTTGCCGGGATGATGACCCAGGGCATCGCGGATCCACTCCACCGCGAACGATTCAAGGCCCGGGCCATCCATGGCGATCTGGCCGCCCAGGATCCAGAGGTCGATGCTGTTGGAGCATTCTGGAAGATGTTCGAGCAGCAGTCCCAGTGCGGCCACAGGATCGCCGCGGCGTGAGATCATCCTTGCGGTCGCCCCCACGTAGCGAACACAGGATCTGTCCCTTGCGAGCGCCTCCCTAAGGAACCGCTCTGCCTCCGGCTGACGATCCAGACGGCCGAATAGCTCACCAATCATGAATTCCAGTTCGGGGGTTTCCAAATCACCCGGAGTGATCCAGAGCGTTTCCTCCGTCCGTCTCTCAAGGCAGTTCATCAGATCGTCGAGAGCATCCTCCAGCCGTCCAAGAGCCATCCGCGAACGGCCTCGCAGATAGCGTTGCCACGCCGTCAGTGGGAAACGTTTTGCCAGCCGTCCCGTCAGCAGACGTTCCGTTTCCTCGAAGCGGCGCTGATCCACCAGATTGGTGGCAAACTGAGTCAGGAGAGCCTCCACCGAATCGTGCATGCCGATATCCGCATCTGCACAGAGATCGACCGCGAGTCCGAAGTGGTGGAATGCCTTTTCGAGCTCGTTCAAGCGAGTGTACTCGGAACCCAGTTGCATTTGCATGTAGGCGTTTCCGGGATCCTCTTCGACCGCCTTCAAGAGAAGTGCATGATTGCGGCCCACTTTTCCTCGCTCTTGAATCAGCTCGGGTGTGTAGCCGTGGTGGATCAGACGGGCTCGAGAAAGTCCGCTCTCCATAGCCCATAGCTTTGAGAGGTGGGCTACAGGATAGGTGACGGACTCGTGGATTTCGTTGTGGAACCATATCCCCGGTGCATTTCGAAACAATCTTGGGACATAGCCTTGATAATTGCGTCCCTTGAGTTCCTGGACGCACCTAAGCCGCAGCAGCAGTTGGTTTGAATTGGCCCGAATCTCCCCGAGGAGCACGTCCCGGTCGTCGGGCGCCAACTCCTCGTCTGCATCAATCACGAGGATCCAGTCTCCCCGCGCCAATTCCAATCCGGCATTCCGGGCAGCCGAGAAATCGTCGCACCACTCGAAGAATTCCACCCGGGCACCGTAGGATCGCGCAATCTCGACCGTGCGGTCGGTCGACCCGGTGTCGACCACCAGGATCTCGTCCGCCACCGACGCGACGGAACGAAGACAGGCATCGAGGAACCTCTCCTCGTTCTTGACGATCAAGCAGACGCTCAATCGCGACTGTCGTGGTGGCAGTCGGAATCGCGAGGACCTTTCAGCGGGGACATCTCGGGAGCCAACCGGCATTCCTGAAAGAAGCTGCTCTGGGAGTGGCCATTTTGGGGCGATGGCTTTGGCTCGCTCCAGTGCCAGACGAGCGGCTGCCGGGTCGCCCCCAGCAGCGGCAATGCTGGCGAACTGGATAAACGCCTCGGGGTGAAAGGGCCGCTCTTCGACTGCCTTCAGGCAGGATCCCCAGGCCTCGTCGAGTCGGCCCTCCCGTTCCGCCCTCTGGGCCGCTGCCAGTGAGCCCAGAGCCTCTTGTCGCGCGACTGTCTTGGGATTCAACGCCATCAGCTAACGTCGGCAGCACAGGCCGGGCCAAACGTTGGATGGAGTGATGCAATTGGCCCCTTGCCATTCTTAGCAAGGATCCTGCTGCAAGGCCCGCTCCCAACATGCGAAGCCAAGTCGTCATCCATTGGGGAATCTCCAGCTTCTATGGCTGGGGAGTCTACGGACTCAATCTCGCCCTCCAGTGGATGGTGGATCCGGATCTCCAGCCCGTGGCGTCACGCGCCATCCGGACGTCCCAGATCACTCTCGACCCCCTGAGGACCCTTGCCCTCCAGGAGTTCGTCGGGATGAGTGCCGAGTTCGAGGCCCGCCTCCGTGACCAGATCGCGGTCGATCCCTCTCCCCGGGTCGATGTGCCTCTCCTGGTAGGACTTGGGGACGATTTCCGATCGCAGCCCCTTGAGCAGGGCGCCTTCCTCGAGGGCAGTCCGACCCTCGGGGTGACATTCTTCGAGAATTCCAGCCTCTCCCCGGATGCGGTGGAACGCGCACGGGGGTTCCCGTGGATCATCACCGGTTCGACCTGGAACGAGCAGGTCCTGCGCGCGCACGGGGTCGATCGTGTGACGACCGTGCTCCAGGGGATCGATCCGACACTGTTCCATCCCGCAACGCGCTCTGGGCTGTTTGGCTCCCGATTCCTCATCTTTTCCGGCGGCAAGCTGGAGTTCCGGAAGGGACAGGATCTGGTCGTGGCGGCGCTCCGCGGATTCTTGCGACGGCATCCTGATGCGGTGCTGGTGACGGCCTGGCACAGCCCATGGCCCCAGGCCGCACGATCCCTCGACCAGTCTGGCAAGGCCGGTCCGGTGCCGCTCAACCGCGAAGGGCGGCTCAATGTCGTCGAATGGGCGGCAAGGAACGACATCCGGTCCGACCAGATCGTGGATCTGGGGGCCATCCCCAACTCCCAGCTGCCGGTGGTCCTCCGGGAGATGGACGTGGCGGTCTTCCCAAATCGCGGGGAAGGGGGGACGAATCTCGTGGCCATGGAGTGCATGGCCTGCGGGGTGCCCGTCATCCTGTCGGCCAACACCGGCCACCTGGACCTGGTTGCGGACGACCTCTGCTTCCCACTGACCCACCAGGGTCCGGTCCAACGTCCAGGGATGCCTGGGCTGTCGATCCCGGGCTGGGGTGAGTCCTCCATCGAAGAAATCGAGGAGCACCTCGAGAGGGTATACCTGGACCGGGCGGAAGCGTTGCGAAAGGCCGCAAAGGGCGCGGCGAGGCTCGCCGGTCTGACATGGGAGCGAACCGCGCAATCCCTGAAGGAAGTCATCCTCCGCGTTTCCAAGGATGGATGACTTCGCTCGATGCAGTACTGGTCAGGCTTGTGAGCAAATGACGGAATCGCCAGCGGGCTCTCATCCCGGCTCAATCCGATTTCACCGGTCGGCGATGGCAAGCCACTTGCGCCAGACGTGTAACCGGCCAGCCGACCCGTCATGCGCTGGTTGGGGTGGTGGTGCAGGATGTGTGAGTGAAAACCAGTTCTCGCGACCCTGGGCGGACGGTGGGTCAGCCGCGCCGACCGCAACAGAAGATCGACTCGATTCTCTCGCGTCGTCAGCTCAGCGGGCCGTTCCTCCGGGCAGGGCTGATTCATCTGGGATCAGGTTTGGCTGGGGTTTGTGAAGGGGTTCGTCTTTTGGCTGGGCATGGGCTGCGGTGTCTGTTCAGGCTTCCTCTCCATGGTAGCCACCCAAAGTCTCCTCGAGCCGAGTTTGCTTCAA
>SXGR01441047.1_pt1 | contig 19834 bp, 12 predicted proteins | sample 3174711 | NCBI WGS metagenome assembly SXGR01 (sample SAMN11356860, study PRJNA531348) | freshwater metagenome | isolation source: freshwater sample F1-60 | place: China: Fuxian Lake, Yuxi | collected 2017-12-25
GCGCGGTTTATCAAATTGATAATACTGCGCGGCAAACATTTGGTGCTGACCCACGTCAGACGTTATATACGCATCGCCTTTGGTGACTTCCCAAATCGCTTGAATAACTTCTTGCGGTTTGATTTTGTCGGTGCTGGTATCAAAACGGTTTTGCGTGTAAATGCCGTGACGCTCGCGCCATTCGTTGATTTGCTTCCACCACGCAGCGATTGCTTCAGCATCCGGCTTTTCGCTGGATTCTTTGATGAGCGCGATCATGTCAGTCAGCACGCTATCCACTGAACCTACGATAGGTACATCGGCAACCACGGTTTTCGAGATAGACGCTGGGTCTATATCAATGTGGATAATTTTTGCGTTAGGGCAGAATTTGCTCACGGTGTTGGTCACACGGTCGTCGAAACGTGCGCCTACGGCGAGGATGACATCGCTGTGGTGCATAGCTGTGTTGGCCTCAAAAGTACCGTGCATGCCGAGCATACCGAGGAAGCGCTTGCCCGTGCCTGGGTAAGCACCTAAGCCCATCAAGGTGTTGGTTACGGGGTAATCCAGCATATCAACCAACTGCACCAACAATTCAGATGCATTGCCTTGCACTACGCCGCCGCCGGTATAAATCATCGGGCGTTTTGCGCCCAACAACAGCTGTACGGCTTTCTTGATTTGGCCAGCGTGACCGCGAGTCGCGGGCGTATAAGAACGCAGCTTCACTTTCTCTGGGTATTCATAGGGAAAGGTAAAGGCTGGGTGTGTTAAATCTTTAGGCACGTCAATAACCACTGGGCCTGGGCGGCCAGTAGAGGCAATGTAGTACGCCTTTTTAACGGTTTCAGCGATTTCGCTTTGGTGTTTAATCATGAAGCTGTGCTTCACGACTGGGCGCGAAATACCGACCATGTCGGTTTCCTGAAACGCATCTTCACCGATCAAATGGCTCTGGACTTGGCCAGAAATTACCACCATCGGGATTGAGTCCATATAGGCCGTCGCAATACCCGTAATGGCAGTGGTCGCACCTGGGCCAGACGTTACGAGCACAGTACCGACTTTACCCGTTGCGCGAGAATAACCATCGGCAGCGTGAGTAGCGGCTTGTTCGTGACGAACGAGAATGTGTTTTACGTCTTTTTGACGAAAGATGGCATCGTAAATATGCAGTGCTGCGCCACCTGGATAGCCGAAAACGACTTCAACGCCTTCGTCTTTCAGTGCGCGGATGAGCATATCTCCGCCTGAGAGCATTTCCACAGCTTTTCCCCTTTGGAATTTGGCCCCTTTAGAGCCCTATTAGGTCCAATACAATAAATCGCACAGTCAATGTACGTATGCAACGGTGTAAGGACACACGAAAGTGCCTAGCGACGAAAGTCTACTGAGGCATTATGAATGATCAACAACAAACACCCGGCAAGGCATAGGTCGGATCAGCGAAAACCGTGCAGGTAAACAGCGGCTTTCTTGGCAGCGCCCAAGGTTTTTGAGCGCCTACCGCAGATGGTTCGCCAAGAGGGTGACTTGGCTGGGTGCAGACGAGATTCCGAGCTTATCGGTCATCTTGCAGCCATCTGGAGGAGTGGCAATTTTCGCAGCTAAGGCGGGGATGTCAAGGAAATTAGCCAAGATCGCCGATTTTTTAGGCGTTTATCGTGCTAGATTGGATTATCCATAAAAAAACTCCCATGCAGACTAGCCTGGATGGGAGTTTTTTAGGGTGCGTTCAGTGTGTAATTAGGCGTTTTTCTTTCTGCGATCCCACAACCAAATAGCACCAAATACCGGTAACAATATCAGCGGAACTACGGCCACCGCTTGGAAAGACTCAACCGATGCTGCGCGTAACACTTGTGCCAAGGCATCGCCCGTTAAGGCTGCAAATTGCACTTCACCGCCAGCCAATTCCAGCTTGGCTTGATCGAAGATGGCGCCCATCTGTGGCAGCGCAAACCAAATAGCCATGCCGCCACCAAAACCCATCAAGCCCATTAATAACGCACCTCCACGTGGGAATCGTTCAGATACGCATGCGAGCATAGTGGGCCAAAGGTAGCACACACCAATCGCCCAAATGGTAGCCGCCGCGAAAGCGGTAACAGGCGAGTTGGCAATACTCAACAAATACAAACCCACAGCCGCTAACAAGCTGCCCACCCACAACACGCCTACCGCAGAAAATTTATGGGCAAGCGCACCGGCAAAATGGCGCATCACAAACATCAACATGCTCACGTACACCAAAATCACAATGCCCGACATGCCGATAATATGGGTTAAGGTAATCTCTACCCATGAGCCCGGTGCCAATTCGGCGGTTGCGGTTAGCCACATACACGCCCAAAACACATAAAACATAGGCTGCTTAACCAACTCGGCAAACATCTCACCGTAGCTAACGCCCTTAACTACACGCTCAGTTTGTGGAAAGTCAGTTTTTAACACCAAAAAAGCCATCACTAAACTGGGGATAACCAACAACACCAAATTGAACTGCCACGCTATGCCGAGTTTGGTAAACAACAAACCGGCCAGGCCGCCTACCACAATCCCGGCGGGCCACCATGCATGCAGCACGTTTAAGCGATGAACCTTATTCTCAGGATCAAGCGAAGCCACCATCGGATTAGATGCTGCCTCAACCGCGCCCCAACCAAGCCCTGTTAGCATTAAGCCAGCCACCACCAAGGTATCCACAAACGGAGTAACCGGAATGATCGACGCCACTAGAATGGCAAGGCTGCCTAATAAATAGCTTGTTGCTGAAAACAACAGCATTTTTTTTGCGCCCACCCAATCCACCAAGGCGCTGCCAAACAAGAGCGTGAATGCAAAACCTAAAAAGGTGTAACCCAATGCTTGCCCAACACGGCCGGCAGAGTTGGCTAAATCCAACACAGAATAAATATCAGTTTGCAGGCTACCCGAAATGGCTGTGCGAACCGCAAAGCCAAGACCAATCATAAAAATGGATAAATTACCAATCAGCAGTAGCCGACGAACTTCTTTGTTATTCATATGAAAACCTCTTTATTTTTAATAGATTTATTGTGATCGTGCTTAACAGGAAATCGTCATCGCCTACGACTCCCAGCCCATAGTAGGTTTTTATTCTCGGCACTTACAGTGCCTTCCAACTGCCTTGCGCTAGCGATGAATCCACCACCGCTTGAATAAACTTCATGCCCTCAACGCCGGTATCAATACTGGGCACCCAGTCTTGTAGATAATGACGCTCGCCCGCTTCATGCGCAATTAAAATATCGGCGATGTCGTTATAGAGGTTAGCGAAGGCTTCCAAATAACCTTCAGGATGACCGCCCGGTGTTCGCATACCGCGCACCGCAATCTCGCTGCCAATATCATTGCGACGTGTGACGCGCTGACGCGGTTTATTCAATTCAGCAAACCACAATTCATTGGGGCTTTCTTGCGCCCATTCGATACTCGCCTTTTCGCCATAAATGCGAATACGCAAACCATTTTCACAACCGGGTGCAACTTGGCTCGCCCACAACATACCGCGCGCGCCGCCATCAAAACGCAACAATACGTGGATGTTGTCATCGACCAAACGGCCTTCAACGCAACTCATGACATCCGAACAAACTGCATTCACTTTTTGCTGTGAAATAAATTGCGCGAGCTGAAATGCGTGAGTACCAATATCGCCCAAACAGCCTGTACCCGTTAACGCAGGATCAGTGCGCCACGATGCCTGTTTGTTATCAGCGGCTGCTGCAACGGTTAACCATTCTTGCGGATACTCCACTTGCACTACGCGAATTTTTCCTAGCGCGCCTTTGCCCACTAATTCACGCGCATAACGCACCAGTGGATAAGCACTGTAATTATGCGTCAAGGCAAAGTAAGCACTGCTCTTGGTTGCGATTTGTTGCAACTCAAGCGCTTCTTCTAAAGTGCGCGTTACGGGTTTATCGCAAATCACATTGATGCCCGCTTCCAGCGCTGCTTTAGCAACGGGAAAGTGCATATGATTTGGCGTAACAATTACCACTGCTTGAATACCATCGGCACGTGTTTTTTCTACGCGCAACATTTCTTCAAACGAGGTGTAAGCGCGATCTTCTGCGATGTGTAAATCGGCGGCGGATGCTTTAGCATTTTCTGGCTTCGATGAAAGCGCACCGGCAACCAATTCATAACGGTCATCCATACGCGCCGCGATACGATGCACAGCACCAATAAACGCACCGCGCCCACCACCCACCATTGCATAACGAATTCTTGTCATAGTTGTATTCTTCTTTGTGAAAATTCTGATGGAACTGCACCCCCACCCAGCCTCCCCCTTGAAAAAGGGGAGGAGCTAAAAGCACGCTCACATTGAGAGCGGAGTGACATTCAACCCCTCCCCTTTGCGAAGGGGGAGGTTGGGTCGACTGCATGGATGCGGGAGGTAGAGTCACGCAGGATGCAGTTGCCGAGGGGGTGCCTTTGTTTTTATTTCAAACCCAAAATCCGACGATTCGCCGCGTGATCTGTACCCGCACTCGCAAAATCATCAAACGCGCGTTCAGTGACTTTAATAATATGTTGCGCAATAAACGGCGCGCCTTCTGCAGCGCCCACTTCAGGATGTTTCAAGCAGCACTCCCATTCCAACACCGCCCAACCTTCGTAATTGTAAGCCGCAAACTTTGAAAAAATTTGTTTGAAATCCACTTGGCCATCGCCCAATGAACGGAAGCGACCGGCGCGATCTACCCAAGATTCATAGCCGCCGTACACACCTTGCTGCGCAGTGGGATTAAATTCGGCATCCTTCACATGGAACATTTTAATGCGGTCGTGATAGCGATCAATAAACGCCAAATAATCGAGTTGTTGCAACACAAAATGCGATGGATCGAACAAAATATTGCAGCGCGGGTGATTATCAACGGCCTTCAAAAAGCGCTCGAAAGTCGCGCCGTCATGCAAATCTTCGCCGGGGTGAATTTCGTAGCACACATCAACGCCAACCGCATCAAACGCATCCAAAATGGGCTTCCAACGTTTTGCCAATTCACCGAAACCTGCATCCACTAAACCGGCTGGGCGCTGTGGCCAAGGGTATAAATAGGGCCATAACAACGCGCCAGAAAAAGTCGCGTGGGCTTTTAAACCTAAATTCTTGCTCGCCTTAGCTGCTAGCATTAATTGCTCTACCGCCCAGGCTTGGCGAGCAGTTGGATTGCCGCGCACAGATTCAGGCGCAAAACCATCAAACATTTCATCGTAAGCGGGGTGAACCGCAACCAATTGGCCTTGCAAGTGTGTTGATAATTCGGTGGGAACCAAACCGTGCTTAGCCAGAGTGGCCAGAAATTGCGTGCAATATTCGGCGCTATTGGCTGCTTGCTCAAGATCGAACACGCGCTTATCCCACGTAGGAATTTGCACACCTTTAAAGCCAAGGCTAGCCACCCAACCGGCGATGCTATCAAGGCTATTAAAGGGAGCGGTATCGTCTAAAAACTGCGCGAGGAAAATCGCTGGGCCGTTTATGGTTTTCATGGGGTTCACCTTTTTATCATATAAAAATTCAAAATGTCATCGTGACTGTTAAGCCAGCAAGCAAGCTTCTGTCGGCCCATCAGGTTCGTCTGGCCAATCAGTGTTGCTTCGCCAAGGCCAGCAGCTGCTGAAACCCCAGATTCTCTAAGGCACCAAACGCCTTGTGCTGGCGCAAGCTAGAACGCGCCGTTGCTGGGCTGGGTAAACCGCAGAGAAAGCGCGCTAGTTGTCGCGCCTGCTGCAGTGCAGTGTGATGCTTGCCCTGAACGTCAGCGATAAGCTCGCGCTGCTGAGCCGTAATCTGTGGTGCAACCAAGGCTGCAACCTGAAGCACTGTTTCTCCGCGCGCCTGAGCGCGACAATGGCTACAAATTCCACAGGGCGATGCCGCCTCATCAAAATACTCAATCAGCTGCTGGCTTAAGCATTTAGGGTTGTTGGCATAGGCCAAAATACTTTGGATGCGTGTTATATCACGCGCTTCCCGCTCCGCAAATAATCTATTCAGGGTTTCTAACAAACTTTGCAAATCTTGAGCGTTTTGTACAGCATTCATATTGCGATAAGTTTGCCGCAAGCTTGCCACTGTTAATTCAATGACACCTTTTTCAGCCAAATAGTCCAAGGCTTTAGTGATTCGCTCTTTCGGTTCCTGCAATTTTTCGCTGATGCCGATCATATCCAGCGTTAGCCATTTCGTGCCTTTTTTACCGGCGGCAAATAAGCGACGCAAAAAATCGGCACGCGCAGGATCAAACTGCGCCAGCACAATATCCACACCTTGCAAAAACTGAATTTTATATTCGCTATAAAACGGCGTTTGCGCAGCGATAACGCCTTGCAATTCTAAATAAGTTAAGGCCGTGGTTAACACCAACGGGCGTAAATCAAAGCGATTAGATAATTCGTAAGTTGAAATATCAAACTCAGCCTGTTGCGACAACAAATATTCCACTAACGCTTGAATACTTTCGGTACTCGGCGTATCGCCGTAGGTAAAATTTTCCAGCACACGAATATCATCTGCCACGGCAAACATTTCACACAGCGATGGCAAACCATCACGCCCTGCGCGGCCAATTTCCTGTACGTAATTTTCAATCGATTTGGGCAAATTAAAATGGTAGACCGCGCGAATATTACTTTTGTCGATGCCCATACCAAAGGCGATAGTCGCCACTACAATGGGCGTTGCGCCGCTCATAAAATTATTTTGGATTGTGTTTCGCTCATCATCGTTTAAGCCCGCGTGGTAATGCGCTGCGCTTAAACCTGATGCATTGATCGCGGCGGCAATATCTTCAGCCGTTTTTTGTAGGGTGACGTACACAATAGTGGCGGCGTCGCTTGGATGTTTTTGCAAACGCGCCAATAATAAATTGACGCGCTCATTCATTGTACAAGGCGTTACACGCAATTGCAGATTAGGCCGCGCAAAACTGGTTTGAATATGGTCTTGTGATTGAATAGAAAACTGTTTGCAAATATCGGCGGCCACACTGGGTGTTGCCGTTGCGGTTAGTGCAAGTACGCGCTCAGCTTTTAAGGTTTTCGCCAAGTCCGCCAGCTTTAAATAATCGGGGCGAAAATTGTGGCCCCACTCTGAAATACAATGGGCTTCATCAATAGCCATTAAACTGATACGCGTATTCGCCAAGCGCTGCACAAAGCGTTCATTCTTCAAACGTTCGGGCGATACGTACAATAATGTTAAGCTGCCGCTTTGAATGCTATCGAATATCGCAAAGGTTTCTTCTTTGCTGAGCGACGAATCTAAACGCGCGGCAGCAATTCCTAATTTTTGCAGCGCATCCACTTGATCTTTCATTAACGCAATCAGTGGTGAGACGACTAGCGTTAAACCCTTGAACATTAATGCGGGTAATTGATAACACAAACTTTTGCCGCCACCCGTGGGAAATACTGCAAGTGCAGAGCGGCCTTGCAAAAGTGCATCAATAACCGATTCTTGGCCGGGGCGAAAATTAGGGAGATTAAATTGAGTGTGTAGAATATCGAGAGGATCTTGCATGGTCGTTTCCTTTATTGTTTAACTACTTCCGTGTGGATAAATATTGCGCCACAATGGTTTTAAAATGATTGAATAAAACAGCCGTTATGGCTTATTTAAAATGATGCCCGCGCGCCGCGCCGATTTGTATTGTAGCGCGCTAACACATTAACGGCGGCACGCTGTTCAGTTTGAAAACCCCCTCGTTCGAGGGGGCAAAAATACAAGAATTCCCTGCTGAAGCAAAAAGACCTCTACTAAAAAGACCTTTACTAAAAAGTTCAGCTTTTTAGTAGAGCCAGTAATTTATTACAACTTATCAAACGCATCCGTCAAAATGCAATCAAAACGGCGTGCATCATACTCCAGTAAACGGGCTACATCTTGTGGCTGAATAATATTTTTACTCACCGCATCTTGTAACTTCTCCGCAATGGTTTTGCCGTTAAGCTTGTTTTGGTTTTTTAGCCAAGTTGTCCACAGTGGGCCTAGCGCTAACAACATTTGATAGGTACTTTCTACACGGCCAGCGGCATCATCGTGCTCGTGGCTAACGTAAACATATTGCGCCAAATGTTGACGAACAGGGTTGTCCTCCAGCATTAAATCACCCAACTCGCGGGTTAAATCATCGCTGGGTTTCAACACGATTTTGCCGAAGGGTAAGGTGAGCAAACGAACCAATTTCGCTACCCAGCCGACAGGGAAGTTGTCGGCAAATTCAATTAAGGCTTGTTGTGCTTTGCTCAGTGCGGTAGTAAGCGCGTATTCCGCATGTACATCTTCTGCATGCGTTCTTGGGTGCGCTGAGTGATATTTTAAAATCGCACAGGCAATAAATAATTGGCTGTGAATATCGCCCAAACGCGCTGACAATAATTCGCGACGTTTTAAATTTCCGCCTAATACTGCCAAGGCGATATCCGACATACTCGCAAAGGATGCGCTCAACAAATTAATGCGTTGATACCAGCGCGCACTAAAGTCATCTGCATTAGCAGGCACACTACTGAAATGGCCGCGTGTTAAACCAAGCAATTTGGTGCGCACTATATTGCTAAACACATGCCCCAAATGTTGCGTGAACAATTTGTCGAACGTTTTAATGCCGCGCGCTTGATCTTCATCTTGCATCGCCTGCATTTCGTTAAACAAATAAGGGTGGCAACGCATGGCACCCTGACCAAAAATCATTAGCGAGCGAGTCAAAATATTTGCGCCTTCCACCGTAATCGCCACAGGTACACTGTGATAGGAGTACACGATGAAGTTGCGCGGCCCTTGCTGAATCGCACGGCCGCCCACGATATCCATGGAGTGCTCCACGGATTTGCGCATCATTTCCGTAGCGTGGTATTTCGCCATAGCAGTCATTACTGAGGGCGAACCCGTCTCCAAACCTTTGGTTACTAATTGACGGAAGGCTTCCAAGGTATAAGCCGTACCGGCAATATCCGCTGTCGCCTCTTGCACGCCTTCAAACTTACCAATCTCGGTATTGAATTGACGACGAATACGCGCATAAGCACCCACCAAACGGTAGTTAACTTCGCTGCTCGCCGTTGAGAGCGCGGGCAAGGAAACACCGCGACCCGCGCCTAAACATTCAATCAACATGCGCCAGCCTTTACCGGCCATAGCGGCACCGCCGATTACCCAATCCATAGGGATAAACATATCGGTACCAAAAATCGGCCCGTTCATAAAGGGTGATCCGGGGTTGTGGCGCTTGCCAATTTCCATGCCGGGGTGATTGGCAGGAATCAACGCACAGGTAATACCGTATTCTTTTTTGCTGGCATCGCCTAACAGGCCGTCAGGGTCGTGCAGTTTGAACGCCAAACCCACCACAGTCGCAACGGGTGCGAGCGTGATCCAACGCTTGCTAAAGGTGAGGCGCAAACCAAGCACTTCTTCGCCTTCATGCATGCCTTTACAGACAATACCGGTATCGGGAATTGAGCCTGCATCTGAACCCGCTTCTGGGCCCGTTAAACCAAAGCAGGGGATTTCAGTACCTTTGGCTAAACCGGGTAACCAGCGATTTTTCTGCTCTTCGGTGCCGTAGTTCATTAAGAGTTCGCCAGGGCCGAGGGAGTTGGGCACCATTGCGGTCACGGCAGCAGTGCCGGAGCGGCTAGCGATTTTGCTCATAATGCGGCTTTGCGCATAGTGGCTGAATTCGCGGCCACCAAAGGATTTAGGAATAATCAGGCCAAAAAAGCCTTTGTCTTTCAGGTATTGCCAAGCTTCCGGCGGCAAGTCTTTACGGTTGTTGGTGATATCCCACTCGTTGAGCATGCCGCACAGCTCGCTCACTTCATTATCCAAAAAGGATTGTTCTTCAGCGGTCAGCTGCGGCAATCCAATTTGGGCGAATTCGTTCCAGTCGGGTTTGCCGCTGAATAATTCTTTCTCCCACCAGGTTGTACCTGCCTCCAAGGCTTCGCGCTCGGTGACGCTCATGCTCGGCATGGTTTTTTTCAGCAGGCCGAATACTGGCGTAGTGAGCAGGGCGCGGCGCAAGCCACCTACATTCAATACCAATAGCACTACAACCAAGGGCACCAGCGCCCAAAGCGATAACATGCAGGGCACCATGGCACCCAGTACCACCCAGAAAATAAGCACCAAGGCCGAGGCGGCCGAGAGCGCCACCTGACGCAACGTGAGTATGGCGACCAATGCCCAAATGGCGATTAGTGCAAGCAGTAATGACATAGTGAAGCCCTCTTCTTATTTAACTGGCGTCGATCCGATTGGAGCGAGCGAATCATCTCTTTGAGTCTAGTTGTAAGATTCAAGTCTTGCTGCTTTGTGCTGCAGATTTATAACCTGTGCACCCATTTGGCCCTAAGGCAGATCACTTCAGTATTGCACTCATTAAGACCTGCTCAGTCTCATTCGTAGCGATTTTTTTATCGTCAATAACTTCTATGCGGCTATCCAAAATCTCATCAGCAGATTGCACTGGAATTTGGTTAACGCTCAGCACGCCATTTTCAGCGTTGAACATATAGACACCTTCATTGGTATGCATAACCGCTTTAGCGCGCAAAAAATCTGCCCCAGATAACCATCCAAACAACAGAGTAAAGCTAAATTGAATGTCTGGCTGAAATAACCAACCGCAGGAATAAAAGCCATTGGCTGAGTTTTCACGGCGCACAAAAGGCTCACCTTCAGGCAAACGAATTGCTGCGTTATAGAGTTCGCGCTGGGGGCTTAAAGGGTTTTTACGGTGATGTTGCGGGTTGTTGAGCGCGTGATCGGCGCGCGGGAAATCTAGCCAAGCCGCGTCCAATCGCCCTTGCTCAACCCAAAAAGCGGCTTGCTTGGGCGGCTCAAAGCTTGCCAGCAACTGATCAAAGGCGTGTTTTTCGGCTTCGCCACACACATCGGTTTTATTGGCGATTAACACATCGGCCACGGCAATCTGATCTTGGAAGTTAGCATTTTCCGTATAACGGCTATCGCTCAGCTTGCGCGGGTCAATCAGCGTGATGGTTGCACGCAAATCCAGCACCCTATCGTAATACTCGCCCAGCAGCGTATTGATAATTTCCTCTGGGTGCCCCAAACCAGTCGGCTCGATAAGAATACGATCTGGCTTGGTGGCGGCGATCATCATATTGAGCGCAATTTTCATCGGCAGCCCCGCTACGCAGCAAATGCAACCGCCCGGCACTTCGCGCACATGGGCATTCACACTTTTGAGCATGGCACCGTCGATACCGATTTCGCCAAACTCGTTGACCAGTACCGACCAGATTTCATCCTGTGGTTTGTGTTTAAGCAAATGGGTAATTGCGGTGGTTTTACCGACCCCGAGGAAGCCGGTAATCATATTGGTGGGGATAAGCGTTTTCATAATAGGCCGAATAAAAAAACGCAGAGTGTACTTAAGTTGCCAACATTATTCTGCCGGAACGACTTCAAATGTATGGCAATAGAGAAAGAAATGTAAAAAATAGCCCTAAGTCATTTGAGGGTAATAAAAGGAAGTGTGATAAAAAGTGATGTGGTCCAAACGGCTCCTTTACTGCGGAAAATAGTTTGCCACTTAACCAATACTCAACTGCGCGCGCACTTTTTCAATCAGCTTTTTAGTGGCGCGAATACCTGCATCTTCACTCAACTTCTCGCCTTCGTATTCAATACCCACATAACCGCGATACGTTGATGCGCGCATTAACTTAAACATCGCCAGAAAATCTATATTGGGTTCATTGCCCTGCTCATCAAAATTAAAACTTTTTGCGCTGAAAGCTCCAGCATAAGGCATCATTTCCGCAACACCTTGGTAAATATCATACTGTTCAACGCAGGCTGATTTCCATAAATCCCCCGCTACTTCACGACGTATACAAAAATTGCCAAAATCTGGCATGGTGCCAATATTCGTATCATTGGCTAAACGCATAACCTCTGACATATTTTTTCCGCTGGATGAAAAGCCACCGTGATTCTCTACCAAAATTTTAATGCCGAGCGGTTTACCTATAGCGGATAACTTGCGCAAAGATTCAACAGAACCCTTAATCCACTGATCAAGTGTGCCATTGCCATGCAGATTAATGCGAATTGCGGTGCAACCTAAAAATGTAGCCGCATCAATCCATTTTTTATGGCCTTCAACACCGGCGGCGCGCTCTTTTGCATCGGGCGATGCCAGCTCAGGTTCTTTATCGATCATAATGAGTGAACTTACTACGCTATTATCATCGCAACGTTTTTTCAATTCGGTTAAAAAAGTTTTGTCTTTCGCTTTGTCTAAAAAAAATTGGTTAACGTATTCAACCGCACCAATGTCGTAAGTTTTGCGCGCAACCACGGGGAAATCCAAAGCTGAAATTTCATTCGCAAATAGCGCTTTATGCAAGGACCATTGCGCGAGAGATAATTCAAAATGAAATTTCGTGGGTGTGGCTGCTGCCGACAGACTTGATAATGCTCCACCACTCATAATTGCAGCTCCACTGAGTAGACTTGTATTTAGAAATTGACGACGAGAAAGGTTTGAATTTTTTTGTACAGTAGACATAGTGGCACCTTGTTTACATTTTGTTATTTTTATCCTATGTCTATTTACATAGGGAATCGTCATCCCCGCGTGAGCTTCGCTGCTCTAACGAGTCGCGGGGATGACGATTGTTTAAATTAACGCTTCTTATTCTCCGCATTTACCGCCAACACCAAGAACATATAATTGGTCTCACCACCACCCATCACATATTCTGTTTGTTGCCAAAAGTACGGCCATATTTTCAGCTCTGGCAAATCAGGGCGAATTAAGGCTGTACCTGAAATTACGCCACCAGGAATATATGACCAATCTGCACGGTTAGCACCATAAGCTACAGTGGCAGAATTGGCACCAACACCCGACGCAAATGATTGCGTATTAGAACCCGGGTGAACACCCAGCACAAAGTTCAATGCGCTGAAGTAAGCATCCGTTGTTGTATATTGTGGCCAGCTTTTATGGAAGAAATATTGTTTAACGCCAAACTCCTGAATGTTCCAACCCGCGCCCCAAATATTGGGTTTGTACGGAACACCGTAGGGCGATTCTTTGATGGCGCGTTCACGCACTTGCACTTGATGCTTTTCAACTGCAGTATCAATGGCGGCCGCAAATTCTTTATCGTCGATGCTGGACATCACTCGCCCTAGCGGCCAGCCAGCTTCTTCAATCTTCGCTACAATTTGATCTTTAAGTGGCAACAAATCGGCAAGATATTTTTTATCCTTAGTGGCCAAATACATTTCAGCCGCAGCAAAGGTTTTATCATCTATTTTAGTCGCACGTGAAAAGGATTTTTGGTAAATATCAGTAGCTGCCGCCAAGGCATCCTTCGACATTTGCGGGTTATAGGTTTTTAGTGCGCGCGCAGACGATGCTAAACCGGCCACCGCATTAATTTCACGGTTAGGGTTATCTTCGGTGAAAACCCAGCGGTCATCACTGTTGCCCGACTTATCATTTTTTATTTGCCCCTTGGCTAACTTCGGATCATAAGGAAGGTTGTCTGTTTGCATTGAGGCATCACCCAACAACACATACTGACGCAAATCTGTATCTATAATACCGCGATACAAACGCCCTAAAGCTTTGTAGCCACCCAGCACACTGAGCAAGCCGTGTTCGATTTGTTGCAGGGCATCGTTCTTGCCGTCGGGCTGATGAATTTCTACAATTTTTGTTTTCTGATCAATGCTAGTGGCATCGTAATTTAAACCAAACTCTTCCACCATTTCGGACAACAACCAAATGGTGCCCATGGTCGATTCGATACGCATATCAAAATCGCCAGCATCATGCCAATTACCGACATCCAAACCCGGTACGCGATCGCCCGGTTTGTATTTAGTTAAGGTGGATGGGCCAGAAACATAACCATCGTAGTGGTTCAGATTAACGGGTGCCATAATGGCGTCATCAAGATGATCTACCCCGTGCCATACACGATATTTTTCATTCACACGCATGTGACACATTTGCATGGGCAAGAAATATTCAAGCGTTGGTTGCCAAACGTGGCGATCAAAAACATCATCATTAATTTTAAAGGATGACGTTGATTTATCACGGTAGTTAATCACGTAACTGCCGGGCGTTTGAATATCAGAAAAATCGTAGGTCAGGTAGTTATAGCGTAGAAAATTTCCCCAGGTTTGCGGCTTAGCTCTGCGCACCAGTTGTTTACCGTGTTCGGTAAGCTGATAAATACTAACGTCATCTGTTTTTACATCTGTTGCATCTTGTTCAATAACCAACTTTTTAGGTTGCTTGGTTGAATAACCGATTTGAGATACTTGCAACACGGGCTCGTATTGCCAACCTTTCACAACGTTCGGCGTAACAATCCATTCAATCGCATTTTTGGTGGCATTAGCAGGAATAGGTGTACGCACTATGTACCAACCGTTATTGTGATTGGCGCGGCCGTCCCACAATTCTAATTTGTCGCTTCCTTTGGTGATATTTTCAATGACGATACGACGTTTATCGTCATCAGGCGCAACAACTAATTTATTACCCACCGCGAGTGGGCTAGCAATAAATTCACCGCCAATTTTTTCTATAGGGCCATTTGCTTGTCGCGCAAAAATTCCCGATTGTTGATCCATTAAAAAGGCTTTACCAAATAATTCACCGGGAAATAACTCAACGTTAAAGCCGATTTTTCCAATCCACTCAGCGGGTAGTGGCTTATCTAGATCCACACTGATTTTAAATTGATTGCCTTGTAAGGCAGTGACATTCACGTTGTAAGAAAATTTTAAATCGGGATAGTTAATCGGGTTAAATCCCTTTTTATCTTTAGTGGGGTCAGGGTAAGACATGGTTTGGGTAATGCGACGCTGATCTTTATCAACCACCTGCTCACCACCGGTAGGTACTGGCGACCACTGACCGGGTGATACTTCTAAGCGCAAATCGCCATTGGCCGCCACTCGGCTGCCATGCTGAATAATTGTAACGCCGGTTTGGTGCCCATCGGGGTAAATGTCGCTAAATACAGTGACGTTTAAGCCTTGCATGGCAAAATAATTTTTGTCGTTAATAACTAAGGATTCTGTTGTTAATTTTGAATCTTTTGCTTGTGCGCAAGCCGCTGCCATTAAGGCACATGCGATCATTATTTTTTTCATGATAAACCTAGCTGATTCGCTAATAGAAAGAGAAGGGGGTTGAACTAAAACCGGCTATAGCATAAGCGCCTAGCAAAACACTAGGCGATTAATTTTGTTGATATTCGTTAATTAGTGTTAACTGTGTTGTAGAGGTTATTCTGCAGATTTTACACGATTGCGCCCGCCAGATTTAGCGGCATAAAGCGCTTCGTCTGCACGCACGAAAGCAGACTCTATGTCATCGCCTGTTTTAAATTCAGTGACGCCAATTGAAAGTGTGATTGAAATGGGTTGCTCTTTGTAATTAAACGCGGCATTGGCGATGGCGGCGCGAATGGTGTCTAACATTGGCATAGCATCGGCTAAACTCGTTTCTGGCATAAGCGCAACGAATTCTTCACCGCCAAAGCGACAAAAAAAATCTACCTCGCGCAAGCGTTTCGCGACCGAGCGACCAATGACTTTTAAAACGCGGTCACCCGCTTGATGACCGTGGTTATCATTAATTTTTTTGAAGTGGTCTATATCAAAAACTGCCAGAGTGAGTGGGCGACTATAGCGTTGCCAACGCTGGTACTCGTAACTGGCGCGTTCATTGTAGTACTCGCGATTGGGTAACTCCGTAAGTGGATCATGTAATGCTTTATAGCGTTGTTTTTCTAATACAGTGCGATTTTTTGCGGCTTCGTCTTCCATAACTTTTATTTTGCTCGCCAATGCCTCAAGTTGATTTGTTAGCTGAGTTTGATCTTGTTCAGACTGCTGATAGTGATCTAGTGCTTTGCGGATATTGCCAATTTGCGATTGCACTAAATTTTTTAACAGTGCCAAATCCGTGGCCGATTCTGCTTCGGCCTCTAGACTTTCCATGCCTTTACGCACCGAACTTTGCAAATTATTACTCGCTACTCGCCGTGTTGACTCTGACTCAACAGCACCGCCAACCAAGCTATAAATATCTGCCAATTCTTGGGTCACATTTTTTAAATAGGTAGCAAAAGCTTTGTTAGCAGAGAGATAGGCCTGCATAACAAGATCGCGCAAATCTTCCAGCGTTTTAATAAAGGCGTCTGCCGTGGCTGCAGCATTGAGGCGAGTGCGAATCACCTCAACTTTTTTAATCATGGGCGCTTCTTTTTCCAAGCCAATTAAAAACTGGTTAATGACTTGGGTAATCTGCTCAACAAATTTCTGCGGCAAGGCGCTTTGAACAGGCTGTACATCACTCGCTTGAATCTCTGTTCTGGAGGCTGTTTGTGAATTTAATTCTGCATTGATTTCAGCATAATTCACCGCAGGTGATGTAAATTCATCTGCGCTAGTGCTTGCTTCTATATGTTCTTTTGCGGTGATTTTTTCTTTAAGGTTGGCGCTGGCGGGTGTAGCTACAGGGGTAATATCATCGGTAGATTTTTTTGCTTCGACCACTTGTTCCGCTGCACTTTTATCGTCCGCTTTAACAGTGGTATTAGTTCCTAACAGTTTTTGTAAAAAACCAGTTTTAGGTTGTTCAATTTCTTTAAGCGCTTGCTGTTGAATAGTCGCAAGCTGTTGCAGTAATGCGGGATAGAGGCGTACTTTTTTACTGCGCTCCGGCAGTTGCGAAAGGTACTGACTAATTTCTTTTTTCACGCCACGGGTTAAATCTAATGCTTGCAGTGGTTTAATGGTTTCTATCAACGATTGGCGTACATCCTGCGCATTCTGATCACGATGTTGCTCAAAATTGAGCGCCACTTCATCCAAGCGTGCCAACAGACTGCTTATGTCTCCCGCAATACCGCCACGCATACGCTCACGCAACTGACTCAAAATCCCATCCAGTGCATCATCCTGCCCATCGGCCGCAACACTCACACGCACCAAGGCGCGGCGTAGAAGCTCGTGTTGCGCTGCGAAGCTTTTTTCCATTTGCTCTTGCTGATCCAGCGCGTCTAAATATTTTTCGCGCCAGCCCGCACTCTTATCATCAGATCGATCAACCATATTCTTCTCGGTATAGGGTTTAACTCTGGGATTGAGTATAGACAGACTTCGCCAAGCCTACCGAGAGAAACATGCCAGAAACAAAAACGCCCGCGTCATTGCTGAGGCGGGCGTTGTTCAAGGCCAAGACTATTAAGGTTTTATAGCTGCGCGTTCCGCACGAACCTTATCAACCAGAAACTGAGCAACCTTAACCATTTCCTCGTGATTGGCAACGGCTACACGAAAGCGACCATCCACGATCAACGCCGGAGTACTGGGAATTTTAAAGTCGCGGGTACGCGCTTCGGCCTGCTTGACCTGACTATTCACACCAAAGGAGTTATAAGTGCTGAGCGTCTTTTGCTTATCTACGCCGTAGAGCGACAAAAAATCAGCCCAATCCTGCGCGCCAGATAAATTTTTATTGGCGATATAAATAGAATTGAAAACAGCTTCTTGCGCCTTATCCTTAATACCTAAGGACAAAATGGTGTAATAGCCACGCTGATAACCAGCCCAATCAGGTCGATTAAAACTAACATGGGTTTGCACCAAGCCTACATCTGCAGGCAATTTTTTAGCCCAAGCTTGGAGGTGTGGCTCAAATTTATAGCAAGATGGGCAAGCATAAGAAAAAAACTCAGCCACTTCAATTTTTTTAGAGTCGGCAGGCACAATACGTTCTGCAAGTACGACATATTCCTTGCCTGCGGTATAACCCGCAGCAACACTGGTGGTTGCAATCGACAAGCCCACAACAAGCCCGATTAGGGCAGCAAACATACGCATAACTTAACTCCGAACATCAAATTAGATTAATTTACTCACAAACCCACTCATGGGAGCCTGAAAAAAATGATTAGTTCCTAGCCGCTGTTACACACGGCTAATCATTTTTTAGCAGCACGCTCCGCACGGGTTTTATCCACTAAAAACTGCGCCACCTTGAGCATTGCCTCTTGGCTACCTACTTGGCGTGAACTAATACGATATTTCCCTTCAACAATCAGTTCTGGGGTGCTAGAGATTTTGTAGCCGCGCACGCGGGCATCCGCCTGCGCCAATAAACTGTTGACCGCAAAAGAGTTGTAACTTGAAAGCACAGCTTGTTTAGTTACCCCATAAGCGGATAAAAAGTCAGCCCACGCCTCTGCCGTTGCCAGTTCTTTGCCGTCGCGATGAATTCTATCGAAAGTCGCTTGATGCGATTTCGTTTTCACTTTCAACAAGACTGCGGTGTAGTACCCGCGCTGATAAGGCAACATAGCTTCGCCCCAATTAGCGTGAACGGGAACTAGCACAACGTCTGCCGGTTGAGCTTTGGCCCAAGCTGATACCAAGGGCTCAAAATGAAAGCAGTGACCACATAGATAAGAAAAAACTTCTGCAACTTCAATTTTGCTTGGGTCCTGTGGGCGCACAGGTTCATCGAGCAAAACATAGTCCTTGCCTTCCAGATAATTAGCTGCTGGTGCCACAGCAGGCTCGGCAGCAAATGCAGAGAGGGAAAAAAATGCAATAAGAAGGACGGCGATGCGATGCATGAATTAACTCCGAAGTTTTTAGGATGGTAGTCTTAGCAATATGAACCCGAGCAATCTGGTGGGTATTAGCCAATAAATAAAAAAGGCGACCTAGGCCGCCTTTTTATCGCAATTAACACTCTAAGTGCAATGACTAGTGCACTTACAAGGATTAATTCAAGCCCGCAATGAAGTTTGCTACTGCTTTAATCTCGGCATCGCTTAATTTGTCTGCGATTGTGCGCATGGGCGAGGTGTCGCCATCATTCACACGGTTGCCCGCGCGGAAGTTGGTCAATTGCTTTTCGATGTAATCTGGGTGTTGACCACTCAAACGCGGAAAACCTGCAGCCGCATTGCCTTTGCCATCTGGCGCATGGCAGCCAGTACAAGCAGGCACGCCATTCGCTAAGTTGCCATTACGGAAAGTCTTTGCCCCCAGCTCTAATGCATCAACTTTTAGGCCAGAGTTCACTTGAACTTCTATCTTTTTACTGCCGGATAACTGTGTATTTTGACTGGCGAAATAAGCTGAAACGTCGGCGATATCTTGATCGCTCAAATTAGTCAGAATACCGGTCATCTCTAGCACCGCGCGACCCGTACCCGCTTTCTTGGCAGGATTGGTTTCTGCGTCCCACGCTTTAATGTCGTGAATTTGCTTAATCAAATAACGCTCACCTTGGCCCGCTAGCTTGGGGAAATTGGGTGCGGCGCTATTGCCGTCTATACCGTGACAAGCACCACAAACAGCCGCTTTAGCTTGGCCTGCTTTGGCATCGCCCGCAATTTTAGCGTTACCAGAAGCTACCGCACCTTGTGCAATAGCCACCAAACCCAGCGAAAAAAGTGCATTTCTTACGATATGTTTCATTGGCAAACCTGTCATCTTAATTGTGTTTTGAGCACCCATTTCAGTGCTTAGGGTCATTTTATTCGCTTAGGGATAGGCATCAGGCTACAATGCCGACCATCAATCTTTGCCGTCTCTCTTGGTGATCCCTTCCGGGGCACCCAAGCTTTTGTTCCAGCAAGCTTAATCCTCTAAAGACTATGCTGCATTATATACCATCGTGCTAATAACACACCAATTTGAAGGGTTTTTATGACCACCGCGATTAACTTCCACAAAGCCAAATACACCCAGAGCGCACCGAGCATTCGCGAGTGCCCGCCTGAA
>SXGR01119487.1_pt1 | contig 19825 bp, 11 predicted proteins | sample 3174711 | NCBI WGS metagenome assembly SXGR01 (sample SAMN11356860, study PRJNA531348) | freshwater metagenome | isolation source: freshwater sample F1-60 | place: China: Fuxian Lake, Yuxi | collected 2017-12-25
AATGGAGCATTCGATATAGGGGGTGAAAATGAGGCAAATGGAGCATTCGATATAGGGGGTGAAAATGAGGCAAATGGAGCATTCGATATAGGGGGTGAAAATGAGGCAAATGGAGCATTCGATATAGGGGGTGAAAATGATATTGATGGAGGAGCACTAACTAGTAATTCAATAGGTAGAGTAAGAAAATTTAAAACTAAATCAACTTTAAGCAGAAATCTTAAAACTTATGAAAAAACATTAAAAGAATTATTTAAAAGCTTTATGAGTCAAGTTCATACTAATTTTAAAGAAATTCAAAAAGCTGTAGAAAATGTTGCTGATGAAATTGGTCAATCTATTACATATGATGAAAAAATTAAAAATTTTGTAAATATTTTTGAAAGCTTAGGTCAAGATACAAATAATAATAAATTATTTTATGCTTTAATTGTTTTTGACGATTCAATTGCATCTAGAGAAATCAAAACTCGATTTTTAACTAACTTAGATAAATTAATTGAATCTTTAGATGAACTTAAACAGTATAAATATTTAAATGAAGTAAAAAGACAATTAGAATCATTAAAAGAAAATATTGACACATATACTGATACTGTAACTGGATTTAAAAATAATGAAGTAAAGGTAAAAGAAGACAAAAAAGAAGGTAGTAGTGATTTTTACTGGACTAATAAAATTTTAGATCAATCAGTTACATTAAATGTATCTCAATTAATTAAAGATACAATTACTAAATTAAAATTTTACGGTAATATTTCTCAAATGAAATCAAGTCTTAATAGTACATTAAATGAATTTGTATCTTATAAAGAAGATTATGATAAATTATTAGGTAAATCTATTGGTACTAAAATAAATGAATTAACTAAAGAATATAATGAAAATATTGATAGATTAGAAAATATTAAGTGTAATAGAGGTAGACAATTACTTCTTTATAATACTACACCTGCTAATGCTAATGCTCAACTTCCTAAAGGTTTAGTAAAAACTATATATACACTTCAATATGAAGCTAAATTAGGTTTATATAAAACAATAGAAGCTATTGATTTATATTTAATGAATTTTACTGAATTATTATCATCAAATATAGAAGCAACTAAAGAATTAAATAAAATGCTTCAACAAACAGAAGTTATTTCTAAATGGTATAATAAAAACAGTGCTGATAAATTATTTAAATTAATGGAAAAAGTTATTTATAATGCAACTGCTGGATCTGGTAATAATCATATTAATAATGTTGATACTTTCATTACAGGACAAACAATAAAAGAAGTATTAGAATTATGCAAAGATTCCATCGATTCTGTATCTATGTTAAAAAATATGCTTTCTATGTTTGTACATATTGGTGATAAATTTGGAGATTCTAAAGTATCATCTAAAACATATATGTCTCCTAATATTATGTACAAAAACTTAGTCAAATATATATGGGTAAGTGCTTTTACTATGGGTTATGGTACTGGTGGTGGCGATGCTAATGCAGTTACTGGCGATAATATAACTGATCCACATTATACAAGAGAAACTGGTGATAAAGCATCACATTTTAATGTACATTTTACACAATTAGATCAAACTAGAATTCAAAACGTTGATATATTAGGTCACCCCTCAACGTCTGCTGCTGCTGCTGCTGTACCTCCTGTACCTCCTGCTGCTGCTCGTAATCCTACTGATATTTTTGAAACTGATGATATATATTTTGTTCTAGTAATGAAAGCAATAACTGCTAAAATATTAACAGTTATTGGAACAGCTCATATTTTAAGACAACCTAAAACAGTAGTAGGATTAATTACTAATCCTGTAAGATCTATTATTGGCGGTGCCTCTAAAGATCCTGAAATTATTGATGATGCATTTGAATTATATATTAGACTTCCATTATTAGTTGAATTTTATAAACATGTATTTGAAGATGGTAATAAACCTTATAAAAGAAATCAAAGGGCTAATGATGCTACAGAAACTATATCATATATTCCTGAAATAGGTTCGATTTGGAGTGGATTAATCCAATGTATTTTTGATGAATCTAGATATATTAAAGATGGTATATACAGTATTAATAATATGAAACGAATAATAGCAGAAGTTAATCATATTTATCAAAATTACAAAAATGTTGATAAAAATAAATTAGTACGAACTGCTGTATTAGATTTAGTTGCAGATGTAAATAAACGTTATGGTGTATTAAAGAAACAAGAAATTGATGAATTTTATCAAATTAAAAAGAAATATGTTAAAAATCCAGCTGGTTCGTCAAGTGTAAATCATGTAAATTTTGATATTTTAGATGAAAATAATGAATTTGAAGATCTTGGTCCTAGTAGTAAATATACTGAAAATATTTTTAGTAAATCTATGAATGAAAAAGTTTTAACTAATGATATTCAATTAGTAAAAGATTTACATAATAAAATACATGAAGAATTATTTAGCCAAAAAACTCAACTTAAAAATTTAGATAAAAAATCATTTACTGAAAAGATCAGATTCTATAGAAATGAATTAAATAATGTAGATAATAAGAAAAAATTAGAAATTATTATTAAGGCTATTGATGATTCAAGTAACATTAATTCACATAATGACGATGCTAGTGTATTATTCCATGAATTAGTAGTCGCTCCTATTAAAAACTTACAAGCTGTTCATAGTATTATAGATGACATGTTTAGACAATATTTTCAACAATTTTATCGGACATTAAATATTCCAATGGTAATAGCAAATACTCGACTAGGAATGCCATTACCACCAAATCCATATCTAGCTAGTTTAACTGAATACACTGCTATAGTAAATAATATTGATAATAATAAATATCCAAATTTAAATACAACCTTAAGAACGGCAGGTAATCGCTTTAATAAAATTACATTAATTGAATTCTTGTTTTCATATTTAAGTGATATAGATAATTTAGTTTCTATTAAATTTATTAGTAAAAATAAATTTATAATAGACCATTCAAAATTACAACATGCTGTAGAAACATCTATAGAAAATATTAAATATATGATCTCAAAATTTAGATCTGTATTATCAGAGTCGGTAATTAAAAAATATGAAGAGTGTTTACTTACTTTAGAAGATAAATTATTATTAAAAATCATCAATAGTGATGATAATAATGATGATGCTAAATATGATTTATATAATTTTGATTATCTAAATTCATCAATTGCTATTATATTAGATGATACTAAAAATGTAGTATTGCAAGGTGATTTATATAAAGCAATTATGTTTAGACAATCTAATAAAACTAATTCAGCTCTATTAAGTACTAAGGGCGCTAATATGAAAATTTGGGATGATATATTTGCACAATATGGAGGTGCAAGAAATAAAATATGGAATCCAATACATCTTAATGCTCTACCAGCTCCAGCTGTTGCTCCTAATAATGATTTTAATCATTTAAGGAGATTTTATAATAATTTAAATAATCTAGAAGATTCTTCTATTTTATATGGTTTTAATTCATTAATATATGAATATTTATGTACATTTTATGATGCTTCTACCAAAAAAATATACAATAATTTATTTAATGAATTTGTTAATAAATCTCAAAGTAGTGTGATATTTGGAAGAAAAGGTATTCCAGATATATATTCGATTGTTGGTGCTGCTGCGCCAGCAGCTCAAGGATATTTAACTACTTTAAATAATCGTTTATTTATAGAAAATGATTATATTTTATGTGAATCATTGGGATATATGTTTAAAACTATTGTTAATAGAACTAGTAATGTACAAATACCTACTAAAAATCATTTATTGACTTCTTTATCTGAAGTATCTCCAAACTTTGTTGAAAAATACAAAGTATATTTACCAGTATTTATTAAATTATTTGAAACATTGATTCATAAAAGTTTATTATGTAAAAAAGTATTAGAAACTACAACAGATGATAATTTAATAAATGTCGGAGCTGCTGATACTCCGAATCCTAATCCTCGTAGTATAGAAGGTGATTTACCAGGTGATATTCAAAATTTTAATACTCAATGGGTTGTAGGAACATTAAGTTCAAAAGTACATTTTAATAATACATTAAATAGTATAATAGAAGCATCCAGAGCTTTGATTAACGATGCCACTAATGTATTAGCTGAAATAAATGTAAAACAACAATTCTTTGAACTTAAAGAAAACTTTATTAAAAATTATTATAATAATAATAATACTCTTCCATTAATGCCCCTAAGTTTAAATACAGTTATATTACATAATAATATATTTCAAAATGGAACAAATACTGCTCCTTTGGCTCCTTATACATTAATACCATATCCAAATAAACTTGATAATGAATTTAAATTATTATATGGTATTAATTCAGTTATTAATAATAAAGCATTAGATAATAGTATTAATAGTTATATTTGGTTAAAAGAAGAACTTAAAAACTATAATAATAGTTCGTTATCTGTAAATAAAATAGATGTAGCTAAAGTTAATGATTACATAGAAATGAATAATAAATTAACAATTTCATTAGCATCTATAATACATTATAATCAATTCATAAATAATATATACACTAATAATTTATTTACAACTATAAATCCTATAACACCAGCTGGCACTGCTCCAGTACCTTGTGATAATACTAATACATATTATACACAATTAAATGCACAAAGTGTATTAAATGAAGCACTTGATAGTGTTGATAACACATCTTTAGCAAATACTAAAAATAAAATATCTAATATAATTAAACAAAGCAATACAACATTAGATATTAGTAGAGTTAATGCTAGATTTTTAAATATTTTAGATCTTAATATTGTACCATTAAATATTCATGCATTAATGAGAGAAATTCCATTAACTAATATTTATAATTATGCTTTTACATATGATCATATTGTAAAACAATTATTTGGACAAGACTATGATTATAATATTTCAAATCCTGCATATTGTGATGATATATTACTAAAATTATTCTTAAATCCATATTTTATTCAGTGTGGGACTCCCACAGAATTAGTTAATGCACTTGTTAGTACTAGTAATCCTCCTAATAATTCTATGAATAATAAATTAGGCCGAAGTAAATATATATCAGATATACTTTCTCATGCATTAGGAGCTGGATTTAATCGCGGTGCTGCACCACTAGTTTCTTTAAGTCAATTTAATTATACAGATAAATCACGATTAGTCCCAGCAAATCCAAATGGTATTTATACAGAATCAGAACTTGCAAATTGGATAAATAGTATAGTAGCGACAGGTACTGGACAACAGTCCATTATAAAACGATTAGATAATAAATATTTAAGAAATTTAATATTCTTAACAAATCTTCAAAGATTAATACATTATAAAATTAAACATGAAGTTGAAATTATTAATAGTAAAGTTGTATCTGATATGGCTATTACCAATTCACAAATTGTTAATTATGATGATGTTGATCATCCTAATTTAGAAGAAACTGATTTTGAGTATTTTGCAGAAGATTAAATTATATAAAATAAAAAATATATTAAAAACATTATACTAATTATATATAGAATTTATAATGTTTTTTAATATCGATTGTTATATTATGGATGTGAGTGAAAAAAAAATAAAGATTAAGATTGCCGATAAAGATTCCTTAGAAAAATTTATTACAAATTTAGATAATTTATATAAAACAAAAAAAGGAAAAGAAGTTACGGATAAGAAAGATATAGAAAGTATTAAAGAAAATTTAAAAGATTGTTTTTATTTAAATATATCAAAAAAAACTAAATTTAATATAAATAATTTTAATTATAATAATTTAAAAGATTTAATTGGAGTAAATGTAAAAATAAGCGGAGAATCTAGATATTACTCATTTAGTATTGAAAGTAACAATAATATAGATGGAGAATCTAATAAAATATTTAAAACTGGATATTCATTAGTTTGCAATAAAGTATACACAGTGTAGTGTATACTTTATATATTATGAAAAATAATCAACAGTTTCTGCATAATGATAGAAAATTATATATGTTTCATTTTCTGGTTTAAGAGAATCTTCTTCATATGATGAATCATTCATTTTATATACTACATTACTAATAATATTATTATGTATTTTTTTTCTAAAACCTTTAGATATATAATGTCCTGAGTTTATATTACCTGAATGATTTATAGTTGAAATCAATTTATAATTATACTTTTTACTTTCTTTAATATTTATAAAAAATAATTCAGTAGGATATATATAATTATTTTTTTCTGAATATTTATTAAAATTAATTATTATAATAGTAGGAATTAATAATAGTCTATTAATTTTAATACAATTGCCTTTATTATTGCATTTTTCACAAGTAATATCACTAAATTCAGAATAATTATTTCTAATATATTTATTCAAATTATGCAGATTTGTATCGAGTTTAGATTGTAAAAAATTAGAATCTACTATTTTATCATATATTTCAAATTGAATAGAAATATCATCTTTTATATTTTTAATATTTTTACAATTTTTGCAATAAATATCACATCTATATTTATTATAAAATAAATTATATATATAATTATCATTTATGACATCTAATAATAATACTAATAATTCACCTGAATCTTCTTGATTATAACCAAATTTAATATTTTTATTCTTAATAGATATAAGGAATTCATTAAACATTAATATATTACTAGATTCTGTTAAATTATTATATTGGTTATTTGATGATTTATTAATTTGTATATCTAAAATAATATATTTTTTAAGAATGTTTATATACATCGACATAAAATTATTTTCTATGAATTTTTTTTCATTATTTAATAAATATTCTGTCAAACTGGTACAACTAAATAACGATTGTAAAAGAGAATTAAAATAACACAAAATATGACTATTATATAAACCAAATGCTCTTAATAAATATAGATTATTATATGGTATAAGAGTATCATTCATATTAAATAAAATATAACAAAAAATATCTAATAAATTTAATATTAAACTTATATAATAAATTTATATATATTACTATATCTGTATAAGTTTAATTTAGATAATAATAATGTCTGACTATTGTGTATCTACAGTTAGAACACCAGTTAATGATAATAGTGATATTCAATATTCTCATAGAGAAGAAATTGTACAACCTAGTTCATACTATTTAAGCAATACTCATGTAAGAGAATTTGTATCAGAAACATCTGGAATGTTTTGGTTTATTCTATTATCTTTAGGAAATATTGCTAATGTTGTATTATATCCAGATTCTAATATGACTTGGATTGGAGTTGCATTATCATGGGGTTTTAATCTAATGTTTGGCATTTACTTAGCTAGTTTTAATTCTCAAGCTCATTTAAATCCATGTGTAAGTTTATGTTTTTACTTATTTGATGAAAGTATTACATTCGTTCAATTAATAATTCATTCTTTAGCTCAATTAGTAGGTGCTTTTTTAGCAGCTTGTGTTGTGTATGGAATTTATTATGATAAAATTGTTTCATTAAAAGATGATAAAACTGCATCCAGTATTTTTACTACATATAAAGCACCAAATGTTGGTATAGCATGTGCCTTCTTTACTGAATATTTAGGAACTGGATTATTAGTAAGTGGTATTTTTGCTATCTTAACAAATAGTAAAACTAAAGACCATGCTCCTGTTTTTATTGGAATTTTATTAAGTAGTATTGTATTAGCTTTTGGATATCAAACAGCTTTTGCTTTAAATCCTGCACGTGATCTAGGTCCACGTATTTTTACTGCAATGGTTGGATATGAATCCTTTACATATGGAGATAATTATTGGTGGATTCCTTTAGTTGCTGATTACACAGGAGCTCTTGTATTTACATATCTTTTTCATGTTTTAATTAAAAATCAAATTTTGTAAATAAAATTGTAAATAAACTATAAATAAACTGTAAATAAATTGTATAATAAAATAAGAAAAAAATATATAAAAAATTTAAATATATAAAAAAAATAATTATAATTATTTTTTTTTAGTTTTATTTATATATATAAATATATATAATATTCTTTAAATAAGTATAGACATAAATAAATATGGAAGCTGCTCCAAGCACACCTTCTACTGTAGAACCTATGTTACCAAATAGTGATAATAAAATGCCATGTTTAACATATGTAGATTGTGGTGCATCGCAACGATATATGAGTGGCCATAGTGGTAGTTGTGGTCAAAACATGTTATCAATATTATTAACTGTAATATTAATATTTGGATTCATTATGCTTATATGGCATATTAGTAAAATGGAATGTGTGTCTGGCTTTTTTACTCCTCCTGAAACAACTATGATGAATGAATTAAAAAATATTCCAGTAACATCAGTACCGCCACTTAATCAAAATGATTTAGCCAAACAAATGATGGAAACCTTTAATAATGATTTACCAAACCAAACAAATCCTATACCTACTGATGATACAAATTATTCAGATGTAGCAGCTGATATGGCTTTAGAAAAATCAGTAAAAGATCAACATAGAAAATATGTCAATCAAAGAGAAAAATATACAGGAACTGCTTCATTTAATCCAGAAAGATCAGATGCTCAAGATATTGTAACTTTTGTAGGTTTAAGAAGACCTTCTTATTTAACTAAGGAAGGCAAAAGTTTAGAAGATCCAACTGCAAGACAAGTTGCAACTGTAATAGATCCAAAAGATTTATCTAAACCTGTAAATCTATCTTGGAACTATGGATCCTTTACTTAATTTATAAAATAGGCAAAAAAACATAAAAATACTTTAAAATTTAAATCCATATGGTTTCTTAATATCTTTATCTGTTGAACTTTTTACAATATGTATATTATTATATATATATGTATGAAGTATATTAAGTTTTTTAAGAGCAATTAAATGAATATAATCATTATATATTTTTTTAATTAAATCAGGATCTATTTTAGTATATAAATCTATATCTAATAGATTTATTTCTAATTCATTTTCATCGATAATATCATATATAGTATCAATTTCTTCTTGAGATCCACAAATTTTATCAATATTATATTTTTGTCTAATATGTTGAATAATATTAATAATATTCATATTATCAATATTAAATATAATATTACTTAATTTTTTTTCTATTATATTTTTTAGAAATATGTCTAATTTAGTACTATATCTTAAATTTAATTCATTTTGTTGTAATTTATAAAATGATGTGTTTTTCCCATTATATAATTGTATTAATGATTTATCATTCTTTTTATATTTTTTAATAATATTATTAGAAAGTATACTGAAATTATATGTTTTAGTTACATATTTTTCAATATTATCATTAATTAATTTATATAAATTACTACTATCATCTGATGCATTATTTAGTGTATTAAACAAGATATCATATTTTTTATTATAAGTTTCTATACTTATTTTAGTATATTTTATATCTTTATATTTTTTAGATACTTCTTTATAAATATTTTTAAATACTTTATTTCTATCTATATAATTATTACCATGCATTTCAACTAATTGTAATATATATTTTTTACATTTAGTTAATGTTTTATTATCATCATATTCAAATTGTCCAGTATCTTCATCTATTGAATATTCTGTAAATTCATTATCATATGATAATAATCTTGCAAATTGTCCTGATAATTGATTATCAAAATAATATTTTAAATCAATTTCATAATTATTATCAATAACAGTTTCTAAATATTCCATTTTATCTGCTTTTTTTAAAGGAATCTGTCTTCCTTTAAAATCATATTTATATGGATACTTTTTAATAATAACATAATTAAAACGTTCGCCTGGTTCTGGAATAGATTTGTGTTCTTCCTTCATTCTTTCAGCAAACTCATTTAATGTTACATTCTTCTTTTCTGGTTTCCATAATCCAGTTTGAATGAAATCTTTAAGTTCCCATTTTTTAATAAATATTTCCTTAATCTTTTGAATAATTAATTCTCTTAATGTTTTAGTATTTTTAAGATCTAAAGATTCCCACATAATATCCAGACATATAATCTTTAATATTTCAGATACACCTCTTTTTTTTACTTCTAATCCTCTGATAAACATATCAGCTGGTTTAAAATTTGGTATATTTTCATGCGGAATTCCAAAATATTTTTTCTTAGATAAGAACGCACAAGGCCATAAAATTTCTTCATATGCCATTTTTAAATATTTTGTTCCATTATTTTGATATAAATAATCATTTACTTTTATTTTAATATCTTCAATAGCTTTAAATGTAATTGTCACTAAATCAGTATTATACTGTAATTTATTAATTTGTTCAGTATAATATTCTTTATTCTTTTCTAGATAATATGATTCAGGACAACTAATATACAAAGAATCGGTATTATGTACCACCAATTTACCAACACCTGCTGCAAAATGATGTGATTCAGTTTCTAAATCATATACATAATCACCTTTATTATAAATTTCTTCTATATATTTAATAGAATTATTTATTATATATTTATCTGATATTTCTTCTAAAATATAAATATCATCAATAATATTGATTTTTATATTCTTTTTATTTTTTTTTAATTCTAAGTATTTATTTTGCACATCTAATTGTGATTTAGAATAATATAATATATCAATGTTAAATATATATTTATAAGATAAATTTGTATTATTAGTATTATAGTATGTTAAATCTAAATCTTTCCAATGTAATAGTTTTGTTCCTATTTTACAATCTTCAGGTCTAATTTTTTCTTTTTTTTCATTTAATAAACTATGATCTTCAGTTACAATTATAGAACCCATATCTGTAGTTATTCTAAATAATTTTTTAGTTGTATAATGACGAATAAGTTTTTTAATTGGAGTCCATCCTTTTTCTGTATAAATTTCTTGAGATTCAATATTTAAATTATCAATATTAATAATTTCTTTACTATCATTATATTTTTCATATTTATAATTTTTTAAATATTCTTCAATTGTTATTAATTTTAAATATTTACCATTTTCTCTAATTAGTATTGGTGTATCACCAGTTACAGAATCTCCGTAATAAACCTTATGTCCAAGTTTTTCTACATAATCTTTTACTAATAATAAATTTGCTTGTCCTGCTGATGTTACTGCGCCTGCTAATTCTAACACAAATAATGGTGAATTCTTATTACCTAATTCTCCATAAAAAGTATTCATAAATACTTTTAATGCTTTTTGCTTAGTATCACAATATTTTAACATAAATATACATTCTTTATATTCTGGATTATCTAAATAATCAGTTTCTACGCTTTCTATATGTTCTTTCTTTTCCTTATAAATAAATAGCTCTTTTTTCATTTTAGCTCTTTGTGCGAATAAATCTTTTAAAATTGTAGGATATAAACCAAATTTTGTAATTTCTTTACTTTCATCATGCCTAACAGTCCATGCTTCAATATATTTAGTATTTTTTTCTCCTAAATAATTTTCATAATTATATTCAAAATTAATATTATGAATATTTTCACCTTTATTTTTAATTTCCTCTTTAAATTCCTTATCTAATATTAAATATTCAGGAGAAAGGTTGTATGCCATAATGAGGCTGGGATATAAACTCGAGTAGTCCAGGCCATTAATAGGGTATTTGAAAGGATTCTCTTTCAAATAATCGATATATTTAGATAATAGGTTTTTAACATTATTAGAATGCGACATATTATAATATATAATAATATGTAATTCAATTTTAAATAAAAAAAAATATTATATAAGCTAAAAGTATATTATTCATATTTAATTATCCATATTTTCTAATTTCTTAAGATGTTTATTAGTTTTAATATGTTTACTATAATTACATTTAGTAATTTCTGTATTACAAATTTCACATGTAATCTTTTCTTTATTTTGAGCTGAAATCTTTTCCTTATTTTTTTCTCGGTATATTTTATTGTTTTCATTAAGTAAATTTTTATTTTCATTATAATAAATTTTATTTTTTTCTGCTAGTTTTTCTCTATTTTTAATATTATATTCTTTTTTACTTTCTTTAACTTTTACTTTATTAATTTCTCTATATATTTTTTGCTTTTCTGCTAATTTTTCTTTATTTTTTTGATAATGACGTGCTTTATATTCTTTAATTTTTTCTCTATTATTTTCTATATAATTATCACAATATTCTCTATTATTAATATATCTTTGTTTACTATATTCAGATATTTTATCTTTATTTTCATTTCTATATTTTTTTAAATAATTTTTTCTATCTACATCTGCAAGAATATTAAATGGATTAATTCGATTAACAGGTTTATATTTATTTATATATAATTGTTCATACATTTTTAAATGATCTTTATCAATTACTTTATATTCTTTAAGTTCTCTTATTTTGAAATTTTTAATATCATATTCTTTAAAATATGGATAAATTGTAGATGCTGGTTTTCTATCATCTTTTAAATATTTATTATAATCTGATATATGATCTTGCCAACGTATACTTATATCGTTAAATGATGAACCTATATAATGTATTTTAGTATCATTAATATTATAAATTTGATAAATAATGCCAATTTTATAATATTCTTCCATAATATTCTTCCAGAATACCTCTTATTATAATATATAATAAGAGGTAATTCAATTTTAAATCAAAAAAAAATATATATATGTATTTTTATCTAAGAAATTTTTCTTTTTTTAGTATAAGTATTTTGAACAAAATTATTTTGATTTTTATCTTTTTGAATTTCATTATTTTTAATTTTTTCATTCCAACTTTTTTTTGCATCCTTAATAATATCTTTTATATTCTTATCTTCCCAAACTTCTTTATTTTCTAATTTTAATTCTAATAATGTGTTATTTATATCATTATACCAATTTTCTATAAATTGAGTTTCAATTAATTGATTTTCTATAGTATTTGTATCTGATATAATTTCCCAATCATCGATATCAAATGTATAGCTTTTATGATTCATAATTTATATTATATATATATAATTTTATAATTCAATTTTAATAATATAAATAAAATTGAATTATTTATACTATATGAATAATCAATATGAAGAATAGCCCAATTGCTAAAGAATTAATTATTAATTCACAATATTATTTACCCATTTATAAAAATGAAAATGAATGGAAATATATTAATATTAATTCTTGGTTTGATTGTATTTATTATACATATAAAAAAGAAATAAACACTAATAAAAATTATAAAACTAAAATATGTAGTATTGATATAGGATGTAAGAATTTTTTAAGTATATATGGATTAGATGGTACTTGTTATAAATTAAAAAGTAACTATAAAATAATAGATGATATTTTAAAAAATAGTACTATAAATAATGAAACAAAAAATGATATGATTAAACAACTAATAAATGAATTACATATTAAATCTGCTACATTTATATGTAAAAATTTTAATATTATTTACATCGGTTATGTAAATAATGAAGGAAATATAGATTCTAATAAAATGAGTAGTATTGAAGATAATTTACTTAAAATTTTATGTCATAATAATTTTTTAAGAGTTTTAAAAAATAAATGTAAAAAATTAAAAAAAACATTAAGAATTGTAGATGAAAGTTTTACTTCTGTGCAATGTACTAATTGTGCAATGTTTCATAAATATGAAAGAATATTTAGTGATGATGACAGCGAAAGACGTAAATTACACTGTAAATATTGTGATGTACAATTATGTAGAGATTTAAATGCAAGTAAAAATATACTTATAAAAAATGAACATAAATTTTATTAAATTATATTAATAAGTCAATAAATAATTTTGATCATCAGGCATTCGTTTTTTCCAAAATGGTGTGTACCACATAGCATTTATAATTTCACTTATATGACCTTGTTTAAATGTTTTTTTTAAATAATAATCAGAATTTAATATTATATCTTGATAAAAAACTTCTTTAGGATCTATAATAAATGTATCATCTAATAAATGTTCTGGTTCGCATATATCATGTATCCATATACTATTTTTTATTATTGTAATTAAAAAAGTACCATAATTACTAATATTTATACTAAAATACATAGCATTTGAATTTATATAAATAATATCATTATTAGATAATATAATTACTTCATTTTGAAATATTAAATTAATATGACTTATTAGTTCTTTAAATATTTTATCTAATATTTGTTTACATTTTTCATTATATATTTTTTTTTCTAATTTTTTTTTAAATTCTTTAATCCAATTATTTTTACGCAATTCATTATTTTTTGCCATTAATAAACATATTTTCTTCTCATCTGAATTATCTAAGATTTTTAATGAATTAACATTATTAAATGAAAGAATTAAATTTAATATATTAGCATCTAATTTTATTTTAGATGTCATATTTATATATAATAAAAAATTATATATATTCAATTTTTTAATTAAAAAAAAGAACCCTTAAAGGGCTCCGAATTTTACTATCTTATAGACAGTCAAAAAAAATATTAAAATAAATTATATAATTATTTAAGTTTATATTTTAGAAACCATCATAATATAATTTAATTATTGTAATATTTACATTTGGCACTTTATTTAGATTTTTATCAATCATATCTTTTAATCTGGTTAATCTTGCTTGTAATGTTTTATTTGCTTTTGGCAATCCTTTATATTCAGTATATTCAAAACAACTTTTAATTAATTTATTATTCTTATTTATATAACTATCCGGATTAAAACGAATAAATATAACTGGCCGATCAGCTAAATCAGTAAATAAATTATTAATTCTTCTAATTTCACATTCATTATTATATGATTTGTTTTTATGTTGATTTTCATCAATTTCAATAATAACAGAATGAGTCAAACAATCAATGAAGATATCTGGTCTATTTTTAGAACATCCTCCATCAATAGTTTTATTATAAGTAATATTTAAATCGTTATAAGTTTCTTTAATAAATTCCGAAACTTTATATTCTCTTGTACCATAATCTCTAATAATTTTAGAATCTGGGTAATTATATATAAAACATCTTAAACAATATCCTTTAAATTGTTTATTAACTCTTGTAAAACATAAAATAGTTTTGCATAATTTTCCAGTAAAATCTATCATTTCTGGAGTTTTACAATCTCCACAATATAATCTTAATTTTTTAGTATGTAAATTATACGATGCTAATTTATTATTACAATTAATACATTTTTTACTAACTAAATCTATCATTTCTGGAGTTTTACACTCGCTGCAATATAATGGTTTATCTTGTAAATTTAAATTAAAACTAGGTCTTATGTTATTACATGTAATGCAATTTTTATGTTTTACATCTACCATTTCTGAAGTTTTACAGTCATAACAAAATTTAGCTTTTTTTTCACCAATTATATTAAATGTCGATACTTTGACATTACAAATAATACATTTTTTATTTTTAATATCAATCATTTCCGAAGTTTTACAACCTTTACAATATAATGCTTTTTTTTCATTTTTATAATTAAATACTGGAATTTTATCATTACATTTAATACATTTTATAGATTTTATATTAACCATATTAGCTATTTTATGTAATTTACAATAAATATGCTTTCTAATATTTATATCTTTATAATTTCTATAATTAAAGTTTGCTTCTTTTTTACAATTTTTATTTATACATATCCTTGCTTTTTTTTTATTTATTTTTAAATTATTTAAATCTAAATGTAAAGTAATAAAATTATTTAATAATGTCATATTTATTAGAATATATTTAATTTATATTTAATTTTTTAATTAAAAAAAAATATTAAAATAAATTATATAATTATTTTAGAATTCTACTTGATTTATATCTTTTTTAATAAATACTGCTTCATAATTATTATTAATAATTTTTTGAACTTGTTCTATTAATTCAAAATCATCAATTTCTAATTTAGCAGTACAAAATTCTTTAAATGTAAGAGTATTATTAACTAGCCCTCTTTTAGGTGGAAGTACTAATGCACCGACATATTTTCCTTCCATTTTTTCTTCTTCTTTTTCCTCTTTTTTAATACTATTAACAAATAAATTTTTTTCAAAAGCATTTGCTATAATTAGATTCCTAACTTTACAACCATTAGCACGATAAAATGCATCAAACATACTTGTATATGATAATAAACCTACTGCTCTTCTATCTTGAATAATATTATTTTTATAAATTAATTGATGTAATCTAAAACAATCGATATAACAGTAATGAACTACATCGGTTAATCCTTCAACATTTCCTGTAAAATAATGACCAAATAATTCTGGAATTGGCATATCATCTTTAGATGGTAGATTATTTAATTCTAGATAAAACTTTAAACTTGATTTAGATTCTGTTGGATTTATTTGCATAAATACAACTCTTACATCGAATGCAATATATCCTGGCAATTTAATGTTACACATTTTTTGTTGTAATCTATCTGCAGAAATTTTAATAAATTCAGTAATATAATAATATTTTTCTATATTTTCTAATTTTAATTCATAAGCATTCAATGTTTTGATAGACATATCTTGACAAAAATCATCTAAAATATGATGACTTTGATATTTATCATATAAATTTGGCCAATCAAAACCACTACCATTAAATTCGTATATAAAATCTGGTTGTATTAAACTATTAATATAACCAAAAGCTTGTAATAATACTTTTTCAGATTTACATACTATAGTTAAATAATCTGGATGAGTATTTGCTTCTTTTGTTACTAAACCTATATTTAAGAATGAATTTGATTCATTAATAAATTGATATGTCATACCTATATTAAATACAATATCTTCAGCAACTTTACCTGATGGTAATCTTGTTTCTCTATTAGGTTTATTAATATTAAAATCAGAAGAATATTGTTCAATATCAAATGACATTGATATCATTTTATCTTTACGAAGTAAATCAATATTAATATCATTAAATTCACTTTCATATAATTCATCTGTATATGGAATAATATCTTTGATATTTATTTCAAATACATATTTTGATTTATATAAATTACTTGTGTTATGTGATACAATCTTATAATTTTGTAATTTATTCCAGCCTGTTAAATTGATTTTATAAGTTCTGCTAATAGTTCTATAATATGAACTTAAATCATTATTAAAACTTGGAATATTATTTCTAGTTAATAATTTGATAAAACTATTTCTATGAAATAATTTTCTAAATCTAATTCTGATAAATTTAGATTCTTCATCATTGTATAGCATAAATTTTTTACCATTAATAATTTTAATATCTTTTACATCTAATTGTTTACCTTTAAGTGATTTTTTTATCATTTCATCTTTAAATAATGATTTTAGATTTTCTAAATTCTCATCATTTGATAAATTATTATTATATTCAATATCTACTGACGGATATATAGAATTAATAATTAATGTTGTTTTAGAACCACATGGTAATATACCATGTATAATTAATTTATATTCATTAAATGATAATGATTCTGATAAATCATTTGACAAGAATAAGATATTATTTAGACGTTTTACTTTATTTTCTATTAATTGTATATCATCTTGATTTAAGTATATATCTCTATTTTTAATAGTATTATTTAATACTTCTTTATAATTAGAATTATTAATATAAATTTTATTATTATATAACATAATAATATTATTTATCAATAATCTATATATATTTTTTTAATTCAATTTTAAATATTTTGTATTTTATAGAATATAAATATATTATAAGATTAATATTATTTTATTGATGAGTAATAATATAGATACTACTTTATATGGTACAAATTCAAGTAATGTAACAATAAGAAAAAAAAATTGGGCAGGATATACATATTCTACTAATGACAATTGTGGACCAAATTATAATAATACTGCATGTCCTAATGGTTCATGTTGTTCGATTCATGGTTGGTGTGGTAGTACAGATGGACATTGTGCACAAGCTAGTACATCTGTAACAGGAGAAGGTAGCCATAGTAATGGTATTTATAATGATAGAAAACCTTCATACAACACATCTTCTGAAATTTATGATGGAAATTTAGAAGATAGATTATATTTTACATTATTACATAAAAATATTAATAATTGCAATCCATTAACAAGTACTAATATGACAAATTGTAATAATTATTATAATAATGCATCAAATAACATAAATAAAAGATACGCTGGAGAATATAATAATGCTAATTCATATATATATTCTAATCCTACAGATCCTATCTTAACAAGTTTTGAAGCTGATAATGATAGTTTATGTACTCCTGAATATGGTAAAAATAGAAAACAACTACATACAGCTAATTATACTTTTCCTATAATTAATGGTCATAGTGACTATATAAAAAATAATTATACTACTAATAATATTCAATCTATAAAAAATTTATCATTAAATCAACCTGTAACATTAACTACTATAAATAATGCAGAAACAGTCACATTTACACGTATAAATGATAATTATCCAGAAATGTATAGATTAAATAAAAATCGAGATTGTCCAAATAGGCCATATAGAACAATAGCAGATATTAATTCTAGATGGACTACTATAACTGGATGTACTCAATCTCTTACAGCTAATATTTTATCTAATAATGTTTTAAATTCATCTTATGATACATTACAATATTTAGTTAATCAATCTGATGTTGACACTGTATTTAATCCTTATACTAAAATGAATTTGTATAAAGATATTCCAAACAGTGCTGATAAAATTAGCACTTGTTATAATGGATATGTTACATATACACGCGATGATCTTATGAATAACGATAGCTCAATTAAATCTGGTCTAACTATTCCTAATAAAATAAATAAAGGTATATATTTTAAAACAGATAGTACTACTGGTAATATACTTATATTAAGTAGTTCTAACAATAATTGGGAATTATGGTTAAATACTAGTGGACAATTAATAATAAGCAATTCTTATGCAAATTTTCAAATTTCTGAAAGAATCGCACCTGCATCTGCTACAACTACTAATTCTACCAATAATATATTTACATTTCAAACTGATGGTAATATTGTATTATACCATAATGGAACTGCTGTATGGTCTCTAGGTGCAGATCCTATACCAGATGCTAATCATCTACATTTAACGAATCTAGGTCATCTTGTATTATTAAAGGCAAATAATCAAAGAGAACGATTGGTATGGGATAATACTAAAAATTGGTTAAGAACATATTTTTATGATAATAGTCCACACGCTATGTTTGCAGATAAAGCAGGTAGATTTTTTAAATTTACATGGGATAATTATAACAATGGATATACGATTAATGATGTATCATCTAATGATTGCTGTGGCTGGGCTAATCAATTTAGAGGATGGGGGCTTAATCGTGGATCAAAATATAAGGATCGTGTATTAAAAGATGATGATTCAGGATGGAATGTAACTCAACGTAATCTAATAAATATTAATGGTTATGATAGAGAATTAAATACTGAAAAACCTAATAAAAGTGATACACCTGAGATTACGGGTGATAATTATTGTACTAAAGAGGATCGTGATAATTTCTTTAATGATGGTGGTGATATTAACATAAATCCAAATAAGATCAGAAAACCTAAACAATTTACTTCATACGGTATGATAAAATCAAATTATCTACCTGGTTATATAAGAATAAGTTATGTAAATGGAACTACAAATTCAGATAATTCATTTAAATTTTTAATAATGGATAGAGGAGACAGTAAAAGAAATCAAGCATTTGTTTTATTCCAGAAATTTCATAATAGAAATACATTTGCAGATAGTGTATTTGTAAATCATCCTGATTTAGTAAATTTA
>SXGR01604778.1_pt1 | contig 19815 bp, 10 predicted proteins | sample 3174711 | NCBI WGS metagenome assembly SXGR01 (sample SAMN11356860, study PRJNA531348) | freshwater metagenome | isolation source: freshwater sample F1-60 | place: China: Fuxian Lake, Yuxi | collected 2017-12-25
CGTATCGGGAGCGTGCTGCGATGCACCACAGCGAAGACATAGACACCACCATCGACAGCGAACTCCGCTGGTGGTCCCTCTAGGAACTCCACAACCTCGCCGTCGCGCGGCCCTCCCAAGAGCGCATAGGTCTTGCGACCCTCCATCAACCCAGCGAGCAAACCCACTTTGAAATCAAGAAACTTCACCATGCAATGATTTCCTTTCGAAATCGAGTCACCGAACCACTGAACCATTCAACGCACAAAAAAGTCCCCCCCTATATCTAGGGACCGCGCGATGACTGGTGGCAGGGCCGGTCGTGGACCTCGTCCTCGGGAAGAATCGGCGTGTGGGACGCACCGTTCTTTCCCTAGAACCGGGTGAAGGGGCCACGGCGTCATTCGACCGAGTCGAAACTGGGGACTGCGTGTGGCAATTTGCCGTACATGTCCTGTGATTGGTCTCGTCCCGAGAGGAACCCAAGTCCATGAGCGCTCTTCCCAATTCTCAGTCCGCCCGGCTCGATTTTCGAGTCTCCGCCGCCCACAAGTCGTTGATCGAACGCGCCGCGACGATGCAAGGGCAGACCGTTTCGAGTTTTGCGATCGCCACCTTGCTGAAGGCCGCCGAGGAGGCAATTGCCAACGATACTGTGCGAACGCTTTCCACCCGCGATTCCAAGCGATTCGTCGCGATGCTCGCAGCGAAAGTCGCACCCAACAGTGAATTGAAGCGGGCCGCAGCGCGATACAGAGAGTCGCGTGGCGGGTGACAGTATCCCGTGGCTAATCGAGGAACTCGCGGCTCGACACGATCGCCGCGAGTTCTCATGCGGCCACCCGTCGTTGGACGAGTTTCTCACCAGGTACGCGAGCCAGAATCAACGATCGGGCATCAGTCGTTCGTTTGTTGCCGTCGAAGCGGGGCGGCACACTGTCGGCGGTTACTACACACTTGCGGCAGGATCGGTGAGAGTTGCGTCTCTCACCCAAACTCAGCCCAAGCGCATCCCGCAATACGCAGTTCCTGTGGTTCTCCTTGGTCGCCTTGCGGTTGACGCACGCGCACAGGGACGCGGTCTAGGGTCCCACCTGCTGCTCGACGCGCTGGCGCGGGTCGTGCGAGTTCGGAAGCAACTCGGAGTGCACGCGATTGAGGTCACAGCAATCGACGACCGAGCCAAGCGGTTCTACTCGAAGTACGGCTTCATGGAGTTGCTCGATGACCCCCACCACCTCTTCATATCCCTCGGCACCGTACGAAAACTCGCACTGGACTAGACCTCCCTACACTCGATCCCGAGCCCCACCATGACACCAACCACATCACCCGTGAAACCCGTCAGTCTCGCGCTCGCAACAGTGCTTGGCATCGCCGCAGTCATCGCCGGACTCGTTGTCGGTGGTTCTGTCAACATGGGGATCATCCTTGGTGGGTGTGCGATCCTGCCACCACCCGCGGGCGTTGATATAAACAAGATTGAGACGATCAATGCACACATTCACGAGTACTCGTTCGTGCAGCTCATGAATCCGTTCATAGCGCACGCGGCTGGAACGCTCGTTGGTGCCTTCGTCGCAGCGGTCATCGCAGCCACCGCGCGCACACGAATCGTCGCCGCATCGATCATTGGAGTGCTGTCCCTCGCGGGCGGCACGATGGCCGTGCTCATGATTCCCAAGGCACCCATGTGGTTCAACACGCTTGACTTGACGATCGCATACATCCCAATGGCGTGGATCGGCCTGCGCCTGGGCGCGCTCGTGCGTGCGCCGCGAACCTTCTGATCCTACTGCGTCCACTCGCTCAGCAGCGCCGCGAGATCAAGTCCGTCGACAAGGCCGTCGTCATTGACATCGGCGAGTGCATCTCCGCTCGCCCATGCTGTGAGCATGATCGAGAGATCACCACCGCCGACAACTCCATCGCCGTCAAGATCCGACACAGGCTCGCATCCGTCGGGGGTTCCGTTGCCATTGCTGTCAGGATCACACGCATCTGGAATCTGATTCCCATTGCAGTCGCCGCTCGCTGCGGGTCGGTTGAGGAAGATGTACTTATCCCAAGAGTTTTCTGGTTCGATCATGACATCGGTGCGACCGTCGTTGTTGACATCGCCCAGCACCATCCACCGTGCGTTCGAGTCGTATTGGTGCGCGAACGACCGACGGGGGAAGTTTCCCATACCGTCATTGAAGAGGGCAATGGCGGTGCCTGCGCGAGCGATGATGTCGATGTCACCGTCGAGGTCAAAATCGTTCGCTCGGTAGATGCTCCCTGAGACGCTGTTGACGACAATCGGATCCGTCGGCAGCATGCCATCGCCTGGGTTTCTGAACAGGCGCGTCCCGAGCGCCGCGATGGCGACATCGTTGTCGCCATCCCCATCGAAATCTGCACACACGATCGCTCCAACCGCAGGACTCAGTGGCGTCGCGACGATGTATCGATCTTCGCGAGGACCAAACAGACCGCCGCCCATGTTGGGATACACACAGAAGATCCCCCCCGGCTGGGTAATCCCCTGCGCGTGCCCAGTGAAGACCTCTGGGAGCCCATCGCCGGTGATGTCGCCAAAGGCAATCTCCTCATCTTCCGCTGGGACGACTTCAACAACCGCTGCATCTCGAAAGGTGCCATCACCATTGCCGAGCGCACAGAGCAGCGCACCAGGGTGGCCAGGAGAGATGAACACAAGATCGTGATGGCCATCGCCGTTGAAATCTGCGATCACCTGGCGCACCAGTCCGACCACCGGGCTCGCGACTTCTGCTCCAAACGATCCGGTGCCCGTGCCGAGATACACCTTGCACGTTCCGATCGCAGCGAGCAGATCGAGGTTGCCATCGTGATTGAAGTCGCGTGTGTGAAACTGCGAACTCGTCGAGACCGCAGTCGTGAGGGTCGCTGCGCCAAAAGTGCCATCACCGATTCCAGGATAGACCGCGTAGCCGGCGACTCCGCTGATGGTCTGCAGCTGCACACCCATGTCAGTCTTGCCGTCGTTGTTGAAGTCTGCGAGGAGGCCAGAACTTGGAAAGTCTGTCGGGCGAAAACGAGTCGGAGCTTCGAACAGCAGGTCGCCGTTGTTGCGCAGGATCGAGAAGGTTCGCGCTGAATGGTTTGCGCCCACAAGATCGACGCGCCCATCCCCATCGAAGTCCGCTGCGGCGACTTGAACGCAGCCGCCATTCCCCGCGCCAAAGTGTTGGCGGAGCGAGAATGTTCCAGCGGAGTTCTTGTAGACCGAGATCGTGGCCGCATCGGTGTCGGTCCAGGCGATCTCATCCCACGAGTCTCCGTCGAGGTCGCGGCAGATGAGTCCTCCAGCTTTGTTGCCGAGGTAGAACCCCGCGCCGATGGCTCCCGCGAGCGTCAACGCGCCGCCGCCTGCATTGCGCCAGAGATCAAGGCGCTGCGAGTCTCTGCTCGAGACGATCAGGTCGCGGTCGCCGTCGTGATCGGTGTCGCTCAGCGCGAGGTGCTGGGGGCGTGGTCGCATGATGCCGTACGGGCCAGTGTTCTGCGGCATCGTGTAGGTGGCGAGTGTTGAGAACGTTCCAGTGCCGGTGTTCGCGAGGATCGTCACCGTTCCATCAGCGACGGGTGGCGGCGCGTACTCGAGCGAATTGCACACAGCAATGTCGGCAAACCCATCGCCGGTCAGGTCACCCATCGCGATTCCACGCGGGTTGAACCCCACTGGGGTCGAAGTCTTTGCGCCGAAGGTTCCGTTGCCGTTGTTCTTCCAGACATTGCAGGTGTGCTGTCCCCAGCAGCTCGCCGCGACATCGAGGTCGCCGTCGTTGTCGACATCGCCGACAGCGAGTCCGCCGAGCCCGTTGTTCGAGGTGTCTCCAGCCAGCGTGATCGGCGCAGCGAAGGCTGCGTCGCCCGTCGCACGAAGCACATACACGCGGGTGAACGCTGTGTCGGAAACAACAAGGTCGACGCGCGCGTCGCCGACAATATTGGCAGCGATGATGCGACCGAGTTGGGTTCCGAGCGTGAATCGTGAGAGGTAGGTGAGTCCGACGCCTCCATCGTTTCGCCAGAGCGTGACATACCCGTAGTTGGGATCGGGGTAGGAAATGACTGCAAGATCCGGCCGACCATCCTGATTGAAGTCGATCGGCGTCATGTCGTGCACATAGCTCGTGAACTGCTCGAGCGTGTTGAGGTGTTCTGCGGCGGCAATGAAGTGCGAGCGGTCGGTCTCAGCGTCGTCGATCTGCGCGTTGTGGTTGCAGTCGATGCTCGTGCCGTTACGCAGGTCGAGCGAGTCAGACTTGAAATTGCCGTTGGAGTCCTGTGCGACCGCAGTGGCTGCCAACAACGCGATCGCCAAGAGCACGAATGGCGCTGCAAGCAAATCGAAAGCACGGCGTGGCATGGCGTCTCAAGGAGTATGCCCCGAGAGTGAGCCCAGATACCAGCGAATTGAAGTTTTTTGCCGTTCAGACGAAATCTAGCCGAGAATCACTCCACCGGACCCCACCGCGCGAGCAACTGCGCGAGGTCTTGGCCATCGACTTGATTGTCGCCGGTGATGTCTCCAATCACAGGATCGGCGGCACCCCACAGCGCGAGCATCATCGCCAGGTCGCCGCCGCCGATGGTGCCGTTGAGATCGAGATCGCCATACTCGTACTCACACACATCGGGCTTGCCATCGGAGTCGGTGTCCGCCTCGCCCGCAGCGACATCACACGAATCGGGAATGCCGTTGGTGTTGCAGTCGGGTACGAGGCCTTGCGCGAGTTCCCACGCATCGGGGAGTCCGTTGTTGTTGCAGTCAGCCTTGCACTCGTCGGGAACGCCGTTGCTGTCGACATCGTTGCTCGCGCCCGAGGCGATGTCGCACGCATCTGGAATGCCGTTGGCGTTGCAGTCAAGAGTTCCAGAAGCGATGTCGCACGAATCTGGAATGCCGTTGGCGTTGCAATCGTGAACGAGCGCCTGCGAGATTTCCCATGCATCGGGCAAGTCATTGCTATTGCAATCAGGCTCGCACTCGTCTGGCACACCATTGCTGTTCACATCGAGTGACACGCCGCTGGCGATGTCGCACGAATCTGGAGTGCCAGTGGAATTGCAGTCGTCAAACGACTCGCACGCTTCTCCCACGCCGTTGCCGTCGCAATCCACCTGTGCTGGATTTGCGATTTCAACGCAATTGTCGATGCAGTCGGGAGTGCCGTCGCTGTCAGTGTCCGTGTCTGCCACGCCGCAGCCACAGGTGCCTGGAGCGATCTTGAGTGGATCGTTTAGGCATCCATCATTGCAGTCAGCCGTGCCGTCACCGTCGGTGTCAGTGTCAGCCACACCACAGCCGCAAATGCCAGCAGAGATCTTCGCCGGATCACTCGGGCAACCGTCATCGCAGTCAGCAGTGCCATCGCTGTCAGTGTCCGTGTCAGGCACGCCGCAGCCACAGGTGCCAGGTGCAATCTTGTTTGCGTCGTTCGGACAACCGTCATTGCAGTCAGCAGTGCCGTCGCTGTCCGTGTCGGTGTCAGCAACGCCGCAGCCGCAGATGCCGGGGGCGATCTTGAGTGGATCGTTTAGGCATCCATCATTGCAGTCAGCCGTGCCGTCACCGTCGGTGTCAGTGTCAGCCACACCGCAGCCGCAAATGCCAGCAGAGATCTTCGCCGGATCACTCGGGCAACCGTCATCGCAGTCTGCAGTGCCGTCGGAGTCGGCATCCGTGTCTGGCGTGCCGCAGCCGCATTGGCCAGCGACAATCTTGTTGGGATCGTTCGGGCAGCCGTCGCACGCGTTGATGGTTCCGTCGGAGTCGCTGTCGAGTTCGCACGAGTCCGGCACTCCGTTGGCGTTGCAATCGCTCGCACCCGATGCGATCTCGCATGAGTTCAGGATGCCGTCGTCGTCACAGTCGTTTCCAGCGAGTTCGACTGCGTCCTCGATGCCGTTGCCGTCGCAATCGAGACGCTGAAGTGCGATCGTGTGCCGTATTCCCCCTGCAATCTTCGTGCACACACCAAGGTTGCTTGGGGTAGAGCTCTGACCGAAAAGGTTGAATCCCCACGCACGCACAACTCCCGCTTGCGTGAGTGCGATCGTGTGGTCACTACCACCCGCAATCTGTGTGCACACCCCAAGATCGCTTGGGATATTGAGCTGGCCGGCAATGTTGTCTCCCCACGCCCGCACAACACCTGTCTGCGTGAGTGCAATCGAGTGATTGCCACCTCCCGCAATCTCTGCGCACACCCCAAGATCGCTTGGGATGGCGGTCTGACTGTGATAGTTGAGTCCCCATGCGCGCACAACACCTGCCTGCGTGAGTGCGATCGTGTGACTCGAACCACCCGCAATCCGCTTGCACACGCCAAGATTGCTTGGGATGTTATTCTGGCCATCGCCGTTGTAGCCCCACGCTCGCACAACACCTGCCTGCGTGAGTGCGATCGTGTGTATGTATCCTCCGGCAATCTCTGTGCACACACCGAGGTTGCTTGGGATATTGATCTGTCCGTAAGCGTTGTCTCCCCATGCGCGTACCGCACCTGCTTGTGTGAGTGCAATCGTGTGGTTGCCACCCCCAGCAATCTGTGTGCACAATCCAAGGTCGCTCGGGATGGAGCTCTGACTGTAAAGGTTGTCTCCCCACGCACGCACAACACCCGCCCGTGTGAGTGCGATCGTGTGGAATCCACCCCCCGCAATCTGTGTGCACAAGCCCAGATCGCTCGGGATGGTGATCTGATTGTTGTCGTTGTGCCCCCACGCACGCACAAAACCCACCCGTAACTCGTCGCAATCCGACACTCCATCGCCGTCGGTGTCAGTGTCGGCGACGCCGCAGCCGCAGTTGCCAGGCGCAACTTTCGCTGGATCGCTCGGGCAACCGTCGTTGCAGTCAGCGGTGCCATCGCTGTCTGTATCGGTGTCAGCCACTCCGCACCCACAGATGCCAGGCGCGATCTTCGCCGCGTCGTTCGGGCACCCATCGTCGCAATCGGCGGTGCCATCGTTGTCGGTGTCAGTGTCGGCGACACCGCAGCCACAGACGCCAGGCGCAACTTTCGCCGGATCGCTCGGGCAACCGTCGATACAGTCGGCCGTACCGTCACTGTCGCTGTCGGTGTCTGGTGTGCCGCAGCCGCATTGGCCTGCAACGATCTTGTTGGGATCATTCGGGCAGCCGTCGTGACAGTCTGCAGTGCCGTCGCTGTCAGTATCGGTGTCAGCAACACCGCAACCGCAAATGCCTGGGGCCGTCTTCGTTGGATCATTCGGGCACCCGTCGTTGCAATCAACTGTGCCATCGCCGTCAGTGTCGGTGTCGGCGACGCCGCAGCCACAAGTGCCGGGCGCCGTCTTCGTCGGATCATTCGGGCACCCGTCGTTGCAGTCAACTGTGCCATCGCCGTCAGTGTCGGTGTCAGCAACGCCGCATCCGCACTGGCCTGGTACTGACTTCGCCGGGTCAAGTGGACACCCGTCGGCCGCATCAGCGACGCCGTCGTTGTCGTCGTCGGTGTCACAGGCGTTGATGACTCCATCGAGATCGGTGTCGACTTGGCACGAGTCGGGAACGCCGTCGGCGTTGCAATCGCCCGCCCCCGACGCAATCTCGCATGAATTCAAGATTCCATCGTCGTCACAGTCGTTTCCTGTGGATTCGAATGAGTCGTCAATGCTATCACCATTGCAATCAGGCCGCTGAACGACGATTGTGTGATACGTCCCCCCCGCAATCGAGGTGCACACCCCAAGATTGCTCGGGATTGTGGACTCGGTGTACACATTGGAGCCCCATGCACGCACGAGTCCTGCCTGGGTAAGTGCGATCGAGTAGCTGTACCCACATGCAACCTGTGAGCACGCGCCAAGATCGCTCGGAACGTTGATCTCGCCGGAGTAGTTGTCTCCCCACGCGCGCACGAAACCCGCCTGCGTGAGCGCGAGTGCGTGACCCTGACCGCTTGCGATCTGGCTGCACACGCCAAGGTCGCTTGGAATGGGGATCTGACCGGACACGATCCATCCCCACACTCGCACGGTGCCTGCTTGCGTGAGCGCCATCGTCACATGCCTACCCCCTGCGATTTGAGTGCATACGCCGACATCGGGTGGGGTGGTGCATTGGCCGTTGCCGTCAGCACCCCACGCACGCACGAAGCCCGCCTGCGTGATTGCGATCGTGTGATGCCACCCAGCAGCAATATTGGTGCATACGCCGAGGTCGCTCGGAACAGTGGTCGCGCCGTGGTACGTCGATCCCCACGCGCGCACGAAACCCGACTGCGTGAGCGCGACGGAGTGATCTTCGCCGAGCGCGACCTGCGTGCACACGCCAAGGTTGCTTGGAACCGCGCACGCTCCGTAGGAGGGATCCCCCCATGCTCGCACTGACCCCTGACGGGTGAGCGCGATCGTGTGATCGTCACTCGCTGCGACCTGTGTGCACATACCGAGGTTGCTCGGAACTGAGGACTGACCGTAGTCATTGTGCCCCCACGCGCGCACGAAGCCACTAGGTTGCTCAAGGCAATCTGCAACGCCGTCGCCGTCGGAGTCGGTGTCGGCCGAGCCGCAGCCGCACTGGCCGGGCGCCGACTTGGCCGGATCCAGCGGACAGCCGTCCGACACATCTGGGACGCCGTCGCCATCATCGTCTGTATCTGAATTGTTTCCGATGCCATCGCCATCGCTGTCGACCGACTCGCTCGCGGCGAGCGGGAACGCATCCGTGGCGTCGGGAACGCCGTCGTTGTCGTCATCGGTGTCGACACAATTCGCAACGCCGTCACCGTCGGTGTCAGTGTCAGCCACGCCGCAACCGCATGCGCCAGCGTCGATCTTGTTGGGATCATTCGGGCAACCGTCAACGCAATCGGCGGCCCCGTCGTTGTCGGAGTCAGTGTCAGCCACGCCGCAGCCACATTGACCAGGTGCAGTCTTCGTCGCATCGCTCGGGCATCCGTCACACACATCGATCGTTCCATCAGAGTCGCTGTCGAGTTCGCACGAATCAGGCACACCATTGGCGTTGCAATCACTTGCACCCGATGCGATCTCGCACGAGTTCAGAACGCCGTCGGCATCACAGTCATTGCCAGTCGATTCGACCGAGTCGTCGATGCCGTTGCCATTGCAGTCCGTCCGTTGAATCGCAACTGAGTGATCGGCGCCGCCAGCGATCCTGGAACAGGCACCCAACGCCGCTGGAATTGTGGTTTGACCGTAGCTGTTCAACCCCCACGCGCGGACGGTGCCTGCCTGCGTGAGCGCGATCGTGTGATTACCACCGGCGGCGATGTCGACGCACACACCGAGGTTGGTTGGGATATTGGTCTGTCCCTGTCCGTTGTAGCCCCACGCCCTTACAGCACCCGCTTGCGTGAGTACAATCGTGTGATAGTTGCCCGCGGCAATCCGCGTGCACCCGCCGAGGTCGGTTGGGACGACGATCTGGTTGTAAGCATTGTGGCCCCAAGCCCGCACGGCTCCCTCCTGTGTGAGCGCGAGTGCGTGAAATCCGCCAGCGGCGATTCGGCTGCACACGCCGAGGTTGGCGGGGGGAGTGAGCTCACCACCATTGGCGTTCGCTCCCCATCCGCGAACGGCACCATCCTGCGTGAGGGCGATCGAGAAGTATCCGCCACCAGCGATTCCCTTGCAGAGCCCGAGGTTGCTTGGGATGGTGCACTGGTTCTGGGTGTTGCTCCCCCACGCGCGCACATTTCCCGCCTGCGTGAGTGCGATCGTGTGGAAGAAACCCGCAGAGACTTGAGAGCACACCCCGAGGTCGCTCGGGATGGTGCACTGGTTCTGGGTGTTGCTCCCCCATGCGCGCGCAGTGCCTGCCTGCGTGAGCGCAACCGTATGGTTCGTGCCTGCTTCTATTGCGATACAGAGGCCGAGATCGGTTGGGATGGTGGTCTGACCGCTAAGGGTGGATCCCCACGCGCGCACGAAACCAGTCGGAAGCTCATCGCAATCCGCGACGCCGTCGCCGTCGGTGTCGGTGTCAGGGGTGCCGCAGCCGCAGGCTCCCGGAGCAGTCTTCGCTGGATCACTCGGACAGCCGTCAATGCAATTGGCAACACCGTCGCCGTCGGAGTCAGTGTCGGCAACGCCGCAGCCACACGCGCCAGGGGCGACCTTGGTCGCATCAAGCGGACAGCCGTCGGTTGCGTCTGTGGCGCCGTCGCCATCATCATCTACGTCTGAGTTGTTTCCCACACCGTCGCCATCGGTGTCGATTGACTCGTTCGCATCGAGCGGGAATGCATCCGTGGCGTCGGGTACGCCGTCATTGTCGTCATCGCTGTCATTGCAATTGGCGGTCCCGTCGCCATCGGTATCGGTATCGGGGATCCCGCACCCACACTGGCCTGGGGCGATCTTTGACGGATCGTTCGGGCAGCCGTCGCAGCCGTCGATCACGCCGTCGGAGTCACTGTCGAGGTCGCACGAATCAGGAACACCATTGGCGTTGCAATCGCTCGCACCCGACGCGATCTCGCATGAGTTCAGGATGCCGTCTGCGTCGCAGTCGTTGCCAGCGAGTTCCACGGAGTCGTCGATGCCGTTGCCATTGCAATCCAGGTACTGAATGGCAATCGTGTGGAAGCGACCCGCCGCGACTTTTCGGCACGCACCAAGTTCGGCTGGAATCGTGATCTGCTGGAAGTTGTTACGCCCCCACGCGCGCACCACTCCGGCTTGCGTGAGTGCGATCGAGTGCGAGCCGCCGGCCGCAATCTGGGTGCACACACCAAGGTCTGTTGGAACATCGCGTTGGCCGTAGTCGTTGATCCCCCACGCGCGCACCACTCCCGCCTGCGTGAGCGCCATCGAGTGTTCACCGCCACCGGCGATCTGTGTGCACACGCCAAGGTCGACCGGAATCGTGGTCTGGGCGAAATCGTTGTACCCCCACGCGCGCACCACCCCGGCATCCGTGAGCGCCATCGAGTGGGCACCACCAGCCGATATCTCATCGCACACGCCAAGATTGGTGGGAATCGCGGTCTGGCTCTGAAGGTTGCTTCCCCACGCCCGCACCGCGCCTGCTTGCGTGAGCGCCATGGAGTGGAGGTCGCCGCCCGCGACTTGCGTGCACTGGCCAAGGTTGCCTGGCACTGTGACCTGACCATTGGCGTTATCCCCCCACGCGTGAACGACACCTGCCTGCGTGAGCGCGATGGAGTGATACCAACCCGCCGCGACTTGCGTACACATGCCAAGGCCGGATGGAATCGTGATCTGACCCATCCCGTTCGATCCCCATGCGCGAACGACACCCGTGTGCGTGATCGCGATCGTGTGGTACAGGCCTCCTTCGATTCGCAAGCACACGCCTAGGTTCGTTGGGATGGCGGTCTGGTTCTCGGTGTTGCGTCCCCACGCGCGCACGAAACCGCTCCGGGGCTCGACACAATCCGCAACACCGTCGCCATCCGTGTCGGTGTCGGGATTGCCGCAGCCGCATTGACCGGGCGCTGCCTTCGAGGGATCAAAGGGACAACCGTCAGACGCATCAGCGACGCCGTCGTTGTCGTCATCTGTGTCGGCATTGTCTCCGATGCCATCGCCGTCGGCATCGCGAGACTCGCTTGCGTCGAGTGGGAATGCGTCGGCGGAGTCGACGACGCCGTCGTTGTCGTCATCGCTGTCGTTGCAATTCGCAACTCCGTCGGCGTCGGTATCGGTGTCGGGATTGCCGCAGCCGCATTGGCCAGGAGCGGTCTTGTTCGGGTCGCTCGGACAGCCGTCGTTGCAGTTTGCCGTACCATCGCCGTCGGTATCGGTGTCTGGATTGCCGCAGCCGCATTGGCCAGGAGCACTCTTGTTCGGGTCGCTCGGGCAGCCATCGTTGCAGTTGGGCGTTCCATCGGAATCGCTGTCGGTCTCAGGTGTGCCACAGCCACATTGACCAGCGGCGGTTTTGGCGGGATCGTTCGGGCAACCGTCGCATCCATCGATCGTCCCGTCGGCGTCGCTGTCTGCCTCGCACGAGTCGGGGACGCTGTTTGAGTTGCAATCGGGGACGAGCCCCTGCGCGATCTCGTCAATGTCCGGAACTCCGTTCTCATTGCAATCAGCTCGGACCGCGAGTGTGTGCCGCCTCCCAGTCCCGATCCGCTTACACGGACCAAGGTTGGCAGGGACATCGCACTGCCCCTCCCCGTTGTAGCCCCATGCGACGACCCTTCCATCCACCCGAAGGGCCACCATGTGATAGCCACCCGCTGAGACTTGGGTGCACGGGCCGAGGTCCGCGGGAATAGCGGACACTTCGGGAAGGCCTCCCCACACGGCGACTGTGCCGTTGGTTCGGATTGCCGCACTATGCAGTTCGCCCCCAGAAACGACCGTGCAGCTTCCTAGCCCCGCTGGAGGGGTGCTCTGTGTGTAGTCGTTTCTCCCCCAGGCGCGGACTGTCCCGTTGCTTTGAACCGCGACCATGTGGTCTTCGCCGGCGGACAAATCCAAGCAACCGCCGAGGTCTAGGGGAGTGTTACGTTGACCGAAATCGTTCTTGCCAAAGGCCTCGACGACGCCGTACGGCCGCGTGCGGATCCCCGAGTGTTCTCCACCCGCCGTTACCTGAAAACAGAGGCCATAAAAAAAAGTGTCGATCTGGCCATGTGAGTTCGATCCCCATCCGACGATTGCTCCGTTCGCCTTTAGGGCCAGAGCGTGGGCGCCACCCATCGAGACTTGGGCGCACGGTCCGATGCCCGCTGGAGGATAATGCTGCCCAGAACCACTGAATCCCCAAAACTGGAAATCGCCGGTGGACTTGATGACGACCGAGTTCCACTCGCCCCCGTCGACGACAAGGCATGATCCGAGGCCCGAAGGGACACTGATCTGCCCGTTGCTGTTGGAGCCCCATGCGGCGACAAACTGGGATCCCTGCGCGAGCGCGGCGGTGGCGCCGACGAAAAGAAGCCCGATGAGCGCCGCTCGAGTGGTGAACGAGCAGGATCTCCTGTCGCAATCGGTCGGCTCTCGACCCCTTGCGCCTGCGCTTCTGGAACATCGGGCAATCGGCATTCGCACAACCTAACTCGCATCTTGACAAAATCCATATGAAGTCTGAGTTTCTCGCGGGTCTGTGCTTACGACCTGAAACTCCCCTCGACGACGGTGAGTCACCGACACATCTGCGGGAGTTCCCTACTGCACAGGACCCCACCGCGCGAGCAACTGCGCGAGGTCGCCGCCTCCGATCGCGCCATCGAGATCGAAGTCGCCGTACTCGTACACATCGGGCTGGCCGTCGGAATCTGTGTCGAGTTCGCATCCCTCGACTCGCTTTGCATTCCGCTCACCCTAATCTCGCCCCATCACCATGACCACCGCAACAGCCCACGCATCCACCCGCTCGCCATCCCTCGCCGCGAGAATGATCGTTCCTTCAGCGAACTACAACCTTCGCTACGCGGAGCAACTTGTCGCGACGATTCCCGCGGACATCTTCGCGAAGATGCCACTCAAAGAACTCAACAGCCCCGCGTTTTACATCGGGCACCTTTCGATCTACTGCGACCGAATCTGCACGCTGCTTGGTCGAGGCGATGTCGTCAGGCCGATGCCCTACGCGAGAGAGCCCTATGAAGGGAGCGCCCGTTGCGTCGAACAACCCGGTCTTTACGCCGACAAGGATCTGCTCGTCTCGACTTTTCTGACCCGTCAGCGCCAAGCGATCGAGGTTTTCTCGTGCGCCGATGACCGGGCCTTTGCTGCAGAGCATCCCGCTGAAGGCCGCTTCAAAGAGATGTTCCCGACCGTTGGCAGCGTGACGGCATTCCTGCTGACCGACCACACTTCGATTCACCTCGGACAGATCTCTGCCTGGCGCAGAGTGGTTGGACTCGGCCCGGTTGGGTGAACGCGCAGCGTTCTGGGGAAGAAACGGTGCATGCGACGCGCCGGTTCTTCCCAAGAACGAGTGACGCAACTGCATAGACCAGCGCGATTCTTGGACCGAATTGACGAGGCGTCGATCTGGGGGAATACTTCGCCCGAGGCACACCCATGTTTTCCACGCTCGCACTTTCGCTCGCGCTATTCGCTCCGCTCTTGGATGAACCTGCGCGACTCGACCTGATCGGTCCTGATGGATCATTGATCTCGCTCGAACTCGACAAGATCGAGACCATCAAGCCTGGCGCTGTGTGCGCCGTGGTCGCCGATGGCATCGCGAGCGAACAACCGCTCAATGCGGTTCGCGTGCGTGCCTTTCGCGCGCGAACGCTCGACGGACTCGCGAGCGGATTCGTCGCATTCGCCCCCACTGGCGCTCTTGGATGGCTCGACACCGCCCACGGGCGCCTCGTGCTTGAAGGAGCGAACGCCGACGCCGACTCCGGCATGCGCCCTGGTCCTTGGCACTGGGCGCGCGAAGGTCGCCCGGGCGCTCCACCGACTGAATCTCTCTGCGCTATGCTCGATGTTCCTGGTCACAATGGTGGTATCGCTGGCGCAACTGGGGCAGTCGCTCCCGCGCTCAATCGACTGGTTGATCTTGCGGTTGACGCTGACTTCGAGTTCTACTCAATCTTCGATTCAACTGACGCTGCAACCGATTACATCACTGCCCTGTACGCCGCCAACAGCGCGATCCTCGAACGCGACGCTCGAGTTCGACTGCGTCTTTCCTATCTGCGGCTCTTCACAACGAACGACGATCCCTACGACGCGCCCGACCCACTGAATTCGTTTCGCGATGAATGGGAAGCGAACCAAACAACAGTCGTGCGCGACCTCGCGCAATTGCTCAGTGGTCGGCGCAATCTTCCCTACGGAGGCGTCGCGTGGCTCAATGCGACCTGCGCCAACTACGGCTACTCCGTGTCGGGATACATGATCGGCTCGTTCGCCAGCGCGAGCGAGACAAACCCAGGCAATTGGGATGTGATCGTCTCAACCCATGAACTCGGCCACAATCTCGGCACGCTTCATACGCACGATTACGGGATCGACTCGTGCGCATCTGGCATCGTGCAGCGCGGCACGATCATGAGCTATTGCCATGTCGTCTCGGGGGCGACCTCGAATGTCGATCTGCGTTTTCACCGCGGCACGGGTGATGCAATTCGCACATTCCTCGTCGAGGGTGCTCCCTGCCTTGCGGTCGATTGCAACTCCAACGGGCTCGATGATGCGGACGAGATCGCGGCGGGGGCACTTGCCGATACGAACAGCGATGCAATCGCCGACGAGTGCCAGGACTGCGACCACGACGGGCTTCTCGACCCTGCTGAAATCGCTGCGGGAGCCCTCGACTTTGATCTCAATGGGATCCCAGACGGGTGCGAACTCAATTGCAACGGCAACGCGCTCCCCGACCTGTTCGAAATCGCACAGGGACTCGCAATCGATGTCGACGGCAATTCCGTCATCGACCCATGCGACAGCGACTGCGACGGCAACGGCGCTGCCGACGGAGTCGATCTCATCGTCGATGTGTCGCGCGACATCGACCGCGACGGCCGGATCGACTCGTGCGAGGACTGCGATGCCAATGGCGTTTCCGATCCGGTGCAACTTGCTGGCGCTCTCGGACTCTGGACGATCCAATCGTCGCCAGCGCTGCTCATCGAACTCGATGGCAGGAGCGGCGCGCGCCGTCGCACGATCGACCTTGCGAGTTATGGCGTGCAGGTCGTCTCGGCGATTGAGACGGCTCCCTCTGGGGCGCTGCTGCTCGCGGCGACGGGCGGCGCTGGACCCCTGCTGCTCGAGTTCGATCGCACGAATGCAACGATGCGCGTGGTCGTCGCAGCTGGTGCGGGCTTTCCGCTCGCCGCGAAGTTGCGCTGGGCGAATCTTCCATCGGGCGCTGCGCCGTGTGTCGATGCGCTCTCGACGAGCCAGGACAGGATCACCCGGTGGCGGATCGACACGGGAGCGTTTCTACTCACGACGCACTTCCTCGCCGCCGCGCAAGAGCCAATCTCGTTCGCGCGCAGCGGCGATTCGTTCTACATACTCAATCGCGACGGGACGATCCTGCGAAGCGTTGGCGCGGTCTACCCCACTCTGCCATTTGCTGCACTCGCTGCGGGTGCCGATGCGAGTGACATTCTTGTCCTCCCAGATGGACGAGTCCTTGTCACGGACAAAGCTGCCGACTCAGTGGAGGCATTTTCATCCGCTGGCGCCTCACTCGGCCGGTTCGATGTCGGGCCGAATCCGACGTCGGCCGTTGCGCTCAACGATCCCATCGCCCTGATTCTCGCGCGGCAGAATCCCAATGTGGTCTTTGCGCTCGCAGCTGGCGCAAGCGCGGCTGTGCACGGGTTTCGCACCTCCGATGGGTACTACCTGCGCACCTATCGAATCTATCGAGTCGATGCGGTGGGTACCGACGGATTTACCCAGGTCGGGCTCTCGCCCCTCGACTCCGACGGCAACTTCGAACTCGACGCGTGCGAGGCACAACTCGCCGCGGACATCAATCACGACGGCAGAGTGGATGGCCTCGACTTGACGGCGATGTTGACCGCGTGGGGCACCACCAACGCAGATGCCGATCTCGACGGCGACGGGCTCGTGGACGCGCTCGACCTTGCGGTGCTGTTGTCAGCGTGGCAGTGAGTCGCCGCGCCGAGCGGATACCCTCGAACCATGAGCGGTGAAGTCGTTCGCGCGATGGATTCCTTTGATGTCTTGGTCGTCGATGATCAGCCGATGATCATCGAGGCGGTGCGCCGCGCACTCGCGAGCGAGCCACTCGCGCGTGTGCACGGGTGTCTGCGTGCAGCCGACGCGATCGACAGCGCACGCGCGATTGCGCCAGCGGTCATCTTGCAAGATCTCAACCTTTCTGACGGCGATGGGCTCTCGCTCGTCGAGCAGTACCGACTCGACGCATCGCTGCGCGAGTGTTCAATTGTGGTGCTCTCGTCGACGGTGGACCCCCTCGTCAAGGCGCGCGCATTTGCAGTCGGCGCGTCGGACTACATCGAAAAACTCCCTCCCGCAGCTGAATTCGTCGCACGCGTGCGCCACCATGCGCTTGCCGCGCGTGCGCTGGCAGCACGCACTCGTGCGATGGAGGCGCTCGAGGCGAAGGACGCAGAACTGCAACTGAGAAACGAACAACTCGACGAGGCGAACGCTCGACTGAAAGAGGCCAACCAGGAACTCGTGGTCGATGCCCGCGCGCAGCGGCAGAAGGTCGAGGCACTCGCGTCGGCCGGCAGCGGACTTGCGAGCATCCAGGACCTCGATGTGCTGCTCCAGACGATTCTCGCAGAGTCTGCGGCGTTCTCTGGCGCGACTTCTGGCGCACTCTTCGTCGCTGAAGGACCCGCGCTGCGGCCGGCGGCCCTCTATCAGGATGGCACTGCGCGTCCTGCAACCGCGCGCGCACCCACGACGCCCATCGACGCCTCAACGGTCATCGGCACTGTTGCACTTCATGGCAGCGCTGCGCGCGATGGCCGGTCTGGGCTCGTGTTGCCGATCTCCAGAGGCGCGAGCGTTCTCGGAGTGATGGCCCTCGCGGACGCGCAAGACGACGATGGATTTTCAGGCCAGGACGAGCGACTGCTTCGCAACTTCGCCGACCTCGCGGCAGTCGCACTTGAACGGGCGCAGGCCTCTCGGGCACTCATTTTTCGAATGGTCTCGATGGCGGCACTCCGCGATCCCACAGAGACTGCGGGCCATGTTCAGCGGGTGGCTGGCATCGCCGACATTCTGTTTGATTCGTGGGCGAGCGCACGCGACATTCCCGCGACACAACGTGCGCGCGAGCGCGACCTCCTGCGCATTGCTGCGATTCTTCACGATGTCGGAAAGGTCGGGATCGCCGACGCGATCCTCAAAAAGTCTGGAAAGCTCGACGCAGCAGAGCGGACCTCGATGGAGCGACACGCTGAGATCGGGTCGGATCTCTTTTCTGGACTCCGATCAGATCTCGATGAGTGTGCTGCAGAAGTTGCGCTCTGCCACCACGAGAAGTGGGATGGCACCGGCTATCCGCGCTCGCTCACAGGCGAGCAGATTCCTCTCTTCGCCCGCATCGTCGCCGTCGCTGATGTGTACGACGCGCTTGCCTCGGCGCGCTCGTACAAGCCGGCGTGGCCGAGAGCGCGGATTCTCGACTTGTTCGCTCAGGAAGCCGGAAAACACTTCGACCCCGAGCTTGCGCGCATTCTCTCAGTTCGAATCGACGAGATCGAAGTGGTACGAGACTCGTTCGTGGATGAGGTTGCCGACTCGACTGGGTGAACGAGTCGGCGCGCCTCACGCGCGGCGGACTCAATCGAGAAACCGCACCGCTCCCGTTTCAACATCATAAATCGCGCAGTAGATGTTGAGTTTGCCCTCGGCCTTCGCCTTGCTGAGCATCTCGCTGCGTTTGGTGAGTTCAGCTGCCTGCCAGCGGACATTGGCGATCTCAGCATCTGCAACACTGACGCGACCATCGGCTCCCTTGGGAAGCCCCGCGAGAGCCGGCTGGATCGCCGCGACAAACGATCCCATGTGCCCTGGAAGGTCCTTGCCTGCGACCGTCGCTGTCACCGCGCCGCACTTGGTATGGCCGAGCACCACAATCGTGTGCACACCCAGCGCCGCGACGCCATATTCGAAAGTGCCGATTCCGACATCATTCTGAAAGTTGCCCGCGATGCGCACGACGAAGAGTGCGCCGATTCCTTGATCAAAGATGAACTCGGGAGGAGTGCGCGAATCGGCGCAGGTGAGAATCCCGACCGAAGGTGTTTGCCCCTCGGTGCCCGTCTTGTGGATGCGCTCGTGCAGCCAATCGTGCGTTTCAACGCCACCATCGAGATAGCGCGCGTTGCCGTCCTTGAGTTCGGCGAGCGCCATTTCGGGAGCGATTCCCGTGGACTCCTCGCCACCGCGCGTTGGGGAGACGCATGCCACAAAGGTGGTCGCAATGACGAAGGTGAGCGGACATGCGAGAGACGGGAGTTTCATGCGCGTGTCTTACACGACGACGCCGCTTGCCGACGGGAGCGCTCTGCTGTGAGCGACCTCAATCGGCGATGCGCCACGGTGTGACGCGAAGTGTCGGGTGAGCGTGTGGTGCCGCGCTTCCCCAGAATCCGCGGACGAAATCGCGTGGACTAGTTCGACGATGGTCCCCAACCACTCGTGCAGCCTGAGAAGCTCAGCACTTTCTGATGGTTTGTCGGATCGATGCATGGTCCCTTCCCGTTGCAATTGGAACAGGTGCCGTCGCAGTCTGCCTTCTCAACGAACACCGTTCCTGCACCGCAGGAGCACAGACAGCCTTCTTTGTAACCGCCGACTGCTGGACCAATCAGAAGCGATTCGCCGGCGGGAACTGAGAAGGTAAGTCCATCCTCGAGGCGCAAGCACACGAGAGCCCCGGTGCCGTTGTTGACGAGCGATCCGTCGGTCACGGTGTCCATGGGGAGCACTTCTTCACCATGATTCACCCATGTTGAATTGACGAGGGTCGCGCTCGTGGTCGTGGTGCCTTCGCACGAGACGACCAGCACTTCGCAACTCGCCACAAGATGTACCGCTGCTGGCAGTTTCCGACCGTAGGGAACACCATCGGAGTTGCCACGCACATTGAACCCGGCGGCGGCGATGCATGCGAGCGCGACGGTGGTCACCGTGACACCCCACGAAGATGAGAGTCGTTGAGCCATCTGAAGTCCTCCTGATCTTTCATTTCCACCCGAACTCGCTCGCTTGGCGACCGCCGAACTCGCACAAATGGTAGCCGGCGCTCCCTTTGAAATCAACGGCGCGAGGGAGGCGGGGTGCGTGCGATTATGCGCTCATTCTCGGGAACGAACGATCTCTCTGACGCACCGTTTCTTCCCCAGAACG
>SXGR01640918.1_pt1 | contig 19812 bp, 13 predicted proteins | sample 3174711 | NCBI WGS metagenome assembly SXGR01 (sample SAMN11356860, study PRJNA531348) | freshwater metagenome | isolation source: freshwater sample F1-60 | place: China: Fuxian Lake, Yuxi | collected 2017-12-25
ATACGTAGTTATGCGGGTTTCAAGGCTATTTTTGGTGGTAGTATGTTAGGCTAAAAAGAGTTAAGCACTTGAAAACGCTACAAAGTTGGCAGGATTGTGATTCCTGTGGTCGCGGGTTCGATCCCCGTCAGCCACCCCATTATTTACAAGGTTTCCAAGTAAATACTCGCTAACGTTTCCCCTCTCGCCTAACATGCCGCCTAACATGAAATTAGTTTTTGTTTCTGAGGTGCGCAATTGAAAATAATTATTTCGCTTTTATTTCTACTTTCAACAACAGTCTTCGCCAGCGAAAAACACTATGGCGACGTGGTAATTTCGGAAGTCGGGACTGTCTACGATGGTGATACCTTTTACGCGAATGTTAAAGAGTGGCCACCCATTGTGGGTGAGCACATAGGCGTGCGCGTGAATGGCGTAGACACACCGGAAATGAAAGGCGATTGCCCTAGAGAAATAGCCCTGGCTCGCAAAGCAAAACAGTTCACCGTTACATTCCTTCGCTCAGCAAAAACAATACAGCTCAAGCGAATCTCAAGAGATAAATACTTTCGCATAGATGCTGATGTTTACGCTAACGGCAAAAGCCTTGCTGATGAATTGATTAAGGCGGGTCTTGGCTATGAGTATCATGGCGGGACTAAAAAAAGCTGGTGCGAAAATTAAAGGCCCCTCAAAAGCACCCTTCGCTTTTTCTTGCTTTAACTGCACAATCCGCTGATTATTAAAATTTAAGCGGAGAGAGTTATGTGGCAGCTTGGGTCCTATTTTGCATTTATTGTTATTGCGGCATTATTTGGCATTCCGTGGTATCAAGCAGCAGCCTACCCTTGGTTTGCCGGGTTCATTTTTGCGCTTTTTTTTATCGCCTTCAAACCTGCTAAGCATGACTCAATGGTTTTGGTGTTTATTATCATTGCCATGCTTGCCGCCATTCCTTGTGCGGGAAGCTTTGGCAAATCTACTCGTCAATGGGATGATCGCCACCTTTCAGACGAAGACTATTAAGGTACTTCTCTCTACGCTTAAACTCTGCCTTTGTCTCTTCATCAAAAATTGCAGACGCTTTTTTAATAGAGTTTTTCATCATAGTCTTAGACGGAGCGAACACTGGCGGCTTGCCTGCAATAAGCGCCCTTGAGTCAGCGATAGAAACGCCAGAGTTGCGCAGCACACCAAGCAATTGAAGATTACTCATGCCAGACGATCTTGCAGCAGATACAATCGTGCTCATATCTTCAAAGGCTTCTGCTTTAGCGCGCATTGATTGGTCATAGGCCGCGCGCAATTCGTTATCGTCAACCTCATTAACATCTGACGCAACGCTACTGAGTATTGTTGAAGCGCTCGCTTTTTTATCTTGGTAGTTTGCCGATTGATAATAGAGTGCGACTTTCGGGTCGAATGTCGCTACACGCCAGCCGAATAGCGCCGCTACTTCCTCGCTCGTTTTGTAGGGCTTGCCCGTTTTGGTTTTCTCGTCCATGCCAGCATAGATAAATCGCTCAATGTTAGTAGCGAAACCAGGCTGTAATGCTTTTCGCAAGTGATTGCTAATATCCATCGCTATGCCGACTGCCGAATCTTGCGAGTTGTAAACAGGGCCGCCGGTCACTTTGCCATTAAACGCAGACTCACCAATAGCCTTGGCCGCAATATCCCAACTAAGGAAAGGGCTCAGCATATCTTTTGCACCGCTTAAAGCACCATCAACTAGCGAATCATTGTTAAGCACTGCGGTAATCGGGCGCTTCCAATAACCGTAAGGGTCAAGGAATGACAAATCGATATACTGACGATTACCCTTTTCATCTTTTCCAAGCCAGAAGAATGTCGAGTTTTTGGACCACTCAGGGGCCATTGCGCGCACCGCCTCTTCTTCATCGTCACCCACACCCATTAGCATGGCACTTGCGAAAGATAGCCCGCCAATAGCCCCGGCTGCAATGGCATAGCCTGCAAGCTTGCGCTGCACAATTGGGTCTTTCATGCCGTACTGCTTAATATCTTCTTTCAGGTATCGCGTAATGTGATAACTCGTGCGGATAATTTCAGCCGGGAACGAAACGAACGTACCCACAAGCGGGAACCGGCGCAGGGTATTTACACCTTTGCCGATCATTGAATAGGTCGGGTAAGTGTTGCGAATGCGCTCAGCAGCCTCTTTCTCTGCTTCGGCCTCACTCATGCCCCGGTGCTTCATTAGTTGCGCTTTCTCATTCTCAAAGCCAATGATTTTGTAAAAGTCATCACCCATTGAGTAAAAGCGCTGGCTAAAATCCAGTGCCTTGCCGGTGTTTTTAGAAAGCCAGCTTTCTTTGCGTTCAACCCAATCGGCAAGCTGCGAATCTTTTAACAGGTCCATCATTTCGCTGGCGTATGGCGAATCATAAATAACGCCAAGCTTGCGCATTTTGAGCATGTATTCTTTTACGGCTTGCGGGCCACGATCTTTGAAATAAACCTGCATCGCGCTCACAGATTTAGCCGCGTGCGAATAATCAAAGTGACCGTTTGCAAAGGTAAAGAACAGCGACGACATAAAGTTACGAAACGCGGTAGTGGGCGACAAAACGGTTTTACCCATCTTCACTGCGCCATTCAGCGCGACAATCGTGTCGTAAACCGCATTGGGGTTATGCTTGCCCATTACATCAACAAGCGCCTGCTTAAAATCCCTATCCGCATACAGGCCGTTAAGTGGCGCATAGGCTTCGCTGGCATCCGCTGCAATCTTGGTCATGCCTTCGCCTTGGGTTTCGCTAATCAAGCCCAAATCGAATGCCGTTTGCTTCATTCTGGTTAAGAAAGCATGGTTGTGAACTAAGCGGCTCATTTTGGTAACGGATTTCGCATAGTTGACTGCAGCGTCTTCGTATTCACCAAGCAAAGCACGAATTGGCGCCGGTACATCTTTGCGCTTTTTCATAATGCTTAGGTCTTTCGCACCAAGCTTGCCCTCGGATATAAACGCGCCCATAGATTCAAAGGCCGTGCCTTCGGTGAGAATTGCAGCAACGCGCACTTTTGCCTTGGCTAAAATATCAGGCGTTACAGGACCGCCATTGGCATATTCGCCAGCCAAGAACTCAACGGCATCTTGGTACACTTTTGCAGGCACTTTGCTTGGCCATTTAGGATCATCAAATGCCCGGTAGGAGCGGTTTAGGTATGTATCAAAGTTATCGCTAATGGTTTTAATCAAGCGATCTTTGCTGTCTGCCTCGGCACCCTTCCCTTCCTCTCGTAGTGTGGCAGCATCCGCAACCAATTGACGCAGGTGAATTGCGCTCAAGCGCTTAATATCGTCACGCATTACTGTTAGCGCTTGAACTACGGAAGGCGCAAGCTGTACGTTTTGGTCGCCGCGTAAAACCTTGTTGATTTCGCGCTTAGTGCCAGCCTTTAAAAACTGATACTCCATGCCGTAAGCTTTTTGCACTGCATCGTAGAAGCCGCGCAAGGTGTGGCGAGTGTTCATGTCCACCGCGTTCATTTCACCATCGCGCGCAACTTTTAAATCAAACACAGGCTGAGGAAGCAACCCGGCTGGCGTTAGCTGGCGCTTAATTTGGCTCTTAAGTTTTTCAACAAGGGTTTTATCGCCCAAGCGCTCATAAGAGTCTTGCATGGTAGGCGGCAAGCTTTGTGTTTGCTCATTGCGTAAAATGCGGTCGCGCACATAGGGAATGCTTCTGGCAGCGCTAGAAGCAGAAAACCCGCCGGAGCGGGTTTCGTTTGTTTCGTTTGGCGTTAGCGAGTAGAGAATTTCTCTTAAAGGGGAAGATTGCCGCAGCTCCCCGCGCATTGAAGCCAGTAATTCGGATTGTTCTTCGCTCGATCCGCGTAAAAAGGAGTTTGTGAGCACAGCTCTTCTAACCGTTGAGCCACCAACTGTAAACGGGATTCCCTCTCTACGAACCACGCCGGAGGAGTCTCGCGCAACTCCCTTAGAACTTCGGATATAGGAGGTATAGTTTTCGATGTCTTTGCTTGTGAGCTCATTGCCACCCTCGTCAACGAATGATTGCTTATCTATATCGTAGCGCAAACCTTCAACTTCAGGTATTTGTTTTAAGACATTTTTGTAACTAGCGGCAATCATTGAGCGCAAATTGAAACTATCGGCACCCTCAACCCATTTAACAGCATTAACGCCAGCAGCCCCTTTTACTTGCTTGGCGTGCGGGCGAATATGCTTAGTAGTGCCAAACTTAAGTGCCAAGCTAATCATATTCTCTAGGCGACGACTTACCGCTTCGGGAGACAACCCGTTGGGGTCGCCAATAAAAACCTTGCCGGTGTTGTAAGCATAATTGCCAAGCGCAGCATACAAGGCGCTCCCGCCCTCATCTTTATTGCCTAATGCTACATTTAGCCAAACCTCATCACCTTTCTCAACTACAAGCATGCCGGTATCGATTGCTTCATTTTCGCCGGTTTCCTCATTCTTTATGGTGCGCATAATCGCCCACTGCTTACGGCCTAGCTTATCGGCAAACGCTTGGCGCTCAAGGCTAAAGCCACGCTTCGCAACCTCACGAAACACGGTCTCTATATCTTTACTATCGGTTGTAGGGTATTTAAACGCCTCATTGCTTTGCGCGAGCAGACCCCACATTTCCAGCAGGCCCTTGCCTTCAATCATTTTGCGAGAGGCTTCTGGCAAGTCATCCAGCGAATATTTCAGCGCTTCGTTCATCGCCTTGCGATCACTTTTGCTCATACCGGATAGCGTATAAATCAAGCCGGTAGTATCGCTTCCCTTGCCTTTGGTAATCGTTTCACGCGCCTGCTTTAGCAGGTAGGCAATATCGTTGTCAGTCACTTCTGCCAATTCAGCAAAACCATGTTTGCGAAGCCATGCTTTAATTTTGCCAATCAGCTCCTTAACAAGCTGTACCACTCTTGGGCTTGGGTGCTCGGAAATATGCGCTAGCAATTCCTCGGCAATAACAGAGTTGCGATCCTCGGCAGGCTTGCCCTCATAAAGTTTTTCGTATTTGCTTAAATCAATGCCATGTTTTTTTGATAGTGCTGCAATGCCATCTTTACCGCCCAATGCAAAATAAAGTTGGCCCATGATTGCGGCAATATCTTTGCCAAACAAATTAGACAAACCAAGATGCGTATATGCCTCATGGAACACCAGCTCTTTCGCGTGCCGCTTGCTGGTAATCTTGTTGGCGTTTAAGTAAATAATGCCGGTCTTAGGGTGAAAAATGCCTTGCACCTTATCAATTGTTTTACCGTCAGCATCTAAGCGCTGGCGCACATCACTTGGCAGATCATCAAGGGATTGAACCAGGCGAATATCGGCAGCACCTTTCCATTTGGCCTTGAGCTCGTCGATAACGGCTTGGGATTCTGCTATAGGGATAGAGGGTTTTTCTCGGTTGCTCAGCGAGTATTTAATATCGCCGGATTCAGGTTTATCTATAACCAGCATCCTCGCATTTACACCAGTGGTAACAGGCAATGAAGGGTCGTTAAAAGTGCCCTCTTCCAGCTTTTCGGCAGTGGCGCCAAGCTTGTCCAGCCAATCGCGGAATTCGGTAGCTCTCTTGTCAGAGCCGAACATCACACCCTCGCCAACTATGGCAACAATACGGCCGCCCGGCTTCAATAAATCGTAAGCGTGAAGCACATGCTCCATATCGCGGCGATCACTAAAGGGCGGGTTCATAATGATTCGGTCATAGCCAGAACCAGCACCATTCTTTTTGACGGGCGTTAGTTCACTCATGCTAAAGAATTTTTTGCCAACACCTTCACCGCTTTCATCAACCAGCCTTACGCGATCACTACCAAGGCCACCTTGACCACGCAAAATACCTTCTGAGCCATCTTCCGCTTTAAATGTATCGCCATAACCAAACGTGTCTCGGTTTTTGTATTCAGTGAAGTCATTACCAACAAGGTTATAGCCTTTTGCTTCAAGAAGCGCTCTGCGCTCGGAGGAAATTTCTACAACATCAGGCTCAACACCAAAGGCGCGGATTCTGTCTGCAATATGACCCATGCCTGCGGAAGGTTCTAGCACGCTCATGCCCGCCTGAATGCCTGCGGTATTTATCATTTCATCCGCAACAGATTGCGGAGTCGGGAAGAAGTCGAGCCCATCTTTTTTTCGTCCGACCATGGCAAGCTCAAGCTTTTTAACTTTATCCATTTCGCTTGGCTGTTTAGCTATGCCGACATACTCACGCAGAGCCGCCCTAAATTCCGCAGCCGTTTCTATACCCATGGATTTATAGCGCTGGCGCTTTTCATAAGCCGTTTCAAGCTGCCATGGAACAGATACATTTTCTTTTTTGCGATTTTTCTTTGCTGCCTGCTCAATCAGTTTTTCAACAAAATCTGGAGCAAGAGTGATTTTTTTATCTGAACCACTCCAAATGCCGCGCGCTGCAGCCTCGGAAGAGCTAAGGATAATTAAATTCTCGCCACGCTTAACTTCAAAAGGTATTGCCATGCCTGAAAAGCCAGAACCCTCAATTGATAGCGCAGCAGCTTTTTTGGTTTTAAATACAGCAAGACCGCCATCTTTATTTTGGAATGTGGAAACCTTGTGCAAATTTTCTTTGGCGAAGGCCATGTATTCGGCGCTTGTATCGTCTGCAACCTTCAACAAATCATTGCCTAGCTTTTTCAGTCCGTCGGTCTCAACCATTTGACGCGCAAGCTTTGCAAGGTCGGAGCGGTACGCAACATAATAAGGCCATGAGGCGTGATCCACCGTTTCAGCTGTAACGGGTTCGCCCTCATGCTTTAACTGCTCGGCATAACTATCGTATTTATTGCGAATTTCATCGCCTTTGGCGACATACATAGCGGCCTGTATTTGACTAAGCTGTGCCTTGGTGCGCAACTTGTCTAAAAAAGTTAGCTCGCCAGACTCGATACCGTCAGCCAGCCTTACCATGGTTTCAGCCATGGCCTTTTCTCTTTCTGCAGACTCAAGCGCACGCGCCGCCATTCCTGCGCGGCGACTGGTGTTTGATTTTCTATCGCGCGTCAATTCGTGCTCTGCATGTTCATTCATGGCCGCAGCCATGGTGCGCAATCTTTCGGCTGTACTTTGAGACTTATCATCCTCAAAAGCATCGCGCTTTTCTTTGGCTATTTGACTTGCAGCCTCAGTATTGCCGCCCGCCAAATCCAAAAATGCTTTCGCATCATCATTTGTTGTGAACTGGAATCCTGGGATTGCACCGGCCCCACGGAAACTTGAATAATACCCGCCAAGGCGTTTTGCAGATGCCGCCAATGTCGTGTAGTCATCTTTGCTAACGCGAGCCTCAAGCTGCACCACAAAAAGATCGTGGCCTTTTTTGGTGTGCTTTGTCGCAATGATTGTGCCGCCGACAAGCTGGTCGCCGGATGAAACATTAGTTTTTCTCTCTGTTTTATCGTCTAGCCGTTTTGTTCTTGAATCTAATGCGCTCAGCCGGTCGTATTCCGCTCGCTGCTCTGCGGTCATTTGCATTCTTGCGTCAGCTTGAGTCATGTTTTCATTTTCGCTCAGTATTGAGCGGTGCAAATTTCTAAAATCCTCCAACGTTTTTGGGTCTTGAATACCATCGCTTTTGCGCTTTTTATTTTCTTCGCGCTCTTTTATTGCATCCGCATACTCTTTTGCATACGCATAGAGATTTTCTTGCGTAGCATCATCAACAAACGGTTTAACCGAATCAATTTTTCCCTGTATTGAATCACTGCCACCGTGCGAATAAGAAAACATGCTGCTATTGCTGGCCGCATAATAGTATTGAGTGATAAGGGACTCATGCGCAGCCCTAACCGCGTAGTCTTTTTTCTCGGTCTTGGCTCTTACTGCAGAGTAGCCAGAAATCAAACCTATCAATTTATCTTTCGTGAGTGAAGATAGCTCGGTCGTAATGCGCTCGCGCTCACTTGTCAGGGATGCAAACGCCTCTTTAAACTCAGAAATATTAACATCGCCATTTCTTAATCTATTTTGAAGCTCAGATTGATACTGAACCTCTGATTCAGGCCGCACGTACTTGGCCTTAGCTGCGCCAGTAACCCATGCCATATATTCAACATTGCGCGCACCGTCATTAACGTCAGGCGAAAACAATTCATGCCGACTGCTATCAGATAGTGATTTAACCCATTCGGCATATTTTGTTTGCGTGCCGTCAGGAATTTCGCCGCGCGCAAAGGCTTCAAGTCTTTTTGATTTTTCTTCAGATTCAGCACTGTATTTTTCCTGCGTCTTTTCGCTGTCAGCCTTCGCCTTGGCTTTTGATTCAAATTGCTCTGACTCATGTTTATTTTTTATATCAGCAAGCCATTCATTCGCCCACTTAACGGCATCAGCATCGCCAGCAACAGCTTTTTCAATTCGTTTGGCAAAAGCAGGATAGCGGGAACCGTCAGTTTCAAACTCATTAGTTTTGGATAGGCGCTTTAAATCGGCAGTAAGTTTTTCTGCATCGCTTGCCGATATGCCCTTAGTGGTATTTTCCATTTTGGAAACAGCTGATTCAGATTTGACCTTATTGAATCTATCCGGCATTTTTCGCTCAAACTCGGCAAGCGCTTCTTTTTCAATGCGAGCCTTAACCGCTTTTAGCTCGTCCAGCTTATCGATAATCGCCTGCTCTTCTGCCGCTTGCCGCTCCATGCCTCGCTCAACATAAGCATCTGCAGCGCTCGCCAATTCGTCACGATCTACCGGGGCCATACGGCTTGCATGCTTAATACTGCATAAACGTAAACTCATTATTGCTCCAAAAATGTTATAGCTGCCGCCACAACAACGAGAATGGCATCGTCATCGTTCAGGCTTGAATAAAGGGAATTGTGAGGGATTGCAGAATGACGGCCGCCGCTACTATCAGCATTAGGAATAGGCAAAGGCGCGGGAGGAATTGGAATAATCGTGGTTTGTAGCCCGGCGATTGAAGCAAAAACCCTTGCGCCAAAATGCCTCGCATTAAACGACCTAAGAGCCATCGATAGTTATGCCCGTGCGATTGCCAAACTCGTCTGCAGCAACGACCAATCTGTCTTTTGTGTCATCGATATTGCGGAAGTGCTCAGAGGACGTGCCGGCACCAGACACCTTACCTGCCATGACCGCGAATTGAACGCGCATCATTTCTTCAAAGCTCATGCCCGATTCAACAACATATTTATGCACCGCGAGCGCGACCTGATCCGCTGTTAGCGTTTCGGTTGCCGCTGCTGTTGAGCCACTCATAAGACCGCGTGCGTATGGTGTTAATGTGGCAGAACTTGTGCCTTGCGCGTTACCGATTGCCCACGCCAAAGCGCCTATAAGCGCATCAGCGCTGCCGCTCCCCGTTGCTGCGCCAACGCCAAACAATGCCGCAATAACGTTGCCGGTGGCAGCGCCTGAACCCAAAGCTGTACCGAATGCCGATACAATCAAATCACCAACGGCTACGGCTACGCTATCCCCGTAAGCCGCGCCCTCAGCATTAACGCCTAGCGAACCACTAGCGGTTGCTGTACCTGTGCCAACGTTTGACGTGTACGCGCTCAATGAACCCGCTTTTTGAGGCATTAACCACGCGCTAGGCGTTAGATGCCCGTTTGGGTAGCCTCCTTTTTTATCAATACCACCCGCAAACATATTGGGCGAATTGCGCCACATTGTGCGCGTTTCAGCTTTTACCGCGCCCCCAAATTGGCGCAACGGCATTTGTGCCAATAGTACGCCATTTTGTTTGAGCATTAGCTATTGCCCCAAACGAAGTCGGTAGTCATAAAAAAATTGGAGCTTGCGGCTGTGGCTGCGCCTGCAAAATAAAGCCATGCCAAACACGCACCGTCTTTAATTTGCGGCAGGCTTGGCAGTTGGTTTAATAAATCGCGTTCAGCAGCTACGCCCACGGTAGTAATCGGGATTTTGGCGATAGGTTTAGCCAGCACTAACGCGCCAACGCCAGAACCTGAAGCGGCTGAAATAGTCACGGTCTGCACTGAGTTCACGCCCGAATCGCCACCCGCCAACGGGAGGAATGGACCATAGTTATTTGCAGCAGTACCACTGTGAGTAATGTGACCCGCGATTGCAGACGCGGTGCAGGAAACAGTTACCGGTAGCGCTTTGCCTGAAACAGCAGAATCATTGGTGTAGCTTAGCGCCACGTTGTGCGCGGTTGCACCGCTGGCGGTAGTCGTTACTAAAAACGGTTTAACGCCTTTGGTGTAGCGCATGGCAGGTGTTCCGACTAACGTTTGCGCTGTGGCCACGTTGAGCGAAATACCGGGGTAATAACCCTGAATATCTACCAGCATTAAATAGCCGGGTACGGCAGTGGCCACCGCTGAAATTGCGCCCATATTGATTAGATGCTTGGTGGCGGGCGATACGTTGCCACCGTGAGGAATGCCGAAAATCTGCGTACCGTTGCCAGTCGCCTCATCACACGCTCTCCAGTTAAGCGCTGTGCCTGCCCATGCGTTCGCCACGGGCGCGCCCGCGAGCATGCTCATGTCATACCAGCGGCCAGCCGCATAAGCAGAGCCGCCCGTAATTTTGTTAATGTATTGGTCACTGTATTTGCCGTTTGTGGTCATCTCATTGACCAGTGAATCCATGCTGCTAAAACCCATATTAACCGCCTACAAAAGTGATATGACCGCGCATTAAAATACCGCCGCCGGTTGTGCTGACTTTAAAAATGAAATTCAAATACGCCCCGTCATACACCCGTCTTAAACTTGGGTGCATGAATAAATAATCTATCTCTGTAAACGTGTGCTGCTCGCGTATAGTTACAGGAACCAATGGGCGAACCAGAACCAAGCACACGAACCCACCGGCTCCCGCATTTAATTGCACAGACTCAATACTGCGAATGCCGAAATTATCAGCCAGATTAACGAAAGGCGACTGGTGCGCTTGACCTAGCTGCGCGCTACCCTGCAACAAAGAAACGTTAGATGTGTCGATTGGCTTAACTACTGTTTTTGCCTCGCCCAAGCTGTTTGTGTAATTGATAGTCATTTGCGCGGTAGTCGCTTGGGGTGTGGTGCAAACTATCATCAACTTAACGCCTTCACCGCTTGAATAACGCGGCAATGTTGCGACGTTATTCATTTCCTGCAAATCGGTGCTATCGCAATCTATCAACGGGTAAAACATTAAATAATCGCACAACTCTAAAGCCCACGGTGCATAGCCGCCGCTTTGCGAGCCAATCGCAATTTCTTTAATATGTTTTGTTTTTGGCGCGATATTGCCGCCGGAATAAATACCAAAATTGCCCTGCCCGATCATGGGCGTTGACTCGTACTGAACGCCAACATACGCATTGTATTTTGGCGTTCCAGCACCCATTGAGTAATCACACCAGTTTGACGTTGATTGCGGCGCAGGCGATGATGTTTTGGTAAAAAAGCTATCGTAATTCCAACCGTCGATCAAAGCGTCTGCCAGCGGTTTAACACCGCGAAAGGGCATGATTAATCCTCGCTACACACGAGCGCGCCAGCTGAGAATTGCGGCTGAATACCGGAACTAATGTTGAGTGAAGCACTAAGCGCACCGCTATATAAAATCTGACCTGCACCGCTGGTAAGCGTACCCACGCTAAAATGGGTTGCCACTGCTGAGCCCGCTGTACATTGTGGGAATTGCAGCAGCGCAGCATTTGAAAAGTTAGAGCCGCCATCAGTCCAGCCGGAAGCTTTTGTAACGCTCACACGCGCATAGCCGGTGTAAGCCGCTTCGCTGGTGGTTTGCGTGCCTGCCTCGCCTGGATCAGCAGTGTGCAATGCAATAAACACGTTCGCATTAGCGCGCCAAGCAGGGTCGGTGCCCACCAAAATCATTTTTAAAATATCGTTTTCGGTTGTGTTGCTCTTGCTCATGGTAAAACCTCAAATAGCCTTAATTAATTTGCATTCCTGCCGCGCTTAGCAACAAGCCCGCTTATGCGACCTTGTGCATCACGCTGCACCGTAAATAAATAACCGTCAGCCGGTTTGTTTTTGGCGATAACATTGGCCAGCATTGCTGCCGCTGCTGCAACGGTATTGTTTAGCGCTTGCGATTGCTCAGCCATTGCCCTAATTACCGAATCATCAACGGAAGCAACTTGAGCTTGCGGCGTTACCGGAACGGGCTTTTCAGGCTCGGCAGCCTTCTTAGATATTCGTAGCATTAGCCACCTCGCACACACTTAAGCAGCGAATTGTAGGTTTCAATATCTTCATTAACGGATTTAAGCGCGTCACGAGCTGGCACCTTCTGCGTTGAATATGACTCTGTGTTTTCGTCGTACACGTCATAGTCAACTTTCAGGTTTTTCAGGATTGAAGGAGGGATTGCTTTAACGATTGCAGCATTTGATTGCTCGGAAGAATCTAATCGCTCAGAAGATGGTGAAGAATCCGCATTTTCAACAGAATTTTGTTGATTGCTGGCTTTCTCGGCACTTTCTTGCTCACCAGAAACAGAAACCCCGTCACTTGGACGGGGTTCTTTGGATTCCGGCTGAGATGGCATCAGTCGCTTATTGTAAGCATCCATATACGAAAGCTTGCTTACCGTTTGGTGTTTTTCGGCAAATGCTAACGCATCCTCAATGCTCGAAAATTTATCTGTTTTGTAGGTTTCTGTTAGCAGAATGTAATCGTTTGTGCGAGGGTCTTGATATAAGCCCCAACCATTAACAGACTTTAGCCTTTTAAAATATTTTTTACTTGAAGCGTAGTCTTTGTTGGACGTGTAAAGATGCACCTCTTTCGGCAGCTTTACGGGAGCCACATCGCCTGAACCATCTGGTTTGGCTTCTTGCTTTGGCTCAGTTTCCTTGCGTTTTTTCATTATCGCATGATATTCGATGCTCTCATTGCTTCGCCTTTTTAGGCTATAGTTATGCTGTGAATCACTTTCATTAAGCGACTTAACGCGCTCAACCGCTTCGACATAATCTGACGGCTTGTCTCCTACAAGCTCAAATTCCACCAATTTGCCAGAAGCCAGCTGAAATTCTTCCTCTACCTCTTCCTGTTCCTTCGCGGCAATATCGGCAAGCTCTTTCTTTTTTTCTCTTGCCGATAACTCAAGCGCATTGGTTGCCTCAAACCATCTTCCGCTATCTGCATATTCATCTGAAAGAACAGCATCTATCTCGCCAGCATTTTTGGCAGACCTTACTTTCGCAATTCGCGCGCCATTTCTGCTTATATAATTATTGTCGCCTTCCTTCCTTGTTTCGGAACTGCCAGCATCTTGCTTCGATTTGCTGCCGCGAGTGCCGACAAACATATCGTTTTGACCATAGCTTGCCGCTACATCACTTGGCGCTTTACTGCCAGACAAGGCAAAGCTGCCGACCTCTAAATCGGCCTGCGCCTTTTGCTCTACCTTTGCTTTTGATTCTTCCTCAGCCTTTGCAATAGCGGCTAGGCGATCACTTTCAGCTTTTGCGGATTCTTCGGTTTGCGATTCAAGGGCAAAATCTACTGGTTGTCGTAGTCCGGGGTTTCCCCGCGCGCTATCGCTTCCAGGTTGGCTTTGTGAACTTGGCGCATCGACTCTTGATTCGCCAGGCGCTTGTCTGCCTTGGCTTTCAGGTGAAAGTCCAGTCCCCGACAAAGGCGCTCCACGTTGACTGGATGATCCTCTAGGTAATTCGGTTTTTCTGTTTTGTTGTTCATAGCTTAAGTGCTCGGATGTGTTCGGCTTGTTTGCAGAAACCCAGCTTGTCATTGCAGCGGTTAGCTGGCCTTGAGATGGGTATTTCTCTGCATACTTACGGTAAGCATTTTTAACTGCATCAGGATCAATGCCGTAATTCTCAATTGCCTCGGTCATAAGCTCATTGAGCGCAGCCTCATGCGTGGTTGCATCAGCTTCATGCTCGTCACGGTTGCGCCATGAATTTAATTCTTTATTGCCACGATTAGCAAGTATCGTTTTAGCGCGATCAGCCCATTTTTCTTTAATGGCCTTGTCGTCACGCGAATGAGCGTTTGTGTTATTCAAAACCTCTTGAACAATTTTTAGCTGGTTACTGCCTAGCTTCTTGCCTTCTAGCGCCAGTGTTATTGCACGCTTAATCGCTTCGGGCGAACCGAATTCTTTTAACTCAGAAACATAAGCAGGCGCATTTTGGGCAGCCTGTAGTGCCATCTCATCATTCAAAGAATAGCGCTTATTTCCGCTCAGCTCATCACTAACAGCATTGAGCGCGGCATTAGCATCAAGATTGCCTTGCGCATCAGAGAAGCCAGTAAAGCCGTTTTGGTGGGCAAATTCAGCAAGATCGTCAGGAGTCATGCCGCCATTTTTTCGGAACACTTTAGAAAAGCCAGAATTATTGGAGGCTTTCGCGTCAGCCGGATCAATACCTTCGCTTGCCCATGCCGCCGCGTTTAAGCCACCGTTTTTGGCAACCATATCAAGCAAGCTGTCCGGTGAAGAAAATGCAGCAGCGTTAGACTCAAGCGAGTCAGCAACATTGGTTAAGTGCGTGCGATAACGATTGCGCAGCAGGCGGGTATCTTTCAGGTTTTCAGGCATGCGCGCATTTCGGGCGCTATCAATCTTGCTACTGATTTCTTTATTGTTTTTGCTGACTTCCTGCTCTATTCCGGCAGCCAATTCATCTATGCGACTGGAAGGAGAAGGCCCTGCGCTTTGTGGCGTAAAATCTACACCGTTGTCATAGCGTGACTGCTCAAGTGGAGCCAACGAAAAGCGGCTTGGTTCAGGGGTTGCGGGAGGCGTGAACTCAATGGAGTCGATATTTTGAGACTCGGCAGGCTGCGCAGCCGGAATTTCAACGGGCGCAAAATCAACCGTGCGATTAATGCGATTAATTTCTTCGCGGCGCTTAGCGCGCAGTGCTTGCGTGCGCTGGCGTAATGTGGTGTTGGGGTTTAATTCAAACTTGAATCGGTCGTCCGGGTTTGATTGATCCCCGGTATTTATAATTGGCGCCGCATAAGATGGGTGCTGCTTGGCGGCTCGGTCTGTATTTAGGTCGGCAAGCTCAGACTCCCAAGCCGTTGTCCCGTCTGGCATGGTAATCATGCGCTCAGGGTTGTGGTTAAGCTGTAATATACCGTCAGGAATTGGTGTTGTTGTATCGACACCGGTATTCAGCTGTTCGCCGTTTATTGGAGAGTCAACGCCATCGTCATTGGCTTGATCGGAAGCACGCTGCCCAGGAACAAAAGCGCCAAGCGCCTTCATGCCGCCAGCCTGTGCGCCACCAGCAATCATCCCAAGCGCAGCATTTTTCCCAACATCTTGCGTTAGGCTGCGCGTCTCATCTGCGTTTTGCTGCACACCAATGTTTGTGGCGATCTGTGCGGATGACTCCTGTATTCCCTCTTCCGCTGTTTCTTTTGCAATCGCACTAAAGAAATTTTTAACGCCCTGCCCCGTAAAGAAATCACTTTCGACCTTGCCGGCACCGGTTAGCTTTGATGCGAGGAAAGATATAGGCAATTGAATTGCTTGCGCTGTAAATCCGGCATCGCGCGCAAGAGCAAGCTTTGCCTCTTGTGGTGCTATACCGCTCGCTATTAATGCCTTGTAATCAGGTGAGCGCTCCATAAGCTGCTCAGGAGTCATGTTGAGCACTTCACGCTTTGTTTGTACGCCAGTAGCGCCAGCATCTAGGGCAGCACTTACGCCCATGCTGCCGGTTGCGACAACGGCTTTTGATGCACCGGTTGCGGCAATGGCACGCGCAGCCCAACCGCCGGGCAGCATGTACGCGGCTGAATCTGCCACCAAATCAGGAATTACCTGTGGTCGATCAATAGCGCGGGAAAAAGTATCAGCAAAACCCTCGCCACCACTTACATAAGCAGCATCAGCCTTGATTTTATCGCTCTTTTTGTCCTGCCAGTATTCTTCACCGCGCTTAAAGAAATCGCCAACACCTTCGGCAACATTCGTATAAAGCTTTTCGGATTCGGCAACGCGCTCAGGGAAGTAATGCTTCATTACCACCATCAAAGGGTTGAACTTATTACTCAGCTCAACGCTTGCGTCGCCCGTCTGAACAATTGCGCCGCCTACACTGTTTACACCCTTTGCAAGCCCGCTACCAATATCACCCGCAAGCTCACCCGCTGAACGTTGAAAGAAACTGTCATCCTGCGGCTGTGCAGGTTTAGAGAGCGCTTCTGCCTCTGCCGCCAATTCTTCTTGGCGCGCCTTCCATTGGTCGCGGTACGATGTGCCAACAGGCGAATCTAGGCTATTCAATAAATTGAAAATATCGGGAGAGGGACCGCTTCGATTGCTCATTAAAAACCTATTGTCAAAAAGCAAAAAGCCCCGCAAATGCGAGGCTCAATTTAAGGGGTTTTATTAACGGGTAGGGGCTACCAGCTTGGTAAATAATGCCACCGGAGAGAGAGAAAAGCTATCAAAAAGACTTAGCGCTTGGGTCATACCTTGTGCTTGATGAAGGTCTTTGAAGCAAAGCAGGAGCACCGCTAGGCGCTTTTTGTTGAGGCTCAGGCGCAAAATATTTCTTATATTGCGGGAATTGCGCATGAATTTTATCAGCCTGAACCTTTGCGCGCTCACGCTCAACTTCAAGCTTGCCCTCAAGAGTGGCCAGCATTTCAATTTTTCTATCATTAAAGGTTTTCAGGTCTTCAAGCGGTTGACCATCAGGACCAATTTTTGGCTGCATTTTTTCAACCTCGGCAATGCGAGAAGAAATTCCAGCAACACCAGCCATAGCGCCTGTGTAAGCATCAGCAACGCGCGAATATTCTGAATTATCCTTTTGTAGATTCAGCCCTTCTTGCGAAATACCAAGTTGCGCTTTGCGTGCCTTATTGTCTTCACGCATATTCTCTGCCTGGATGCCCAGCGATTTGTCGTGGTAATCCTTGGTGTTGTCAATCTGAGCTTGTTGCAGTTTTTTATTAGCCTCAAACTCGCCCTTTCTTTCTGTTCTAGCTGCTTCGAGCTCTTCTGCTCGAATGCGCTCAAGATTAGCTTGCCGTTGCTCCTGCCAATCAAGTTGCGCCTTTTGCTGTACGCCCTGGCCGATAATACCGAGAGCTTGACCTAAGCCTCTAATCGCCATTATTTGCCACCTCCATTAATCACGCCACGAATAGCAGAAGTCAGCTTGTTAGCTTCGGGACCGCCTTCTTGATCCGCATTGCTTAGCAAGCCTTCGAGCGATTGCCTTGCCTGCTCAGGCGATATACCTAATTTGGAGCCCGTCGCCTTACCGTGAGCTTGCAAGCCTGCCAGAATTGCAGATTCAAACAACTGCCCCACACTTTCCTCGTCCTCACCGACCAAGCCCGCAGCTTGCGCAACCTCAATTAACTCCATCACAATCATTTCACCGGCCTGCATAAGCACCGCGTCATCAATCGCCTTGCTTTGCTGCTCAATTTCAGTTTGCAACACGCTCAACATTTGCGATGCAAGGCCGCCAATGGTATCGCCCAACTCTTGCGCGCCAGATTTCAGCATAGCAACTACGTTTTTACTGGTATCGGGACCATGAATTAAACCAAGTATAGGTTCCATAAGCGCTTGCATCTGCGCCTCTTCTTCTGGCGTTGCAGCTTCCGACCCCGCATCATCTTCACCCTCAATCCACTGGCCGGCTTGTGGCATTGCGCTTTCTTCTGGTCGCTTAAGTAGGCTCATGTTCTTCTCCAATTATCGGTAAGCAATAGTGTTGGGGCGATTTAATAAAGGCTTGGCGGGCTGATAGGCGCTTGCAATAGGTTCTTGGTAGCTAGGCATATAGCTGCTGCTCATGCCCGAACTGTCAAAGCCGTCAGAGTATTTACCGTGAGCATTCATGCCGTACCATGAAGCGTTATCCGCTTTCTTCTGCGCCTCTTCTTCGGCTTTTTGCTGCTCTCGGCCTTGGTACAAAGAGCCTGCAGCTTGAATACCTGTACCGATAAGCATGGCCTTGCCTACACTCATGCCACCGGCGGCAGCAGTTGTTGCGGCAGTGCCAGCCGTAGTACCTGCAGCCGTTACAGCAGGCGCAGCACCACCGACACCAAGCGCACCAGCCGCTTTACCCACAAGACCGCCAAACGAAGTTGCAGCACCATTGATTGCGCCAGCAACACCGCCAGCACTCGCAGTTGCAGCAGTCGCGGCCTCCGCAGCTAAGCCACCCTGTACGCCAGCCATTGCAGCACCCTCGCCAGCTGCTAATGATGCAGCGGCAGCGTTGGCACCCATTGCCGATGACGCCGAAGTGCCGACCAGCCCGCCAGATAGCGCACTCGCCCCCGCGCTAAACGTGGAGCCCACCGAAGTAAGCGCCCCGCCCCACGTACCGCCAGCAGCGACCACCGACGCCGCGCCCGCAGTGAATACAACAAGCGCGGCCACTGCGATTTTCTTCCAGTGTTTTTTTACAAAATGCTTTACTTTTGATACATGCTTTTTTACTGCCTGAAATGCTTTTTTTACCAATTTGCTCATATCAATTTCTCACTTAAAAAATGAATAACAGCCGCCCATAGGTTTAAAACCAAGGCGCTCATATAAACGACCTAAACGGCCTTTTGAATCCATGCCCGAACTAATGTTAAGTGTTACGTCAACCACATCATCAAACCCCTTTGCCCACTGAATAAATGCCTTTGCCAGCAGGTAGGCTTGCATTGGGTAGCCTTTCATCACCAAGAAGCCAATCTCGGTCGCGTAGCAACTTTTTGAAAACCAAAGCGCATCTACTTGGCCAGCAATAAAACCAATGACCTCACCCGCTTTATTTGTCGCAACAAACACGCAGCCACGACGCGCATTAATTAACTGCAATAACGTTCTGCGCGTTTTAAATTCATCCACCACATAGTGCTTTGAAATTTTTGGCGCAATGCTTCTGCCAATAGAAAGTATTGCGGTTAGGTCTTCATGGGTTGCGTTGCGAATCATTGCTATCGCCCTCTCATAACCGCGTAGCGGCCACCTTGACCTTGCTGAGATGGTGTTGAAGAATCGCTACTATGCTCACGAGTGATTTGCGCATAATTTGGATTTCCGGTTGAGTTTTCTGCGGGCGTTGCAGGTGAGTTTGCGGCAGGGTTTAAGCCTGGGAATGCTCCTGCATCTATCTGAGTGCCGCCCTGCTTGTAAACACCTTGAAGCCATGAAACGCTGCTTTCAAATTGTTTTTTAGCTACATTCAAAGCGTTAGTTACTTGCGCATCACTTTTGCCTTGCGAGTTATTCAGTATCGCAGTTTGCATTTCCAACAAGCCTTTTTGAAGATTGGTTGCTGAATCCAAATACTGTGCTTTAAACTTATCATCCACCTGTGAAGCTGAGACACGTATCTGCTCATTAGCATTAGCCTTGATTTCCTCCAAGCGAAACTCCTGCTCTCTTCCCATTTGAAGTGATGCAAAATTATTCTGCTTGTACTGCTGCTGATCTGCAAAATCATTTTGTTTGGCTTGCTCATCAGTTTTCCATTTTCGATCTAAAAGACTCTCACCAGAAACAAAATTATTCTGCTTGTCTTGCTCGTTACTCTTCCAAGTGCGGTCAAGATTCGCTTCGCCAGAAGTAAATAAGTTCTGCTTGTTTTGCTGAGCGTCAGCGAAGATGTTTTGTCTTTCTTGCTCGTTACTTTTCCAAGTACGATCAAGGTTCGCTTCGCCAGAAGTAAATAAGTTCTGCTTGTTTTGCTGAGCGTCAGCGAAGATGTTTTGTCTTTCTTGCTCGTTACTTTTCCAAGTACGATCAAGATTCGCTTCGCCAGAAGTAAATAAGTTCTGCTTGTTTTGCTGAGCGTCAGCGAAGATGTTTTGTCTTTCTTGCTCGTTACTTTTCCA